>Ga0163179_10002389_pt1 | contig 13122 bp, 11 predicted proteins | sample AtlANTMetagenome_FD_109643 | JGI IMG/M metagenome (GOLD analysis project Ga0163179, IMG submission 109643) | Marine eukaryotic phytoplankton communities from the Atlantic Ocean - Atlantic ANT 2 Metagenome | ecosystem: Environmental > Aquatic > Marine > Oceanic | place: North Atlantic Ocean...
CTGGAGGCGGTGCGCGAACACCGGGCTTGGCATCTGCGATCGGAAAAGCCACGGGGATCAACATCGAACTCATGGATCCGTTCCGTCGCGTCAACATCGACGAACGGACTTTCAACCCCAATTTCCTTGAGGGAGTGGCTCCACAGGCAGCGGTAGCGGTCGGCTTGGCGCTCCGGAAGGCGGCTGATCGATGATTCGTATCAACCTACTCCCTGTTCGCTCGACGAAGCGGCATGAAGCGGTCAAGCGAGAGCTCGCTTGGGGCGGCATTGGTGTCGGCCTTTTGGGCGTTTTACTCGCGGGCTTTTTCTTTGTGACGTCGAGCAGTGTGAACGCGGCACAGAGCACAAATAAGCGTCTGGAGCGAGACCTCGCCAACCTCGACGCGGTCATCGCGGCGGTGGATACGCTTGAGCAGCAAAACGAAGATCTTCGGACGAAGCTCGGTGTGATCGAGGGCTTGCGTAAGGACAAGACGGGCCCTGTACACCTGATGGCCGAGGTGTCGAACGCGATCCCTGACAAGGCTTCTTTGACGTTGCTCAAGGAAGAAGACCGAAAACTCACGCTGCAAGGCCTTGCCGCGGCGAACGAGGTCATTTCCCAGTTTCTGATCAATCTAGAGAAATCGGACTGGTTGACCGAGGTGTACCTGATCTCTATCGATCAGGATGAGATTGAGGGTTTCAATCTCAAGACCTTCGTCATTTCGGCGCAGCTTACAGTGCCAGGGGCAGAAAAGGTCGCGACTGATGATGCGGACAAGAAAGGCAAGAAAGGCAAAAAAGGAAAATCAGGGAAGGCGGGTGCGCGTGGCTAAACGCAGCACTTCTCAGGCCTGATACGGAGAATTTTTGGAACTCTACGATCTCATCGATAAATTCAGCAGGTTGCCTCGGTCGCAGCGCCTGATGGCGATCGGCGGGGTGTACTTGTTGTTTATGGTGCTGATTTGGTTCGGTTTGATCGCGCCCAAGCAGGCCAAGCTTTCAAACCTCGAGTCTGCCTACACCGATTTGATGACAAAGAAGAACGACGTTGAGGTTCGTGCGAATCAGAAAGACCGTCGCGAGGCGGAGTTTGAAGAACTCACCGCCGAGTTTACGACCGCGCGTCGTGAATTACCGAACGGCGACGAGATCGCAGAGTTGCTCTCGGGGCTGTCACAGATCGGTCGACAGGTCGGACTTGAGATGCGCCAGTTCGTGCGTAATCCAGAACGTACTGAGGAATATTACGCAGAAATTCCCGTGGAACTTGAGGTGCGCGGGACCTACCATGAAGTCGCGATGTTCTTCGATAAGCTCTCGAAGCTCCCACGTATCGTCTATGTGCGAGATCTTGAGTTGATTCCTTTTGAGAACAAGGACAAAGGTGCCGAGAACGATGAGACGGAATTGACGGGATCTGGTGTGCTCACGACGTTCCGCTATCTCTCAGAGGAAGAGATCAAGCTTAGAGAAGAGGCTGACAAGAATAAGAAAAGCCGCCGGAGGAAGAAGTGATGCGGTGGCTTGGACTGGTAATGGTCTTGGTTTCGCTCGTGTTCTCACCAGCATGTGGTGACGAAGAGACGGCGACGGCGATCAACGCGACCAAGGCGAAAGCGCCTAAGTCTCCGGAGACGAGTGTTGTCGCGGTCCCGGACGAAGAAGAGTTCTTCTACAATCCTGTCGACAAGCGCGATCCTTTCCGAAGCATCGTCGCGACGCGCGAAGATGATCAGATCAAGTCGCCCACGCCGCTTCAGCGTTTTGAATTGGAGCAATACACCCTTTCGGGGATCATCTGGAGCTTCGAGCGCCCCAAAGCGATGGTCGAAGATCCGGAGGGCGTAGGGCATGTGGCCGAACTCGGCACGTATGTCGGCACGAAATGGGGCAAAGTTACAGAAATTACAGAGCAGCACATCGTGGTCACGGAAGAGTATCTGTCTATGGACGGATCGCTTGTCGTGAAACCTCGCGTGCTGTCCCTTCCTGGGGAAGAGACCACGGGAAGCCGGTGGTAAAGGAGACCTGGGTATGACTCGACACAAGTGGACATCCGTTCGTCGTTTGGCTGCGATGGGTCTGTTCGCTGGCCTGTTCACGCTCGCAACCCCTCAAGGGTTCGCGCAGGACACGGAAGCAGATGCTGATGTGATGACTGTGTCGGCATTGAGTGTGGGCGCTGCTGCTGATGGCACCAAGCTCACGCTGGTGCTTAGCGAAGTGGCAGAAGGTGCAGCGATTAGCAGTTTCCTTCGTCAGGATCCGCACCGCCTAATCATTGACGTCGCGGATGCCCGTGCGCCCGAAGTATTGCCGGCGCTCACTGGAGACTCCGCGTTGGTTGACGGTGTCAGCGCAGAAACACGCGAAGATCGAGCGGGGTCTTTACTCCGGATCACGGTGCTTTTGACTGGCCCGGTAGATCACACATTAGAGGTGGTCGCTGATCATATCGACATCAGCATCCGCCCTGCAGGTGCGAGCGTTGATGATCCGCTAGCAGCCGCGACACAGATCTCATCCGCCGCGCCGCCTGTTGCAGAACAGGCGGGTGTCGTTGACGACCCCATCGCCGCGGCGATGCGTGGCGCTTCGGGATCGGGACGTCAGCTCTCTGGTCCGACAGTCGCCGACGCAGCGAGTCTTTCAAGCCTTGATTTTGAAGCTGGAGATACGCGAAGTCGCGTCATCATCGGCACCACGACTCAAATCGACTACACGGTGAAGCAACCCGAATCGAACCTGGTTGTCGTCGACTTTCCGAGCACTGCGTTGCCGAGCAGCCTCGGTCGCCCACTCGATACCTCGAAGTTCATCTCTCCCGTGCGGAACGTTCAGGCATATCGCACTCGGTCTGGTACCCGTGTCGCCATTAGTCTACGGCGGGCGGCCGAGCATTCGGTCAGCCAGGATGGCGGGCTGATTTATGTCGATCTGGCCTTGTCGCCCGAAATGCAGGCTGAACGCCAGTCTGCGCGAAGCACGTTCGCTGTGGCTGCACCGTCTACGCCTGAAACTGAGGACCGCTCGTTGAAAGGTGCCTACCAACAAGAAGTGCTCATCGGCGCATCTGGTCGTACCGTTCGTCCGGACGCTGTGTTTGGCTCCGGGGGCGGGGCTCACGATCCGGCATCCCTGGTGGGTAAAGCCTGCGGATTCGCGGCAGACCCCGGTACGTCGGCGATGTCGGGCCAGTTCACGGGCGATCCGATTACGATCAACTTGGTGAACGCTGATATTCAGTCTGTCTTCCGTTTTATCGGAGAGCACGCCAAACTTAACGTTGTGGCGGGCGATGACGTGAAGGGTAAGGTCACGCTGCGCCTCAACCAGGTCCCTTGGGATCAAGGCTTCGCGGCCATTTTGCACTCGAAAGGTCTGGGCTGTCAGCAGTTCGGAAATATCGTTCGGGTCGCTCCATTGGAAACGATGAAGGCCGAGCAGACCTCTGCGCTGGAGGCCAAACGTGCCGCGCAAGAGCTCCAAGAACTGGAGTTGATCGTTATTCCGATCAACTACGGGCAGGCCGATGATTTGAAAGCGCAGGTGGGCGCTGTGCTGTCAGACCGTGGTTCGGTTGAAGTGGATAGCCGCAGCAATCAGTTGATCGTTCGGGAAACCCATGAAAAGGTCGGGCAGATTCGCGAATTAGTGCGCCAACTCGACAAACAGACCCCGCAGGTCCTTATCGAGTGTCGCATTGTAGAAGCGAACAGCAGTTACTCCAGAGGGCTTGGTATCCAATGGGGTGGCGAACTCGATGCCAGTGCGAGTTCTGGCTACAGCACAGGCATGTTCTTCCCGAACGCGGTCGGCACTATGGGTGGTTTGTCCGCAGACGGTGAAGGGGACGCACTCTTCTATTCCGCAGACACCGACAACCTGTTGGCTGATTTGGGCTCACCGGTTGGAGAAAGCTCAGCGCTCGCGATGTCACTTGGCAGCGTGACAGGGCTACTGGACCTCGATGTACGGCTCTCCGCGATGGAGCAAGAAGGTTGGGGCAAGATCGTTTCTCAACCGCGAGTGCTCACACTGGACAATGAGGCCGCCACCATCAAGCAGGGCTCGAAGATTCCTTATCTTTCGACGAGCGCTGGTGGAACGAACGTCCAGTTTGTGAACGCGACCTTGGCGTTGACGGTTACACCGCACATCACCAGCGATGAGCGCGTGTTCCTCGACATCCAATTGGAAAATAACCGCGCAGATTTCTCGAACACTATCCAGGGGCAGCCTGCGATTTCCGTGAAGGAAGCGCAGACGTCGTTGTTGGTGAAGAACGGAGACACCACGGTCATTGGCGGCGTGTTCTCGACAGAAAACACGTTCCAACAATCGCGCATCCCGTTCCTGTCGAAGATTCCGCTGCTTGGCTATCTCTTTAGGAACTCCGGTGAAGGCACGACACGGAACGAATTGCTCGTGTTCATTACGCCTAGAATCGTGAGCAGAGCGCAGGCGTCGTGAGACGGAGCGTCGCCTTGATAGGCTTCATGGGGGCGGGCAAAAGCACCGTCGGCCCCCTTGTGGCGCGTGGTCGAGGTGTACCCTTTTTAGATCTTGACGCGCTCATATCGGAGCAGTCAGGCCAGCCTGTCGAAGCGACCTTTTCGTCTTGGGGCGAGTCGCGTTTCCGCGCGGTGGAAGCCGATCTTCTCGATACCATCGGTCAGGGTGAGGCGTGTGTCGTCGCCACTGGGGGAGGGGCTCCGGTCACTCCAGAGGGACGTCATGCTTTGCAACGCTTCGAGACATTGTGGCTCGATGTGAGCTTTGAGCGTGCTTCGGAACGTGTGGACGGGACCGATAGACCGCTTTGGGATGACGATGTGCAGCGTTTATATGATACGCGTCGAGACACCTACGCCGCTGTAGCGAACCGTCGTGTGGACGCTGATGGTCCTGTCGCCTCGGTCGTCGCCGCATGCTTAGAGGGGCCGGTCGATGTCTGAGACAACGCTATACGTTGAACTCGGGGACAGGCGATACCCTATCTACGTGGAGCCTGCGGGGCTTGATGGTCTGGGTCAGGCGATGGCGCAGCACTTGCCTTTGGGCCGCTGTGCGCTCGTGACCAACCCGGTCGTTGGGGCGCTTTACGCGCAACAGGCATTGGATGCGTTGCAAAGCGCCGGTTTTACGCCTGTTCTTGTCGAGATCCCAGATGGCGAGCCCCATAAACATCTCGAGACGTATGCGGAGCTAGTTGCGTCCTTATTGGACCTCGGTATCAATAGGAAGACGCCGATCGTCGCCTTGGGCGGTGGCGTCACGGGGGACATCGTCGGCTTTGCGGCCTCGACGGTCTTGCGTGGGGTGCCGTTTGTCCAAGTGCCTACCACCCTGTTGGCCATGGTGGATAGTTCGGTGGGTGGAAAGACGGGCGTAAACACCACGCACGGCAAGAACCTTGTGGGCGCGTTTTACCAACCGCGAATGGTCTACGCCGCGATGGAAGTGTTGCACACGCTCGATGATGCAGAGTGGCGTTGTGGACTTGGAGAGGCGATCAAGCATGGCGTCATTCGTGACGCGAGCCTTTTCGATTGGATGGTCAAAAACGCTGAAGGACTCAACGGCCGCGAGCCGAAGATTGTTGCTGAAGTCGTCCGGCGGTGCTGTGCGATTAAGGCAGCTGTTGTGGCTGCCGATGAGCGCGAGTCTGGACTGCGGGCGATTCTGAATTTTGGACACACCTTCGGACACGCGCTTGAGACGGCGTCGGGCCATGGTGTGATTCGTCATGGGGAAGCCGTGGCGATTGGGATGGTCGCGGAGACAGCTTTCGCGGTCGACCAGGCGCTCGGCACAGACCCTGACTTGCCAGCCCAGCTTCGCGAGGGGCTTAAAGCCCTCGGTTTACGCGCGATGGCACCAGAAGTATCCGCCGATAGGATGCTCGCGGCCGCGCAGATGGACAAGAAGGTCGAGGGGGCCACGGTCAGCCTCGTTGTTCCTGTTCGCATGGGAGAGGTCCGGCTCGCTAAGTTGCCTTTGGACACGCTCCCCACATTACTTTCTTACGCTAGCCCACAACCTCCGGTGGAGGAAATATGAACGTGCGCATGTTTACGACGGCCGCCCTCGCGACCATGATTTCTGGTTGTATTGGGGGCACATACCCAGCCCCTGCGGGGTCATCGCTGTCGCTACCTGAAGATGTCGCTATCTCTTGGTCGGATGAGTACAACGAAGAACATGATCAGATCGGAATGTTCATCATGGCCGACCTCACTGTGCTTGGTCCAGACGGACGTGTTTTAGACAGTGTTGAGGTAGAGGTCATGAGCAATTGGGGCGGCGTGTATTTGCTGCCCGTCACCGCGGTGAAGACCGTAGATTATCCGTCAACGGGATCTGGTGTTGAGACTTATGAGCAGTTCATGGCGTCTTGCGACGCGGATGAAGACGGCGTGATCGACGCGGAAGCCGAGGATTGGTGTTCGTGGTACTGGGATTCCTACTCTGATCAGTTCTTCGAGTTTGCGAGCGACTACGCAGATGTGGATGAATTCGGCCCGAACTACCACCTTGGTGCGACGGACCACCGCGGACTCCTCCGGCTTTACATCTATGTCGACTCTCTTCCTGGAAGCGATGGCAGCTACACAGATGTCTCTATTTCTGCGAGTATCGGCGTCGCTGCTGGTTCCTTTGTTATCACCGCACTCTAAGGGCTCTCCATACGATGCAACATGGACGCGTTCTTGTCCTCAATGGCCCAAACCTAAATCTTTTGGGTCAGCGCGAACCTGATCTTTACGGAGCGACGACGCTCCCTGAAATTGACGCAACTCTCGTTGACCTTGGGCGTGAATTACAGGTTGAGGTTGAGTGTTTTCAGTCTAATCATGAAGGGGAGTTGGTCGACGCGATTCAAGGCGCGCCTTCCCGTTTTGATGGGATTGTGATCAACGCGGGTGCATATACGCACACTTCTGTCGCGTTGCGGGACGCTTTCGCTGGAATTGGAATTCCCTTCGTTGAAGTTCATATATCGAACGTGTACTCGCGAGAAGAGTTCCGGCATAAAAGCCTCCTTTCGTCTTTGGCGAAAGGAGTGGTGGTAGGTTTCGGTCCTACGAGCTACATGCTGGGCCTCCGGGGACTCGTAGATCGTCTCCGGAGCCGTTAGAACTCACCGAATATGTCGCTTGTAAACGGGCGAACGGAGAGCGGAGATGGATCTCGAAAAGATCGAAGACTTATTGAAACTGTTGCGTGATCACGACGTAGATGAGTTTGAGCTGCAAGACGGCGAGTTGGCCGTTGCTGTGAAGTGGGGGGGCACCCAAGTGGCTGTCGCACCTACTGTTGTGGCAGCGCCTGTAGTCGCGGCGCCCGCGCCGGCGGCTGTAGAAACCGTTACGATGGCTGGAGCTCCAGCGGCCCCTGCGGCGCCCGTGGCGCCCGCAGCATCAGATGACACGCATGGGATTGAATCGCCGATGGTCGGTACATTTTACCGCGCCTCACAGCCGGGAGCGACTCCCTTTGTAGAGGTCGGTGCGCGCGTTTCAGTTGGGCAGACCATCTGTATTGTCGAAGCCATGAAGCTAATGAATGAGATCGAAGCTGACGTTGACGGTGTCGTCGAGGAGATCCTCGTAGAAGATGCGCGTCCTGTTCAGTTCGGTCAGGTGCTTTTCAAGATCCGCAAGGGCTAACGTCCCGCGGCCGTCACTACGGCGAGCGTCTCTGAGCCTCGCCGGGGGAGCAGAACGGTGTTCAAGAAGATTTTGATCGCAAATCGGGGCGAGATTGCCCTTCGAATTGTGCGTGCGTGTCGAGAGATGGGCATTTCTACTGTTGCGGTTCATTCCGCCTGCGACGCGCATTCATTGCATGTGCGTTTGGCTGATGAAGCAGTATGTATTGGGCCAGCCCAAGCGAAAGACTCTTATCTCCACATTCCAGCGATTATTTCCGCTGCGGAGATTACGGGCGCTGACGCAATTCATCCGGGGTACGGGTTTCTTGCGGAGAATAAGGAATTCGCTGAGGTCGTCGCTGCGCATAGCATGACGTTCATCGGGCCTTCGCCAGAGCATCTATCGATGTTTGGAGACAAGCTGTCCGCGAAAGAGGCCGCGCGTGACGCAGGGCTTCCGCTCTTGGGCGGCAGTACTGGCGCTATCGACGACGCCGAAGAGGCGGTGAATGTCGCCAAGGAGATCGGCTTTCCGGTGATGCTGAAAGCCGCGGCAGGCGGTGGTGGAAAGGGGATGCGCATCATCCGCAACACCGAAGAGCTTGTACGGGTGTTTCCTTTGGCTGTAGCGGAGTCCCTGGCAGCCTTCGGGTCCGGTTTGGTGTTCCTCGAGCGCTTCTTGGAGCGACCTCGCCATATTGAGGTGCAGGTTGCTGGTGATGCAGAGGGCAACGCGGTGCACGTGCTTGAAAGAGACTGTTCCATGCAGCGGCGTCAGCAAAAGATCATCGAAGAGGCTACCGCGAGCTCTCTAGATAGCGACCTGCGCGATCGTATCTGTGTCGCTGCGCGAGATCTTGTGGCGTCGACCGGGTACACGACTGTGGGTACCGTAGAGTTTTTGGTTGAAGAAGGTGAGTTTTTCTTCTTGGAAGTGAACCCGCGTATCCAGGTTGAGCACCCCGTCACCGAAGAGGTCACGGGCATCGATCTTGTTCAACTGCAGATCCGGCTCGCGGCTGGGGAGCGGATGCCGTTCAGTCAGGAAGAGATCCGGGCACACGGGCACGCCATTGAGATCCGTGTGAACGCAGAAGATCCGGTGACGTTTTTGCCGTCTCCTGGGCTCATCACGGGCTACCACGAACCGGGTGGACCGGGGATTCGGATCGACTCTGCTGCACATGAGCAGGCGATGGTCCAGCCGTACTATGATTCCTTGGTCGCCAAGCTCATTGTGTGGGCGCCCACGAGGGAGCAATGCATCCGGCGCACCATCTCAGCGATAGATGAGTTTGTCGTAGAAGGCATAAAGACGACCCTGCCACTGCAGCGCGAGTTGCTGTCCGACGAAGCTTTTCGCGAAGGACGCTTCCATACGAGGTACGTAAACGAGTATCTTGAGGCTCGCGACGCCAACTGATCCACGGAGCAGCGGTGCCCCAAGATCGGGACAGACTTGAACAGACAGCCCTGCGGCATGTGCAGCGGGGTCAGTTTGATAAAGCCATCGAGAGTTATCTCGCGCTTTTGCGCATGGACGCTCGGGACAGACGCGTGCGCCAACGACTTGGTGAGTTGTATTTAAAGGTCGGCCGCGAGAGTGAAGGGGTGAGGCACCTACGAGAGGTGTCGAACCAACTCCAACGCGACGGACACTCTCGTCAAGCCGTCAGCGTGTTGAAGAAACTCACCGAGTTGCTGCCTGATGATCGCGAGCTTGTAGCCGAGATGGCTAATGCGTACAGCCGGGCCGGATTACCATCGGAAGCGGCACGGGTGTACCGACAAGCGGCGTCGATGTTCGCTGGTGCGGAACCTCGGCGAGCTATCGAGCTTTTACAGCGCTTGATCGAGTTACAGCCGGGCGATCTGCGGCTTCGGTTCGAGCTGGCCGACCTGATGGAGTCTGTCAACGAGCACGATGACGCGATCGCGACGTATCGAGAACTCGCTACGATCTACATGCGGCGTGGAGCGCTCGCAGAGGTCGTCCGTGCACTAGAAGCTGCGTTGGCAATCAATCCGGAAGATACGACGCTTCGGCTTGAAGCTGTGAACGCGAGAATAGAGGCGGGGAGCGGCTCTGCAGCACTCCAATTGTTGGAGCAGATCGGCGCAGAAGATGCCACGAGTCTTGGGGTGTTGGAGGCAACCGCTGCCGCGTTGCTGGCGACTGGTAATCTCGCGCGGGCCCGCAGCACGTATATGGACCTCGCGCGACGCTATGAGATCCTCGGGGAGCCCGAAGCCCGTTCAGAGGCACTTCGGGGAGCCTTGGAAGCTGGCGGAGAGGATGCCGCGCTGAAGAGCATGCTTGGGAGTGTTGATGCGCAGTTGGCGCGTCTGCGACGTCGTTTAGATGAGTCAGACCTCTTTAAACCCGCTGATGACGAGAGCGAAGCGGTATGCATCCGTGCGCGTGTGTATGAGCGGTACGGATTGCTCGAGCGGGCCGAAGACGCGCTTCGTACGCAGTATGAAGAGCACGAGGACCTCGCATGCGGCGTTCGACTCGCTGAAGTGACGATCTCCGCGGGGAATATCGATACCGCTGTGCCGCTTTTGCAGGCGCTCTCATCGCAGTTCGAGGGAGAAGCACAGGATCTGATCCGGGAACGGATCTCGCTATTTTCGGAGTCCGCAGAAGTTTTGGGCCTGTTGGATGAAGACGAGTTGCTTGATGATGGGGACGAACTCGGTGATCTGCTGGGAACGGACTTGGTGGCCCTGGAGGAAGAGTCGGCAACTGTCACGTTGGGTGACGATGCTGTCGACATCCAGGTAGATGTGTCGATCCCTGCCCCCGAATCGAGTCCACAGCTACCTGCCGAACCCACGCTGGAATTCGAAGACTTTGATGACTTTACCGATCTCACCATCGATGATCTGGCCCCCGCACAGTCGTCCGGCAAGTCTGATACAGCACTGGAGACGACGCCTTTAGACGATGACGCCGTATGGGATGCGTTGTTGAGCAGTCCCGCTGACTCGACACCTGGGACAGCGGCCGGGGCGACGGCTGATATGGACCTGGACCGTATCGAAGGCCTTCTGGTATCCGGAGCGGTAGATGAAGCGCTGGCGGCTGCGCAGGCCATGGATGGGCTCGGCGCAGCGATCTTGGTGTCGCGAGCACACGCGGCCAAGGGAGACGCACGCCAGGGCCTTTCTAGTTTACGGGATGCGGTGGACGAGGCGCCCGAGTCGGATCCACAGTTCGTCGACGCGTTGTTTGCGCTCGCCGAGCTTTACATCGCGAACAATAAGCTTCGATCTGCCCTAAGGCGCTTGGAAGATATCGTCGATGTCGACGCAAACTGGCGCGCACGTGACGTTACGCTCAGAATACAGGCGTTGAAGCAGCGACTTTCGGAGTAAATCTCGTGAGCGCAGCGGTTGCGCTTCGGGGTCTATTTGTTAAAAGAAATGCCGGTCTGCAAGGCGTTTTTTGGGACGTCTGAGTGCCTACCGAGCGGGCGTAACTCAGTGGTAGAGTGCAAGCTTCCCAAGCTTGACGTCGCGGGTTCAAATCCCGTCGCCCGCTCCACTTCATCTCGTCATGTGAGGAGAGCGCTGGCATGGCCATTCGTTCTCAAGCTCGGATGAAGGTCGTCCTTCGCGTATTGGCCGCGTTGTTCGCCGGTTTGTGCGCGGTCGTTGCGCTGCAGAATTCGGTGGTCCTTGAGCGCTTTCTACGCGCGCAGTTGGTGGTCGCGCTTGAGCGTTCTACCGGTGAGGTTGTTTCTGTCGACCGCGTGGAACTCGAGGTTTGGCCGACGCGCTTGAACGTGGTTCTGCTGGAGCTCTCCAATAGGGAAACGGGAGAGCGTATCGCGCGTATTCCAGAGTTACGGGCAGAGGTAGACTGGTCTCTTAAAGGGCCGACGCTCGATGGTGTGAGGGTAAAAAATCCCGCGGTTAGGCTGCATGTCGAGGCTGATGGACGACTTCGGGAATTTAGAAACGCGGCGTCTACAGAGGGGGAGTCACTCTTCGCACCGTTCATCGTGGTGGACCGAGGCGATGTGCGGGTGGATTTCCCGCAGGGCTTCGTGGCCCTGCAAGATCTCTCCGTGTTGCCCGAGCGCGCCGGAGTAAATGGCGGAATTGATGTTGGGCAGGTTTGGTTGCGTTGGGAGCGCTTTGAGCGGAAAGTGGGTCCGCTGAAGATGCCCGGAGCCCAAGTCAAAGGTGACCGAGTGGTATTGCCCGAGGTGTATTTGGATACGCCAGGTCTCCGCGTGTCTGGAGATGTTGCCGCGATTCGTAACGGGCCGTTGGCGGGGTCATTGGACGTGCGGGTCGCGCTTGAAGAGTGGGGGGTGCTGGCGGAAAAGGTGCGCCTTCAGGGAGATCTGGACGTCGCCGTCGAGATCTTCGGTTCTACCGCGGACCCGCAGATTGGCGGAAGCCTATCGCTCAAGCCTTGGACACTCTGGCTCATCGGGCCTACCAAGGAGCGCGAGCTGCGTTTTGGTCAAACGGACAGCAGTTGGGCGTGGCAGCCAGGCGCACCACTCGGTTTTTCGGCATTCGAAATGCTTTGGGCGGAAGGCGTGATCACGGGAACGGCGGAGTTCGTCCCCAAATCTTATGCGTTGTCGACTTCTCTGCGGGCCACCGCGCTCCGCCTTGAACCACTGTTACGCGACAGCAGCGTTGCCCCGACGCCTTGGGTGCATTTTCTCGCAGATATCGACCTTGATCTCGCGGGCAGCGTCTCGCCGTTTCTGCTCGAAGGGCCGTTTGAGCTGCGGGCCACAGACCTACAGATCTATACCGAGCCGGCGGAGACGGCGTCTACTGAGCCTGTCTTTGAGTCCCCCACTGCGGTCGCGAGAGGACAGATCTCCTGGATACTTCCAGAGGTCGTTGTCCGTGATGGAGAGGTCACACTCCCACGCAGCACCCTCGGCGTAGACCTATCGTTGGGGACGAAGTCACCCAACCCGTTCCGCGCCGACATCGAGTTGGTTGACTTCGACCTGTTGGAGGCGGCGCCCTTGAGGGGGCTCGAGCTCGGCGGACGCATGGTTGGGATGCTCGTGTTGGATGGTCCGATTCGAAAACCTGTCATTACGGCGAACACGACGGTCGTCGGTTTTGAACTCTTCCAGAAAGCGATCGCTGATTACGCGACGCTCGAGATGGTCTGTTCAGACCTGAGGACGCTCTCTTTCGAGGACTTTCGCGCGGAGAAACGTCGCAGTCGCTATCAAGGTCGTCTTGATGTGATCATCGACGACCCCTTGTTGCTCGATCTTCAGATCCTCACCGAGGAGATTTGGATCGCCGACGCCACCAGTCCATTTGTCGAGCTGCCGCAGATTGATGGGCTCATGAAGGGAACCGCCTCATTGCAGGGGCCAGTAGATGCGTTGACGGGAGATATCGAGCTTCAGCTGGCGGATGCGAAGATCTTCGGAGAGGCGTTTCCAGACGGACACGCACGCGCCTCGATGAAGAACGGGC
>Ga0163179_10002390_pt1 | contig 13121 bp, 11 predicted proteins | sample AtlANTMetagenome_FD_109643 | JGI IMG/M metagenome (GOLD analysis project Ga0163179, IMG submission 109643) | Marine eukaryotic phytoplankton communities from the Atlantic Ocean - Atlantic ANT 2 Metagenome | ecosystem: Environmental > Aquatic > Marine > Oceanic | place: North Atlantic Ocean...
ATTATCAAGTATTAGAAAAATAGAAAGAGCTGCTGATAGCTTGAAGAAGATAGCAGAGGAAATAATATATCACCTTGAAGCTAAGATTGTTAAACATAAAAAGAATGGGTAATTTAAAGAATAAAAAAAGCGGAATCTTAACTCATAATGAGATGGATTCCGCTTTGGTGGGTCATACTGGATTCGAACCAGTGACTTCTACCCTGTCAAGGTAACACTCTGAACCAACTGAGTTAATGACCCATTATATTATAATCTTATCTAAAATAAATAATATCTTTTTATACAATAAATAATTTTTTAATAAGTTTAAATATTAAATAAGATTTAATGATTCAAATTTTCATTACAGGAGGCACATTCGATAAAAGCTACAACTATATTGATGGAGAACTTTTTTTTCAAAAAACTCATTTACCTGAAATGTTAGAAAGAAGTAGATGCAAATTAGATATAGAGGTTGAAACACTAATGATGATTGACAGCCTTGATATAAAGCCTTCTGATCTTAAAAAAATTGTTTCAAAATGTAAGAGCTGTAAGCATAAAAGAATAGTAATTACTCATGGAACAGACACCATGGTAAATACTGCAGAGGTAATTGCCAAAGAAAATCTTGATAAAACAATTATACTTACTGGAGCTTTAATTCCATATGAGTTTGGAAGTTCATCAGATGGGTTCTTTAATCTTGGATGCGCCCTATCCTTTGTACAAACCTTCGATAAAGGGGTTTATATTGCAATGCATGGAAAATTTTTCAAGTGGAATGAAGTTAAAAAGAATAAAAAGAAAGGTGTGTTTGAAAAAAAATAGAAACACATTTGAGATACAAAAACTAATATTAATTAAAATATAAAAATTATGAAAAAACTATTGTTAGTACTATTTATAACCCCGATGCTATTCACATCTTGCAATGACTGTAACTGCGAAGTAGATGGAAGAAAATTGATTGATGCTACTCCTCTTGAAGCAAAAGCTCAATTAATGAAAGATGCATTTGCAAATAAAGATGTTGATGGAATGCTTGTATTATTTACTGAAGATATGTTTTGGGAATTTCCCAACGGTGAAAGAATTGAAGGAAAAGAACAAGCTAGAACTGTATTTACCAGTGTGTTTAGTCAATGGGAAGAGATGAGAATGGATGCTGGAGGTGAAGAAAATCCTCCGGTTGTAATTGCAACTGAAAGGGATAATGGAAGATGGCTGCTTAGATGGTCTCCGTACTATTATAAAGCTACAAATGGAAAAGAAATCACACTATCAAATCACAATGGTATATGGTTTGGTGATGATGATAAAATCAAAGGCATATACACCTTTTATGATAGAAATGAATTGTCAAAAATGTATGATGAAGAAGATCCTTTAGAAATAGTTGAATAATTCACTTAAAAAAAACCTCACGAAAGTGGGGTTTTTTTATTTTGAAAGGGCTTCTAATCTTTTAAGTAATGGAGGATGTGAATAATGAACAAAAACAAATAGTGGATGTGGATATAGATTGCTTAAACTATCAACTGACAATTTCTTAAGAGCTAATTCTAGCGAAACACCATCATATGTGTCTTTAGCATATTTGTCAGCCTCAAATTCATTCTTTCTACTTAACATATTCATTAAAATTCCAATAACTAAACCTACAGGTGAATATAAAAAACTAAAAGCTATAATACCAATGTGAAAATTCATGTTTGAAGACCCTAATGCATTAGCAATTAAATCAAAGCTCATACATATTTCAAACAAATAACACATCACACCTAATTGAATAATTGTTATAATCATAGATAATAAAATGTGTTTCTTTTTGAAGTGACCAACTTCATGAGCAAGAACAGATACTAATTCCTTATCAGTGTGTTTTTCAATCAAAGTATCATAGAGTGCAATTGTTTTCCTAGGTCCAAGTCCACTAAAAAAAGCATTTGCTTTAGATGACCTTTTAGACCCGTCAATCACAAAAATATTTTTTAATGAATAACCTACTTTTTTAGCATAAGCTTCAATTTTTTTTCTTAATTCTCCATCTTCTAATGGAGTTAATTTATTAAAAATAGGTACAATCAAATCTGCATAGAACATATTCAAAAAAAGCATAAATAATGATAATCCAATCCATAACCAAAACCAAAAACCTGCACTAAAAAATTCAATAGCAAAAACTGCTAATGATGTTAATCCAATTATAATTACAGATGAGATAATTAAACTTTTAATTTTATCTAGTGTAAATGTTTTGATATTGGTTTTATTAAAACCGTATTTCTCCTCAATAATAAATGTTGAATAATAACTAAAAGGTATTTCTAAAATATTAGTAAACAGATGGAATATCATGAAAAAAATACATGATTGGATAATAATAGAATCTGATAATGAAATGGCATAATCACTTATGAATCCAAAACCATAAAAATATAACATGGTTAGGGAAATAATCAAACTTAATGAACTACTAATTAATGACATCCTACCTCTTTCAATTTTATAATTTTTTGCTTTCAAATAGTTTTCAGCATCGTAGAAATCTTTAAGATCATTTGGAATATCATTTTTCCAATTTTTATCATTTAAATACTCAAGAACAGTAGTAAATAGAAAGTTAAATGTAACTAAGCCTATGAAAATCCATAAAAAGTTTTCTGCAGTCATTTCAAAATTTTAAGTGTTCAAAAATAAACAATTTGTTGAGTAATTTATTAAATTAGTTAAAGAAAGTATTGAAGTACCTATTAAAAAAATAAACAAAAATTATGTATAAATATTTAATAATAATCATTTTAATTTTATATTCCTGCAACATGAAAAAAACTGAAATTCCTGAACCTAGAGCAGAAAAGATTGACAAAGTAATGACTATTCATGATCATGAAAGGATTGACGAATTTTATTGGCTTAATGAAAGAGATAATCCTAAAGTAATTGAATACCTAAATGATGAGAATACTTATAGAGACCAGTATATGAAAAATTATAAGGATCTTGAAGAAGGAATATTTAATGAAATAAAATCTAGAATTAAGGAGGATGACTCTAGTGTGCCATATCTAGATAATGGATACTATTATTATACCCGATATGAAAAAGGCAAACAATACCCAATTTATTGTAGAAAAAAAGAAAAGCTTTCTTCACCAGAAGAAATACTTCTTAACGTAAATGAGATGTCAGAAGGTCATGAATATTTTAGAATTGGAGGGATTGATATTAGTCCAAACAATAAAATTATGGCTTATGCTGTAGATACAATAAGTAGAAGATTGTATACCATTCATTTTAAAAATTTAGAAACTGGAGAAAAAAGCACTAATACAATAGCAAACACTTCAGGTGGGGTTAGCTGGGCTAATGACAACAAAACATTATTTTACAATCTAAAAAATATAAATACTTTAAGAAGTGAAAGAGTAATGAGGCATGTTTTCGATTCAAATAAAAAGGATCAAGAAGTTTATTATGAAGCTGATGAAGAGTTTAATTTATATTCTTATAAAACAAAGTCTGGAAAATATATAGTTATAAGTACTGGCAAAACCATATCTGATGAAAAAAGAATTCTTAATGCAAATAATCCAAGTGGAGATTTTAAAATATTTCAGAAAAGAGTAGAAGGGCTGGAATATTCAATAAACCACCTAGATGACAGGTGGTATATAAGAACTAATGCTAATGATGCTAAAAATTTTAAACTTATGGTGTGTAGTGAAGACAATACATCCTTAAAATACTGGAGTGAATATATAAAACATAGAAAAGATGTCCTATTAGAAGGATTTGATGTATTTAATAATTTCTTAGTTATAACTGAAAGAGAAAATGGAGAGAGGAAATATAATATTAAATCATTAAATGACACGTCACAAGACCATTACATTCATTTTGAAGAAGAAGCTTTCTCAACATATTCTAGTGTGAATATGGAAATTAATTCAAATAAATTTAGATACGGCTATTCTTCTATGACTACACCAAATTCAACAATTGAATATGATGTAATTAAAAAAACAAAAAAAATATTAAAGGAGACTGAAGTTCTTGGTGGAACTTTTGACAAAAATAATTATATGTCTAAATTAGTTTGGGCTGATGCTAGAGATGGTAAAAAAGTTGCTATTTCTTTAGTATATAGAAAAGACCTTTACAAAGAAGGTAAAAATCCTCTTTTACTATATGGATATGGATCATATGGAGCTACTAATAGTGCAGGATTTAGCTCTGTTAGATTAAGTCTATTAGACAGAGGTTTTGTTTATGCAATAGCACATATAAGAGGAAGTCAATATTTAGGAAGGTCATGGTATGATGACGGGAAAATGTTTAATAAAAAAAATACATTTTGGGATTTTATTGATAGCGCAAAATATTTAGCTAAAAGCAAATATGCAGATGAAGATAAAATATTTGCAATGGGAGGAAGTGCTGGAGGACTATTAATGGGTGCTGTGGCAAATATGGAGCCAGATGTTTTTAGAGGCATAGTAGCTGGAGTACCATTTGTAGATGTCATTACAACTATGCTAGATAAAACAATTCCTTTAACCACATTTGAATTTGACGAATGGGGAGATCCTAGAGATAAAGATTCATATTTTTATATGTTATCATATTCTCCTTATGATCAGGTAGAAGAAAAAGACTATCCTGGAATTTTTATCACTACTGGATATCATGATTCACAAGTACAATATTTTGAGCCAGCAAAATGGATTGCAAAACTTAGAGATAGAAGAACAAATAAAGAACCTCTACTTATGTATTGTAATATGGATGCGGGACATGGTGGTGCTTCTGGAAGATTTGAAGCATACAGAGAAACGGCCATGGAATATGCTTTTTTAATTAGCTTACTAGATTAAAGATTTATGATAATAGATTTACTAATTGAATTCTATAAAAATAGATTGTCTCTATTTTTAAAAATAGTTGGGTTTATATTGGGTATCTGGTTGCTAGGGATGATTTTCAGTAAAGAGAGTCGTGATGATTTTATTACAATAAAATTTCCAAATATAGATCATCCTTCATGGATACATCTATTTGATGGTAGCACAACAGAAGGATGGAGGGCCTATAATGGTGATTCATTGCCAAAAAAATGGAAAATACAAGATGGTATTTTAACTTTTTCTACGGATTCCAAATTAGAAAAAGATTTGCAAGGTGGTGGGGATATAATCTATTATCTAGAAGAATTTGAAAACTTTCATTTATATCTAGAATGGAAGCTCCCAGAGGGTGGAAATAGTGGAGTTTTTTATCATCTAAAGGAAGGATTTAACACCCCATATGAAGTAGGGCCTGAATACCAACTATTAGATGATGATGGATGGGAAAAAACAAATAATGCAACCCTTACAGAATCTCAAAAAGCTGGTGCTGATTATGCAATGTATTCTCCAAACGAAAATAAATATTTGAATCCAGCAGGAGAATGGAATTCTTCTGTAATTAGATTTATGTACAGAAATGGTGGATATACAGTAGAACATAGGCTTAACGGAAAAAAAATTCTTTCATTTGTTCCATGGTCTGAAGATTGGTATAAAAGAAAAAGTGAGAGTAAATGGAAAAATGCAGAAAAATATGGCTCTTTTAAAAAAGGCTATATAGGCCTTCAAGATCATGATAGTCCGCTATGGTTCAGAAATATTAAAATCAGAAAATTATAGTGATGAAAAAATATAAAAGAAGAGATTTTATTAAAGATTCTGTTGCATTAGCTTCATTAACTATTTTACCTTTGAACATTATGGGTAATTCAAAAAAAAGTATGATAAGAACTGCACATATAGGAGTTGGAGGAATGGGAAAGGCTGACTTAGAATATATCTCTTCACATAAAGATGTTAAAGTAGTAGCCTTATGTGATGTTGATAGTGATATTTTAATGACAGCAAGTAAATCTCATCCAAAAGCAAAAACATATAAGGACTATAGAAAATTATTAAATGAGATGGATTCAAAAATTGATGCAGTAATTGTTTCAACTCCAGATCATACACATGCTCCAGCATCAATAATGGCAATGAAAATGAATAAAGCTGTTTATTGCCAAAAACCATTGACTCACGATGTAAATGAAGCAAGAGAAATGCGTAAAATTGCTAAAGAAAAAAATCTAGTTACCCAAATGGGGATTCAGGTACATTCTTTTTATGACTATAAACTTGCTACACTATTAATTCAATCAGGAATCATTGGAAAAGTCAGTACGGTTAGAGCATGGTCTCCAAAAAACTGGGGATATGATGGTCCAGGTCCCTCTGGAAGTGATCCAATTCCAAAACAATTAGAATGGAATTTATGGCTAGGAACTGCTAATAAAAGACCGTACAAAAAAAATATTTATCATCCATTTATGTGGAGGAAAATGATTGATTTTGGTTGTGGTACATTAGGTGATATGGGTGTTCATATTTTTGATACTCCTTACAATGCACTTAAATTAGATGTACCAATTACAATAAAGAATAAATGCAGAAAACCTAATGCGATAGGCTTCCCTGAAAAAAATTATGTTACATATAAATTTCCTGGAACCCAATATACTACCGATACATTAAAATGGGTTTGGGAAGATGGTAAAGGTGCGCCGAGAACACATAAAGATTTAAAACTACCTAATAGGGATAAATTACCTGATCAAGGAGCAATGTTTATAGGTGAAAAAGGAAGATTATTACTTCCACATTTTATGGAATTTCCAAAACTTATAATTGATGGAAAATATAAAGAAATAGATATTTCAGCATTTGAAAAATCAGGAGAAATAACAAAAAATCCTATTAGAGATTATGAAAAAGAATCATATATCCATTATCATGAATTTATAGATTCTTGCCTTGGAAAAGGAGAATGTTCTGCCCCGTTTTCATACTCAGCAAGACTAACTGAGACTATATTACTTGGAGTTATTGCCGGAAGATTTCCTGGAAAAACCTTGCACTGGGATAACAAATCTGCTAAATTTCTTGAAAAAGATGCCAACAACTATTTAAAATCATCATACAGAGATTTTTAGTACGATGATTTTAAATAATTTGTCTTTTTAGTATTAATAAGAATTTCTTAATTTATTTTTTTGATCTTCTCTTAGAAGAATTATTAGAATCAAGGTCTTCATCAGAATAATCACAAAATTCTAAAGAACCTTCATAACTTCCCATTACCATTGTTCCATCATCAGCTTCACCATCCCATGAGATTTCATAAATAGATCCACTCCTGTCTACACTAACGGATAAGGTAGAAATACCAATCCAGTTACCATCACCATTATCATAATCTGCATAAGAAATAGTTCCATTAAGACAATACAAATTTCCATCATCAAATGTATAATATCCATCATCTAAATGATTTTGATTTGAAGTCCACATTTCAAAGTATATTACTGCTCCCATAGTTTCAGCGTCACAGCCATCCCCTGATATTGACGTAGCTAAATTTACATCAAAATTATAATCACAATCATCTCCTCCTCCATAGTAGGTTAAATCTCCTCCTTCTAAATCATATTCTAAATCTCCAAGCATCATAACATTATCTCCTGTATTACTGTTGTTTCCATCATTATCATTATCATCATCACTGCCACCGCAGTTAAACATTAAAAATGCAGGAATAATGAACAAAAGTTTAATTAAATTTTTCATATCTATTTTTTTATAATTAGTTGATTAAATATAGTGAAAAAATAAAAAAAACTCACTAAAAAAGTGAGTTTAAATAAAGTGGGCGCGAAGGGATTCGAACCCCTGACCCCTTGGGTGTAAACCAAGTGCTCTGAACCAACTGAGCTACGCGCCCCATAATGATGAGTCTATTAATTTATACTCCCAATTAGACAGGCACTAGAGGTTAAAAAGGGTTGGGAAATTTAACAACTAGTGCGCTAATTGGAAGCCAAATATAATACTTCTATTTCTCTTGTACAACTATAAAAATCTATCTAACCTAGATTATTTAATGATAATAATACTTAGTTAGTTAAAGACTGAATTAATGCAACTAAATCTTCTTCAGTTCCAAAATCTACATCGATATTAAATGAATCATCACCCATTACCTCAATTGGTAAAGAACCAAATTTAAGATAATCATCCTCGTCAATATGAATTCCAATCAATGTACCATTTAAGCCCATAGGAATAGACTCTTGATAAGTCTCTAGAGCAGGAGTTGAATTAACTGTTGTAAGCATCACTACAGAAGGAAAATCATCAATTACTAACCATATACTAACATCATCACTATAATCTGATACACCAGAAATTGTTGCCTCAAATTGTGTCCCATTAGCCCCTGCCATATTAAAAAGTACATCACAATTAGAAAGACCTACATCAATACCCCATGTATTAAAAAGACCATCAGCTCCCATACCTCCTTCAACATTATTATTTACTTCCCAATCAACAGTTTCTCCTCCATTATTATCTGCTACTACATTTCCTGTAAAGAGTTGCATTTGATTTAGATAACTTCCTGGATCTGTTTGAACTGAAAAACTACAGTTACAATTCCAAGGAGCTAATGAATATTCATCAGCGTCTTCTCCAATTTTTAGATCAAAACTACCACCTGTTACAAGTAATTGGCCACTTGATGTAGTTGGAGCATTAGCTAAAATCATTTGATCAGTAGTTAAATACTCATTTAAAGAGACTTCAACATTTTCAGTAACAGGCTGTCCAGAAGCATCAAGCACTGAATCTGGGCCACAATTTATTTGAACTCCATCTGGACCATCTACTGTAAAATTATCTGTTGGATCAACAGTTACAACATAAGGATCAGGTTTTAATGATTCTCTTAATTCAGAAATTGAAGAAAAAGAAGAAGCGTTTGGTGGTGTAACAGAATCATCATCATCTTTACTACATGATATTAATATTATAGATAATATTAATATTCTAATAAGTTTATTTGTTTTCATAATATAAGTTTTTTAGTTAATAATTCTACTAATAATATATTTAAGTTAAACAATAAATGTGCCAATTAATAATAAATTATATTTAGATATTAATTTCTATATAACTTCAGCTACAACAAATGTGCTGCCACCAACGAATATTATATCATTTTTACTTGATTTGGTTATTGCAAATTTAAGAGCCTTATTAACCTTTTTAAATGATTTTCCATTCCTGTTTTTAATACTAAATTTTTCTTTTAATTCTATTTCATCCAAACCTCTATCAATATTAGGCTTAGTAAAATAATACTTTGAAGATTCTGGGAATAATTCTATAATTGAATCTAGTTTTTTATCATTAACAAACCCCAGAACAAAATGAATCTCACAGTTTTTTGATTTTAAATCATTAATAACTATAGATAAGGCATCATAGTTATGAGCAACATCACATATAATTAGCGGATCATTACCTATTATTTCCCACCTTCCTCTAATTCCAGTATTCTTAATAACATTTTTTAAACCATCTATAATATTTTTTTCATTAATTTTAATTTCATATTTATTTAATAATTCAATGGCAGCTATTGCAGTTTTTATATTATTCTTTTGATAAGAACCTTTTAGCTCGCACTCATATTCCTTAACATATAAATCATCTGCAAATAAAATTTTTGATTTGTTTTCTTTAGCTATTCTAATAAATATACTTGAAGTATCATTTTGTTTTTCACCAATTACAACTGGTATGTTTTTTTTTATTATACCTGCTTTTTCTTTTGCTATATCCTCTATTGTATTACCTAAGAACTTAACATGATCAATAGATATATTTGTAATAAGTGATATTTCTGGTGAAATAATATTTGTAGAATCAAGGCGTCCTCCCATACCTGTTTCTATTATAGCTATGTCTACTGAATTATTCTTAAAATATTCAAATGCCATTCCCACTGTCATCTCAAAAAAAGAAAAACTGTTCTTATTAAAAAATTTTATATTTTTCATAATAAAGTCAGTGACAAAATCCTTAGTAATCATCTTGCCATTTATTTTTATTCTCTCCCTAAAATCTTTTAAATGTGGAGAAGTATATAAGCCTACTTTATACTTTCCTTTTTGCAATATGGATGCAATCATATGTGCAGTAGATCCTTTACCATTAGTTCCCGCAATATGAATCGATTTAAAATTCTTATGTGGATTGTGTAAATACTCAGATAGTATAGTAATATTTGTTAAATCTTTTTTATAAGCAGAACTGCCAATATTCTGATACATTGGCAACCTACCATACATCCATTTTAAAATTGAATTATAATCCAATAATCTATGTAATAATGAAATTTCTAAAAATCATAAATGTACCAGCGCCAACAATATATCCAACAAAGGCAATCCATGATATTTTTTTCAAATACCAGAAGAAATTTATTTTTTCCATACCCATTGCTACAACGCCTGCTGCAGATCCAATTATTATCATACTACCTCCAGTACCAGCAGTGTATGCTATAAAATGCCATAGTTGATCATTCATTTCAACTGTAAACATACCAATACTTGCTGCAACTAATGGTACATTATCAATTATTGCAGAAGCTACACCTAAAAACATAGGTAAAATATCAGAGAAAGATGATGCATTTAGTTCAGTTCCTAATTTTGGTAAAGCTTTTAATTGATCTGCAAAATTATACAAAATACCTATTGATTCTAAAGCTGCAACTGCCATTAAAATACCTAGGAAAAACAGTATACTAGGAAGTTCAATTTTTGTTAGAGCTTTATGAACCGGACTTTGATGATGCTTTTCTTCATCAATACCTGCATCCATATCAGGTCCTATTGCTTTTGATAAAGCAAATTCTCTATTACTATATATTTCAGCAAAAACTGAAACAAGACCTAAAGCTAACATCATTCCAACATAAGGAGGTAAATGTGTGATTATTTTAAAAATTGGAACAAAAATAATAGCAGATAGTCCTAAAACTAACATTCTCAAAGAATATTTATTCCCCTGATCATTAATTGGGTTTAATTTAATATTTCCTTTAAATACTGGAAGCATGGAGGCTATGGAAGAAGAAACAACCATACAAACAATAGAAGGAATTAATAGGTATGAAATTAATTCTGGAGTTGTAACTTTTTTACCAATCCATAGCATAGTAGTAGTAACATCTCCTATTGGAGACCATGCACCACCTGCATTAGCTGCAATTATAATTATTCCAGCATACCATAATCTTAAATTTCTATTTGATACAACTTTTTGTAAAATTGAAATAAGCACTATAGTAGCTGTTAGATTATCAATTATTGCTGATAAAATAAAAGCTAAACCAGAAAACACCCATAAGATCCCTTTCTTAGTTTTAAGATTAATTATCCTCTGAAAAACAGCAAAACCATTAAAATAATCTATAATCTCAACTATAGTCATCGCTCCAATAAGGAAAACTAATATTTCCGCAGTTTTTCCTAAGTGGTATAATAGAGTCTTTTCTAAATATTTTGACTTTATGGTTAAAGCTTCATTGGCAAAACCATCAACAAGTTTGTGTGTATAAGGATCAAACCATTCTTTAAAACTATCTAAATTAAGAGCAACAATTGCCCAACAAACTGCCATTGCAGTTAATGCTGGTATTAACTTATCAATTTTAATATTATGCTCAATAGTTATTAAAAAATACCCTAAAATAAACACTATAATTACTGCTAACTCCATCTATAAATATTTACATTACAATATAAAATAAAAGTTTAATAATTCTAATCATTTGATATTAAATTATTTGTAAATCACACCACTTGAATGATCTTTTTTGGCGCCAGTAACAGATTTAAGGCAGTTAATCTCACCTCTTAATTTTAGAACACCCAAAAATCCAAAAATTAATGCTTCCTTAAAATCAACTATTTCCTTATCTGGAATTATAATTAGATTATCAATTTTGTTTTTTATTAATTTAATTAAAAACCTATTTTTTGCACCTCCACCAGTAATAAATATTGATGAAGAATGATTTTTAATTGCAATTGCTATTTGAATTGAAACATGCTCACAGTATGTTCTTAAAATATTTGAAACTGGTATATTATATTTATCAATTATTTTATATATAATATCAATAACCCACTCGATTCCAAGAGATTTTGGATTAAAATTTGAATAATATTCAATTGAATTTAATTCATCTAATAATTTTGAATCTATTTTACCACTTTCTGCTATTAATCCATCATTATCATAATCAAATCCAATATTTTTACAATAATGATTTAAAACACAATTTACTGGACAAATATCAAAAGCAAGTATTTCTTCATTTTTACTATAAGAAATATTAGAAAATCCACCTAAGTTTAAGCAGTAATCATAGTCTGAAAACAACAACTTATCTCCTATAGGAACTAAAGGAGCACCTTGACCTCCTAATTCAATATCTTGAATCCTAAAATCACAAACAACATCTAAATTTAGACCAATTGCTAATTCAGGCAAATTACCTATTTGATAGGTAACACCTTTATTAGGTTTATGTAATACAGTATGCCCATGACTACTAATTGCGTCAATTTTATCAATTTTATATTCTTGAATGAATTTTTTAATAAATAAGACTAATAAATTAGTGTATTCAATATCTAAGTTTTCTAAATTATATTTATCTAAATCTATAGCATTCAATAAGCGTGCTTTCCATTGATTAGAATAATTATAAGTTATTGTATTTAAAATCTTATAATTCCACTTATTTTTAAATCTAAAATTTACATAACACAAATCTACACCATCTATTGATGTTCCTGACATTACTCCAATTATATTATAAGATTCTCTTTTCATTTAATTAAATATAAAAAAAAAGACCCTTACAATAAATTGTAAGGGTCAATATAGGAGGCGGCGACCTACTCTTCCACAATTAGTAGTACCATCGGCGCTAATGGGCTTAACTTCTCTGTTCGGTATGGTAAGAGGTGATCCCCATTGCTATAGCCGCCCTAAATCTTTAATCGAAATTTCGATTCAATATTTTAACATATTGAAGACAATACATGCTCAAAAAAAATAGTTATCCAATAAGCCTATGGGTAATTAGTACTACTCGGCTATGACATTACTGCCTTTACACCTGTAGCCTATCAACGTGGTAATCTTCCACGACCCTTTAAA
>Ga0163179_10002391_pt1 | contig 13115 bp, 6 predicted proteins | sample AtlANTMetagenome_FD_109643 | JGI IMG/M metagenome (GOLD analysis project Ga0163179, IMG submission 109643) | Marine eukaryotic phytoplankton communities from the Atlantic Ocean - Atlantic ANT 2 Metagenome | ecosystem: Environmental > Aquatic > Marine > Oceanic | place: North Atlantic Ocean...
AATCCTCTGTCTAATTCTCCAGCAGTTAGAGGATTTATTATAGATCCAAAGTCCAAAGGACTTGGTGCTGCATCGACAGCTCCCAAGTCCTCTTGTGTGAATAGTAATAAGAAATCTTCGTTCCAGTCTAATGTAGTTCTTACTACAGAAGCACCAGATACAGTAAGTCCACCAGAACCAACCCAGAACGCAGAACTGCGTTCCATACCACCACCCATCTCAAATAGAGACCCAGACCCAGACCAAATCTTCCTAATGCCCTGTAAAGCAGTGCTTGCTAGAGTTGCTGTACCTGTTGCTGCATATCCTTTAGGACACCATGCCTCTGCTTTAGTACCAGTTAATGTAACAGTACCAAATGGAGTGTTAGTATCACTTATAGAGATCTCACCAAGATCATCATTACTTAAATTACTTTCTGCTTGTAAATTAGTTGGAGCATCAGAAATCGAACCATAGTCAACAGTTGTTCCTGATGAAGTTATTATACCTTCATCTTCTGTTGAATATAGTACGATAGTTGTATTGTCGTATGTATAGATGCTCATCTAAGTGTACAAACAATTAAAAAGGGGGTGATCATTGACCGCCCCCTCCATAATATAAATTATGAACTCAATCAATCAGTCAAGACTGATGTTCAATGTAACCTTAATTTGGTCACCGTTGTTCTGAATAGGGTATGGACCATTTGTAAATCTTTCAGCGAACATTATGCTGCTGTAAAGAGTTAGGTTACCAGATCCATCCAATGCAGGAGTTGTGGTGAAGGTTGTTGTTGAAGGAGTACTGAATACAGTGTATGTTTGCTCAGTAGTTGTAGTGTTTGAAGTACCACGTGCAATGTAAATAACATCGCCTGGTTGTAACTGGTGAGCAGAACCAGAAGTTCCTAGTGTATAGTCAAGTGTAATACTTGGGTCAGTAGCACCCTGAATGTTATCAGTTAGAGCAACAGCAGCGTTAGCAGAATCGCAAAGATAGATGCGTCTTTGAGCACGATCAATACCACCAACCAAAGTACCAGCAGGAACAGCAGAGTTTCCTCCTATAGACATTCCGATAGTGATGTTGTCCATAATGGAGGCAACATTAGGAAGAGTGATGTAATCGTTACCAATAACTCCAATACACACGTTAGAGTTATCACCCTTGTTTAGAGTAGTAGCAGCAGCACCTGAAGCAGCATCAGCAACACCTTGAACAGCAAGAGGCATGTTATTTGCTCTTACAATGTAGTAACCATAAACATTACCTGCAGCAGCAGTGAATGTGAATGTTTGTTCAGGGTAAGTAGCAGTTGTTACAACGTTAGCAGTAGAGTCTTGATTAATCTTCCACTGACCACCATTTAGGAGAATACCATATTGACTCGTATAATCGTAACGAGCTTCAGTACGGTTGTTAACAGAAGTTGGATAACCTGTGTTTACAGTTTGTCCATACTGGTTAGTGTTACCATTCTGATATGGTTCGTAATATGCTGTTGCACTAGGTACATCTGCTTCTGCAGGTGTTGTGTCACTAGTGTATAGTTTAAGGACTAAATCCCTTGGTGCGTTATCTTCTCTATCCAAAACAAAGTTGTTCTGGTTAACAAGATATCGAAGTGACTCCAATTCACCAATATTAGGTACTAACAGTGCCATTTAATTTGTCTCCAAAAATCGTTGTGTGTTGCTTGCTTACGTTTATTTATAAAATAAATCTCCCTCTGATATTTATCAAAGGAAAAGTTTCAATGATAACGTGAATCTACGGATGTTATTTACTTGGTCAACTCTGAATCTAATCATGTCTCCAGCAATGATATCTGCATCCCATGAAGACATATCATCACTAAAAGATTTGAGGTTACCACTGATCTGGGGTTTCGCACTTCCACATATAGTCTGGAAGTTTGGATAATCATTAAAAGTACATTTTTGTACATCTAATATCAGAATACCCACTGCGTCAGCAGTCAATGTCCATGACTGGATCTTACCAGTAACATCAATCGCCAGTTCACCCTTTGGTCCATTGTTCATATCAACAGAACCACTACTATAAACCATATTAATAGTTCTAGTAAGATCTGCAGTTGTCGAAGTAGCGACAATAAACGCAGGATCACCAAGGTCAGGTGCAGTAGCAAATGTAATTGTACTACCACTCACGGAATAATCTATTCCTGGATGTTGTACCTGTCCACCAACGGATACAATTATTTGTGCATCATTAGTAGGAGTGTAAGCAACTCCTGATTCGGTTAAGTCAAATGAAGTCTTTACTCCATTAAACCCTGTATTGATAGCATCTAAAACAACATTGTTATTTTGTAGATACTTTGCTGGAATATCATAATTAACACCTACAGCATATTTTTTCTGAGCTTCAGAAACTACGCTATAGTTCTGGTTTTGTACTGATACATTATAGGTAGGCATCAGGAAACTCCAGGTGTTACTTCAAGTATTCCTTCAATAACTCTTGACTTAGTACCCGAAGGTGCAGACAAGAGAATATCATAAACATATCTTCTAGCAGTTAGACCTGCTGTTGCAGCGTTGTCCAAACTAACTTTTAATTGTCCATTATATCTATCTGGAAAATCAACCGTAAAGTCTGTAGATGTGCTAGAAGTATAACTTTTTTTAATCTTGGCTACAGCAGTGTAACCAGTTAAATTTAATGGGGTGGTGTTTGCTTCATTCTGAATATTAAAGGTCGCTGCAAAATCAGTTCCTTTCTCGCAAATTAAATTTATTGGTATAGCAGCCATCTGACAAATAAATAACCCCTCACTATTTAGCAAGGGGTTACTTTGTTATTCTAACCTTCTACAACTGGAGTTGGTGCTTCCACACCTTCTGTTGCTGGTGGTTCTCCTACTGGGACAGGTTCTTCTCCTGATAATAACCCTATTGTTTCCAAACCACCTTCTAGTTTAGTGCGGTATTCTCTTAAGCGGATAAGTTCTGCTTCTGCTTTTGAAATTTTAGCATTAGCATCAGCTAGTTGTGTAGTAAACTCTTCTTTGAGTTTCGCAGGTTCCATGGCCATGTGTGTGTAATGATCGATCTTACATATTTATTATAGCACAGAAACCTATCTTTGCATACCACGTATCATGGATTTCAAAACTTCTATCTCTGCCCTAAGTTCATCTATCTCACTATCAGTCCTACTAGACTTAACACGTGCTGCTCTTACTGCATCAAATGCCTTGGTATCACTATTGATTATAGCACCTGTGTTTGAATCTCTATAAAGACTATCCTCACCTTCTACCTGTATATTCATTAGAAGGATGCTACTGCTCTTAGGTCTTGTAACTTAGGTACGTATGATGGGTTATCCGAATTCATAACAACCTTAACTGCAAATGAGGTAAACTCAGGCAAGTTAGTAACACTAAATGGTATTTCCTGATATGAACCTTGCTTTTCAAATAAACCAGAGATCTCATTCTCTGCTGAAGCAGTTAATTCTATATCAGACTTACCATCTACATTAAAGAACTGCCATTCAAGATCATCAAAATTAATCTCACTAGATTCTTCTTTAAACTTATAAAGAACCTTAACATCAGATGCATTTCTTATATTAGCAGTAATCTTAACATCAATTGATGTACCAGGATTATCTAAAGAAATTTGTTTTGTAACATACTTAGCAATACCAGATGTATTCTTAGAAGAATCTTCCGTTACATATCCTATACCTGTCTTATAAGACATCTTATTAACTTCCCACCAGTTCTTAGTATCTGCAGGTTGTCCCACAAATTGTAGGTAATCTCCAGATCTAAAAATATCTGCTGTTTGAGTAGTAATATCTGCACTTCTATTGAAAGCACTTCCACCAGTTACTTTTGAAGTAAAGTCATCATTGATAGGTTGTTTGTTATTAAATACAACCAACTGTCTATTATTAACATCCCAATCTATAATAGTTCCACCAATTTTTTCTGCATATAATTCATCATCAGCAACATTAGTATCTTCATTGATGTTATAACCATTAAGCACAGTATTGAGTGAGAATGAAGGAACTTCTTCATTAGGACCAGCATCACTAATCGTAACTGTCTTTCCTGCTAGATCACCACCTGATACAGATTGGGTTTGGAATGTTAATGTTTCACCAGCTTTAAATTGACCAGTGTTCTTAAGTTTAACAGTTATTGATGTGTTATCTGATGCACATGCAAGGACTACCCCACTACCACCTTGTAGTCCAGCAACCTCGGATGTTGATGCTACAGTTGTAGAATCAATATTTTGATTAGGTTCAATCGCTATTCTATTGCTAGATCCATCAACATTACCATTAATGGTTAAAGTGTAAACCTTATAAAGTTCTAAGACCTGATTTTGTCTACCATATCTAGTTTCAGTTCCGACAGGATTCTCAATTCTATTTGATATAGTTTTTACAGTACTAGTTCTTAAGTCTATTACTGGACTCAAATGAGACACAGTAGATGATAGATCTAACTTATAAACCAAAGACTGAGAAAGAGAATTTTTTAATTCATTGATTCTAGAAGCTACGACTTTCTGGTTGATGAAGTAATGCTCTTGACCTATGAATGTTTTCTCATAATCAGATTGAGAATATGAATTGTAATTAACAGAACCGTTATCTACTGGAATAATATTTGTTGTTTTAACAGAAGAATCAATCTTTGTTTCTGGGAATGAAAGATAACCTATATCAGCATACAATTTTTCATACTTTTTGTTAACAGCAATCATTCCATTAGATCCACCAGCAATGATATTAGTACTTGCTTGTGTTGAAGAGACAATATTAAAGGTGTCTACTCCACTATTAACAATTTCATATAAGTTTGTATTTAAGTTTGCAGCACTTACGCCACCAGTTGATTCCAATCCTTTGAAGAATACGTATGATTTACCACCATCTTCAAATCCATGATCTCTATGAGTTATTTCAACGTAGTTATTATTACCTCGGAATCTTTTCAGTGTAGCACTGCTACTAGATTCAGCACTTGTGCGAACAGATCCAGGATACATTGATTCATAACCAAGATTTTCATTTGTTAATAGTAAACTCCCTGCTCTAGAGGTATCAAACTCTGCTCTATGGAGATCAAATTTAATATCTTCTCTAAGATCTTCATTCCAACTATCTACGTTTTGAGATCTATAAACAGAACCCAATCCTGGTTGAGATGTTACAGTACCAGATCCAGCAGGAGCACCTACCTCAGAACCCCATATCTCATAGTCAACAGAGTCTGTTTCAACAACAAAAGCATATTCGGTATCATTCTGTAAGTATACAGGATGATCAAACTCAAAATAAGTACCAACAGTACCAGCAACATCAGTTAGTAAGTTAGTTGCTATACCCATTCTAACACCTGGTGTATCATTTGATATAACTGCTTGTACTGACCCACCAGAATTGCTTGTACCTGTACCAGCAATAACGATAGAAGGAGCACTTGTATATCCAGCACCAGATATAGAAACTTCGGTATCAAACAACTTACCATCAGACAATCCTAATGATCCAGTTGCAGTAGTACCACCAGGTAACTGAGGACTTTCTATAGTCATCGTTGCTGTATCATATCCTGTACCAGCATCAATAACTTTTAAATCAATTACCCTACCAGAATCCTTAGCAATAGTAACAGTTATATTAGTATTGTTAGTATTATTTGCAAGGGTTATTGATGGAAGAGATATAGTCTCTGATGGACTAAATGATAGTCCATTATTATTAGAAAGAACTAATGTATAAACCTGATCAGCAGAAACAGGTATTCTATTAGCATTTCCAGGTAAAACTTCGATACCAGTCTTATCAAACACTTTATACACAGGACCAGATGCACCAGACTGAACACCAGATGCTATTTCTCCAATCTCAATTGTAGTCTCTTGAGACACATATATTTTGAGGTATGTTTCAGGTGAAATTGTTTTCTCTGTACCAGGAACAATATACTTACCTGGTTTACCACTTACTGTATTGGTTAGATATGTTCTAACTGGTATAGAAGATGCTTTCTTATTAAAGTAAAGAGTTATTCCAGTAGTGAAACATCCACCATCAAGATTTTCAACCTTAAATGTCTGAGCAAGAGGATTAGGTCTCTTCTCATTAGCAGCATCAACAATTTGCTTACCTTCATTAGACTTAAGGAATGCAGGTAATGTTGAGACTATACCACTAGGATTAGAAGGTAGTATACCTGTTGGGTAGTATTTAACTTCAGTGTATGTTTCTACATTGTCTTTATTACTATCAGTAGAACTCGAAGTAAATCTAATTGTTTTTTCACCTGTCGTGAATTGTAATTGTTCAGAACTGGTATCATAACTTGTGTTATAGAGATAGTTGTTCCAAGTACTTCCTTGTGTTGGAGCATAACCATTAGGTATTATAATAAGACCACTAGCATTACCACTACTATCAGTAACAATGGATGATCCAAATGTTGATAGTGAGTTTGCAGGTGATCCTGTAAATCTTAGATCAGGGTTGACCCATCTACCAATATCTCTTCCCTCTAGGAATGGATAGATTTTGGTATTAGGTTTCAACCTACGAACAGTAAACTTAACTGCTCTTGACTTAGCAAACTGTTGCAGTGATGTAGAAACAGAAGTCTCGCCAACTACTTTAGTTTGGAGTCCTTTACCTGTCTCATTATTTTGTGGACTGATATTAGAAGAACTTGCAACATTAGCAATAGTAACAGTAGATTGTACTTGATCAGAGTTAACATCAGAAAGAGGTCCGATATTAAAGAAGTTTTGATTAGATCCTATCCAGTTAACTGTATAAGAATTATATAAACTAGCATATGCATCACGTACATTATCCTTAGCAAGGAATATGGTGTATAATGAAGTGTTATTATCAGATACCAAAGGAGCATCTGTATTTTCATACCAAGTATCAACAGGAGCATCTAGAGATGCATCACCAACATACTGAATAACCACAAATGGATTTGGGTTAATAGTCTTGGTTGCAAATGGGTTACTAAGTAAATTTAAAGATGTATATGGAAGAGTAATTATATCACCAGTCTTTTGGTATCCAGAAACCACTCTCTGATCTTCTTTTGTATTAACTTCTTCCAATCTAAATGAATCTTCTCTTGACTGTGCTCTTAATACAGATTGTTTTGTATCAATAGAACACCTATAGTCAATAGATTTAAGGTGACCTATCTTATGAGTCTCAAAATTATCTACAACAAATCCACTCTTGAATCTTTCAAGTCCTACTTCATCCTTGATCTGCATATTTAATGCTTGCTGTTCAAGAACACTGAGGAGTGTATAATACTCTAATCTTTCTACACGTTTCTCCAACTTGCCGATATCACGCATTGTATAACGCTTGTTATCAACAGGTATAACCCTCACATCAGAAGCATCTGTTGTATAAGCAGGTACATACAAGTAAGCTAACGCAATAGCATCATCAATTGCTTCAGGTCTTGATGGGTTGAGTGATGAATTACCTTCTTTCACTACAAACTCACCTTTCTTGGTTAAGAATAAACCATCTATACGATCCAAGTATTGTTTCTGGTAGAATGATATTGTGTAAGGAATAGTAAGATCAGATGCTGGACAACTTGATACTACACCACCATCCCCATCAAAATCATTAAAGGCAGAATTCTTAAAGATAGACTCGTCACCAAATCCTGTTATCGTTGCATTATTATCAACTTTTGGTCTGAAATCAATAACATCTCTTAACTGTGTTACACCAAATACAGAAGAGTTGAATGATGGAATCTCTAAAGAACCCACACCAGCTTCATGTAGATATGAATCTACAGTACAAAAGTCACCTTGAGAATGATCGAAGTAATCAAAGGATACTAGAATCTGACCAGTAGGTAGATCAAAACCAGGTTTAATTACAATACGAGAGATATCGTAAAGAGTATCACGTTGACCATCATCAAATGTAAACCTATTAGTTACATCAGTACCGCTAATTAAATTACCAGCACTATCAATTGTAGGTGCTGCAGTAGAAGATCCCTCATAAATGTAGTTAATTTTCAATACATCACTATAAGAGATAGTCTTAATTTCGGATGATTGTTGATCTTGACCTCTTAGAGGAATAATATTATCCTTAGCAGGTACGATAACTATTCTCTTATCTCTGATAATAGTTTTTAATCTTGGTCTTGCCTTAGTTAACTCTAAAGTAGCAGATAACTTGAGTTTAGGATATGTAGTTCCACCACTCAGAGCACCAAAATACGTATCAGGTAAAGTAACACTAACACTACCAGCAGTTAAACCAGTAGAAGCATCAAGAGAACTTACGACTTCAACAGAATCAGATGGGATATAAACAACATCACCTGTCTCACATTGAGTAGCATTACCTTTATCATGAACAGTAAGCAAGAAATTCTTTTCGGTAAATGGAATAAACTTTTGAGTACCATACTCTAAGTTTGCTTTGAATGTAAGTTTACCACCTGAAGTAGAAGTGTCTAGAATAAAATCTCTTCTAGAATGGAATATAATAGCAGTATCATCAGTTCCCTTCACAAGAGAAGCAATCTGTTTTGATCCTGTTGGGAATATCAATGAAGACTTAGAAGCATTTTCAACCTTTGGTCTTACACGTAGTACACTTGTACTAGTTACTGTAGAAGGTAGTAAAGAATCAAAATATATCCTTGATTTCTTAGTACCCTCTGGTTTTGTAGCCTGCTGAACAATTGCTTTAACAAGGTAGTTATTTGCATCAGAGAATTGTACTAAATCTCCTTGTGTTAATGACTTAGATGCATCTCCACCAAATCCAGTACACTCAACATAATTTGTACCCTCAACACCACTAAATGTAAAATTTGTAACATTTACACTTGTAACATATGATTCTCTTGATAGTTCTACATCAGAAGTAAAGAGATTAGGTGCTACACCTCCTACAGGTGCTACACCGAATCTACCCCACAAAGACTTAACATTCTGTGGTGTATATGTTTCAATAACATTTTTAAATAATATAGCATTTGCTGTAGCTACAGTAGATGGAGAACCAGTTGATGTAATTACAACTGTTGGTGGTTGTGCATATGTACCAGATACTAAATTTCTATCTTCAATTGTAATCTTATAAATTCCTTGATCTTGTAAACTAGGTAATATTACAGAAGGATCATATATCACACCATCAACCTGAACTGTAGTTATTCCACCATAAGCAGCACCTCTGTTAGAAACAACGAAATGTGATATAGTATTTTCTCTAGCAATTCTTAAAGCGTTACCATCTTCATCAAATATAGTCTCACCTTCTTGGAATGTTCCTGAAAGAACTTTAACATAAAGTCTATTACCACTAGAAAGTTTTCCTAGTGTAGATCCTTCAATTACTGCATATGCTTTACTTGTAGCACCAGTAATATACTTACCAGATGCAAACGTACTATCTGGTATAACAGTATCAAGTTGAATCTTTGTTAAGAATGTTGGATTGAAATACGACATCTTAAAGGTCGTATTGTATGCAGAAGTAGATCCAATTCTACCCTTTGAAATAATTCTGTCTGCATCTTCATTAAACCCAATTCCCCTCTCTTGTAAGGAGAAATTCTTTGGCTTAAGAAGACCGATTGTAGGAACAATAGTCTCACTATAAGAAACTACAGTTGCCCATAGTCCTGCAGGATTTGCTGCTGTTGCATTTTCTGCATTTGTCTTAGCATTATTAGATCCATCTGCTCTGAATAATCTAGTAGATTTTTTTACTCCAGATACACCAACACCATCGTTATCATCATACTCTCTCAATGAATCAATAACATCTCTTCTACCAAGAACAGTTATCTCAAGATATTTTGGTGTTCCTAGATAAGAAGTTGGGAAACTAGTAGAAGATCCGTCAAACTTAGAGTAAGAAAGAACAGTTATCTCTTCTGCGTCATTAGAAACAGAAGAAGTTCTAACAGCAAGAGTACCATACTTAGTCTCCCAGTCAGAATTAACAACACTTGCCCAACCATTTGGATCTGCTTCAACACAATTAACAATCAATGTTTTGATTGCTTGGTCTGAAGTAAATGTTTCTGTTCTTCTGGAACGTGTTTGTTTATGAGAATCTACCTTACCATTTGTTCCTAAACCATCAGTAGCAGGTTCTGTATTATTCTGACCTAATGATCCATCACCAAATACAGAATTCAAATATAGTGTTGGGTATGAAGATAGATCTGCACCAAATGCATTTAAAGGAATGGTGTTGTATGTATTAGTTAAGTAGAAACTACTTAATCCAGTATGTTTTAGAGTAATATTATCTCTTACGAGAGTATCTCTAGATTTGTTAAGAGGTATATAACTACTTTCTTTATTAACAATCTCAAATCCCTTAACATATGCTTTACCAGCACCGACAGTAGCAATAAGTTTTTGAGATGCTTCTATTTCTGTTAGATTATTTACTAATCCAGTGGATACATTCTTAGCATAGATTCCTCTATTACCATTTCTCTGGTAATATTCACGGACATCAGTACTAAAATCTTCTACAACATAATCACCAGACTCGTCATATGTTCTTCTTGCTAGAGTCTCTTCAATAACATTATAATCTGCTTGTACAATTTTTCTTAGTACAGCACCCTTCTTAACACTAAGAAGTTGTATGAAATTACTATCTGTAGACGCATCTAGATCATATTTGATGAGTCCTAATGCTACTGATAAACGATGAGCACCAGGTGCTGAGAAGTTTGCAAATCCTCTTGCTTGATCATAGAGTGTTGAATCCTCTTCAGGAGTGATTAAAGACTCTGTGATTTTAAATCCAACTTTAGCAGATGGAATATCAATATAAGGTTCTAGAATAAGAAGCTCAGACTGATTCCTTACAAAATGTCCATTGATAAAATAAATTCCTTCTTCTACCTGTACAGCAGAAGCAAAACCCATCGCATTGCTTGTGTAGGAGGTCTCTACAGCAGTATCTGGGTCTTTTAACGTAACAGTAGTTGGAAGGACGCTACCGTCTGTTCCAACGACCAATAAAGGTGTGTTAACACCATCTACAACTTCTAGAGTCTCCCCTTGTCTAAAAGTTGCCTCATTACTTGCGTTTCCACTGCTTGTGTAGTTTACATAAACAGTATCAGATGATGTGGTAGTTGCATAACGAGTTGAAACAACAGAACCTGTAACGCCAGAAGTGATGCCTTTTAAAGTCTGACCTTTAAGTAATGCTATATCATATTTTTTAAAAACAATATTATCCCCTTCCGTTACAGCAACTTCTGTAACAGATGATAATTTAACATAGTCTAATCTATTGTTCAGTCCAACTTCACCAGGAATGACTAGATCACCCTGTTTGAATTTATTGCGTCCTATAGATTCAATCTGATTCTGAAGAATAGATTGTAACTGTGTTAGTTCTCTGGCTTGTATCGAGTATCCAGGGCGAAAAAGAATTCTATAAAAATTCTTAGACGCATCATAGTCGTCATAATATGGTGATACGTTTAGGTTCGTCTTTTGTGGCATCGTAAACCAATACTATCATGGGAAGTTTTAGAATTCAATTACTAGCTTGATGTCCTCTATTTGGTCAGCAGCTCTAGTAATCAGTCTCCTGTTCTCTATGTATACGAGTTCCCCAGAGTTAGATTTGATCTCAGGATTCGCCAAACCGCTTGCAAATGTTACACCTTCAAGGGTTGAAGCATAGGATGTACTAACATTAACAGATACAGATGTACCACCATCGGTGATAGCATTAGAAGCATCAGAGGCAAATGCTCTTACGATACCACTATCAGTATGTGCTGTAGGTGACTGGAAGTACTTAAGAACACCAGTTGTGGTGCTTGAATCGTCTAGTTTCCATGAAACAACGGTTCCCTTAGCAGTTCCACCAGTTACAGTCTGTGTGATTTGATTATCTTTTCCGAAAGAAGAACTAGAAAGACCAGTTCCTGTTACTCTTACAGCATAGACACCAGAAAGTGTGTTTGCAGTAGCATAGTTAGATGATCCAAATTGTAGTGGATCCTTGATAAGTCCGATTCTACGGAAGTCGTTATCAACTGGGAAGTCTCCAGATCCTTCTGCATAAGTCAGACGGACGTTGACCATAACACGCTTGCCGTTAAGCTCTTGTGCAAGATCAGCACCATGTCCACCAGCAGGAGGAATGATAACTTCAAGAGAACCACGAGCAGATCCAGCAATGGTTTCTGATGTACCTAGAGTATCATCAGAGAATAAACCATAAGCATCTCCACCAGCACCAGTACCTGTACCAGTTACCAATGCAACTGTACCATAGGTATATCCTATACCAGCAGCTTGAATAATAGCAGAAGTGATTGCTCCAGTACCATCTGTCTCAATCTTAACTTTACCACCCGTTCCATCTCCTAAGATAGGAGCATATAGTGAAGAAGCACCAGTTTTGTTAGCAGGTAAAGCACTACCAGCACTTGAAATAAGTACTGTATCAATAGCACCATCAACAGCAGCAGTACCAGCATATGTGCCGATAGGCATGAAGTCACTGGATAAGAAATCCATGACCTGTTGTGTAGTCATTGTATAAAGATACTTCCAACGATAACCATCGTTAGGTCCTGTGTATACTCCACTAACATAGTTGTTAGCAGTAGTAGGCATATCAGATGCGTTAGCACCACCAGAAACTGTATCTTCTTTGTTGTAAACGCACTTGAATACTTCGTAGTTGCTGTTCATTACATAGAACTTAGCAGCACTAAGTGTAGATGCTCCTGTAGCAGCAGACTTAGCAGTACCACCTGAACCAGGTGCAGCACTATAGTCAGGCTTGTACATGTCGAACTTAGGGTTCGTAACTGTGTTCCAGTTATAACGAGGAACTACAGAAACAACATTAGATGACTCTACCCTTTTTGCAGCAATAAGTTCTTCGTAGATCTTGAACTTCTCTGTCTGGTTGTCTAATGGAGCTGGTGCATTCGTTTCATCGGCAATACGATACACACCACCTACAGCTTCAGCACCAGTGTCGGCAGCACTAGCATATCCTTTAATTACATTACCAGAAGTCGGAGTACCAGCAGCAGGTGATGGACTATGAACTAA
>Ga0163179_10002392_pt1 | contig 13114 bp, 12 predicted proteins | sample AtlANTMetagenome_FD_109643 | JGI IMG/M metagenome (GOLD analysis project Ga0163179, IMG submission 109643) | Marine eukaryotic phytoplankton communities from the Atlantic Ocean - Atlantic ANT 2 Metagenome | ecosystem: Environmental > Aquatic > Marine > Oceanic | place: North Atlantic Ocean...
AAGAAAATGGGGTATGCTCACTTTTGGCTAACTATTATAAGTGCATATGGTGTGTTTTTCCCAATGCATTGGCTGGGATTAGCGGGATTACCTAGGAGGTATTATTCAAATACGGCATTCCCAATGTTTGATAATTTAGTTGATATAAACTCTATGATTAGTGTTTTTGCTATCATTGGAGCACTAGGTCAATTAATATTCTTATTTAACTTTTTCTACAGTATTTTTAGAGGTAGAGAATCAACCCAAAACCCATGGCGTGCTAATACTTTAGAATGGACTACACCCGTTGAAAGAATACATGGAAATTGGCCAGGTAAAATACCTGAAGTACATCGTTGGGCCTATGATTATAGTAACCCTGACCACAAAGAAGATTTTGTGTTACAAACAACTCCTCTTAAAAAAGGAGAAACGTATACAGAATAGATATTTATTCTTTTATTGTAAAAACTATATTTCGGTTTAGTTTTAGTGCTATATTGTCTTTAAATATGCTTATCTTTTTTTCTGTTTCATTAGATAAAAAGATGTTAGTTGCCCCATTAGAATGTAAAATATCTAACACAGTTTTTGCTCGATCAGAACTTAAAGCATTATTTTCCCCATTGCTACATATACCTTTTACATAATAATTTTTTAATGATGCTCTTATTTTATTAGCTATAATATTTAAAATATTTTTTTGATTTTCATTTAGGGTACTTGAATTTTCTTGAAAAAAAAGCTCTTCAACAATAAAAAAATCATTTATATCAAATGTCGATAAATCTAGTTCTTTTATAGGTTTAATGTTTTTATGTTCTGTAGTGTATTTATTACCATTAAAAATGAAAATTTTGTTTTTTGAATAACCTAATTTATTAGCAGCAATTCTAAATGCTTCTTCAACACTATTAGCATTTGTTATTGCTGTAGGTTCTGAAAGAATTTTTTCTTCTTTAGTTTTATTTATAACAAATGTCTCTTTTTGGTTTACTTTTGAGTTCATCTCAATAATATTATCTGAGCTTAAAAATTCTTCACCTTTCTCATTTACCATTATTATATCATAACTCAATTTTTGAAGTTGGGGATAAATATTTGCTGAATCTCCTACAACTACAATTACCATTTGATTATAATTTAAAAATTTACTAGCTAATTCATTTATTTCTTTTTTTGAAATCTTATTTAAAATCTTGTTTTGAATATCAAGATAATTGCTTGATAAGTTATAAGATAAAATTCGTTTTAAAAAACGAGTTTTCTGGTTTAGTGTTTCATATTTTAAAGCTTCATTTTGTCCTATTGATGTTTTTGTATACTTCAGTTCTTCTTCATTTATACCATAATGATTGTAATTAGAAATTTCACGCATGAATTCAGAAATAGCTAAATCGGTTGACTCTCCTTTTACACTAGCTCTTGCAATAAATGGGCCAGGTTCTTTGGTGCTATTGAAGTAAGAGAAAGCACCATATGTTAATCCTTTTTCTTCTCTTAAATTACTGTTTATTCTACTGTTGAAATTTCCACCTAGTTGATAATTCATTATTACAGATTTATAATATTCTCCTGTTACGTCGTAAGGAAGATTGGTTAAATATCCTATTCTTATTTCAGACTGCGGAGCATCTTTTTTATTACATAAGTAGATTTTAGTTTTACTTATTACTGGTGATTGCTGTTGTTCTGGATATAAAACTTTTTTTCCATTCCAATCATTTAAAAAATTTAATTTTGAAAGTGTGGTGCTTTCTTCTAAATTACCAACAATTACAACTTTAGCATTTTTAGGGGAAAAATTATTTTGATAATAATTTTTCACATCTTCTAAAGTAATCTTTTTAATGCTTTCGAGGGTTCCTATGGTAGGCGTCGCATAAATATGTTTTTCTCCATAAATTAACTTTGTAAAAATATTATTTGCAATAGTTGAGGCATTAGTTTTTTGATTTTCAATACTTTCAATTTGAGATTTTTTTAATCGGTTAAAATCATCTTTATAAAAACCAGGATTAAACATTACTTCTTTTAAAAGGCTAATGCTAGAGTCAATATGTTTATATAGGGACTTTAAAAATATAGTTATGTTTTCTTTAGAAGAACTAACATATAATTCACTGCCTAATGTTTCTAGTTGTTGAGTGATTTCTTCAACACTATAATTAAGTGTTGATTCATTCATGAGCTCAGCTAATAGTGATGCAATTCCAGAATTTTGCAATGTTTCATTTCTGTGTCCAATAGGAATAGATATTTGAATTCCAACTGCAGGTATTTCATCACTATATGTTCCAATTATTTTTAAGTTATTGTTTAATTTTTTTGTCCAATATTCAGGAATTTTTATTGATGGGCTTTCTCCATTTTTTGGCTTAATGCTTCTGTCAAAGTTGTCTTTTGGTTTTTTATAAGTTATATTTTCTTCTGAAAAGTCAATTCCTGTTTTAACAACATTTCTGTTTGTGAAATTGTTTGGTTTTGCAACTAAACTTTGTTGATTTTTTGGGACAACACTTAATATAACAGCATGTTTATTTAGTATATATTCTTTAAAAACTCGTTCTACATCTTTAGCTGTTACATTTTGGTATCTTTTAATATCTTCATTAATGTAATTAGGATTTTGTGTATAAGTTTGGTAAGAAGCCAATATGGAAGCTTTTCCTTTTACACTTTCTAGTTGAAAAATAAATTCAGCTTCTTTAGAAGCTTTATAACGATTTACTTCTTCTTCATTAATTCCAATTTCGCTTAATTCATAAATAGAGTTTCTAATTAGTATTTCCATTTCCGATAAAGATTTTCCTGGAAATGGAATTACTACAAAATGCATATTCCCGTGTAGTTCACTGCAAGGGTGATATACAGTTGATTGTAGTGCCTTTTGTGTTTTATCAAAGTTTTTATAAAATATAGAGTTTTTATTTCCACCTAATATATGAGATAGAACATCTAAAGGAGCTTCATCTTCATGGCGTGCAGGAATAGTAGGAAACACAAGTTGAATCATTGGGAATCGGATATTATCTTCATAAGAAATATATCTATCTTCATCTAGTAAAAAATTTAATTTTTGAATTTTTGGGATTTCAATTCCCCTATTAATAGGTCCAAAATATTTTTGTGCAAGAAGAAGTACTTCATCTGTGCTTACATCTCCTGCAACAGTTAGGGTAGCGTTATTTGGACCATACCACATTAAGAAAAAATTTTTTAAGTCAATTAATGTAGCTTCATTAAGTTCATCTATATATCCAATAGTTGGCCATGAATATGCATGTCCTTCAGGATACATTGCTTGAGATATTTTTTCCCATACTAAACCATAAGGTCTGTTATCATAGTTTTGTTCTCTTTCATTTTTTACAGTAGCACGTTGAACTTCAAATTTCTCTTGTGTAACAGCATCTAGTAAAAACCCCATTCTGTCTGCCTCTAGCCAAAGAGCAATTTCTAAATAATTTGATGGTAGTGTTTCAAAATAATTTGTTCTATCTTTATTAGTTGTTCCATTCATTTCTCCTCCTGCACCTTGAATTATTTTAAAATGTTCTTCATCTGCAACATTTTCTGAACCTTGAAACATCATATGTTCAAAAAAATGAGCAAAGCCAGACCTTCCAGGAACTTCTCTAGCAGAACCTACATGGTAGGTAACATCAATATGTACTATTGGGTCAGAATGATCTTCATGTATGATTATGGTTAATCCGTTTTCTAATTCATATTTTTTATAAGGGATTATTATTTCATCTGATTTTTTGTCAATTGTTTCAATTATTTTTGGAAATTTTCCTTTGCTTTGCGCTATTGCCATTGTATTTAAGAATATAATTGTTATTAGAATTATTTTTTTGTAAAAATTCATTATTAAATAATTTTTTTAGAAAATGAGCATAAAAATAATTAAATAGTTTATAGGATTATTTAATTTTGCAATCAAAATATATTAATTATGTATCCAGAAGAATTATGTGCTCCTATGAGAGAAGAATTAACATCAGTTGGTTTTAATGAATTAAAAACATCAAATGAAGTTCAAAACACTTTAGAGAAAAAAGGGACTATTCTAGTTGTTGTAAACTCTGTATGTGGTTGTGCAGCAGGGAATGCTCGACCAGGAGTTAAAATGGCAATAAAAAACAACCTTATTCCTAATCATTTAGCAACAGTATTTGCGGGGCAAGATGTTGAAGCTACAGATAAAGTTAGGGAGTATATGCTTCCTTATCCCCCATCATCTCCTTGTATTGCTTTGTTTAAAGATGGAGATGTAGTTCATATATTAGAACGACACCATATAGAAGGTAGACCTGCAGAAATGATTGCTGAAAATTTAGTTGATGCGTTTAATTCTTATTGCTAATTATAAAGCTTATTATAAATAACTTTATAAGTTTTTTCTTTTAATTCCTCGATGTCTTCTTTTTTGTAGTTGGTTGTTTTTATAGGTTTATGAACATATGATCTAAGTAAACCAGGATGACCTTTGTATTTCTTATCAGGCATTAGTTTTTTATTATCTAAAAAAGTTATTGGAACTATTTCTATTCCTCTTTCAATAGCTAAACTAAATGATCCGTTTTTAAAAGGGTGTAGTTTTGTTTTATACTCAGGTATTTTTCCTTCTGGAAAAATACAAATACTAAGATTTTTATCTAATTTTTTTTTTGCATTAGCAAATACACTTTTTCTGCTAACAGGATCACCTCTGTCTACTAACACCATTGTTCTTGAATAAAAATACCCAAAAATAGGATATCTAGCAGCTTGTGATTTACCAACAAAAGTTGTTGGAATATTTTGAAGAGATAATACAGCTAGAGGAATGTCAATAAATGACACATGGTTAGGGCAAAAAATATATTGCTTACTTGGATTAAGCTTTTCTTCATATTCTATTTTATAACAAAAACCCATTGCTTTTAAAACAAGCCAACTCCAAATTTTCATTAATTGAAAAAAATAAGGAAACCAATTTTCTTTAGATGAAAAAATAATTAAAAATGGCAATAATATTAATACTCCAATTAATCCAATTATGTGAAACCATATGAACCATACTCCAATTAAAAATATTCTTAAATATTTCATTAAGCACAAATTAAGTAAAATTCATTTTATATTTTTACAATTATTTTAAATAATTAATGGCACGAATTTTAACTGGCATACAAAGTACAGGACTACCACATTTAGGAAATATTTTAGGAGCAATAATTCCTGCGATTACTTTATCTAATAATCCTAAAAATGAATCATTGTTCTTTATTGCAGATTTACATTCTTTAACAACAATTAAAGATCCGGTTCTTTTAAGAAATAACACTTATTCTATTGCAGCAGCATGGTTGTCTTTTGGCTTTGATACGAAACAAAATATATTTTATAGACAATCAGATGTTACTGAAGTTTGTGAGTTGTCATGGATTTTATCATGTTTAACACCATATCCTATGTTAGCGAATGCTCACTCTTTTAAGGATAAAGCAAACAATTTATCGGATGTTAATACAGGGTTGTTTACGTATCCTGTTCTTATGGCTTCTGATATATTATGTTATGATGCAGATTTTGTCCCAGTGGGTAAAGATCAAAAGCAGCATTTAGAAATAACTAGAGACATAGCAGGCTCTCTTAATCATTTATTTGGAGATGTACTTGTTCTTCCAGAAGCTAAAATTGATGAAAAAGTAATGTTGATTCCGGGGACCGATGGTCAAAAAATGAGCAAATCATATAATAATACTATAGATATTTTTTTACCAGAGAAGAACTTGAGAAAACAAATAATGAATATTAAAACAGATAGTACTCCTCTTGAGGAACCAAAAAATTTTAATAACTGTATTGTATATAAGTTATATAGCTTATTAGCATCTCAACAAGAAATAGATATCATGCAGGGTAATTATAAAAGTGGCAATTATGGTTATGGTCATGCTAAGCAGGAACTATTTGAATTAATTATAAATAATTTTTCAGATCAAAGAGAAAAATATAACAATCTAATGAATGATCTTGGTTATTTAGATAATGAATTAATCAAAGGAGCAGATAAAGCAAAAAATATTGCTCAATCTGTGCTTAAAAGAGTACGTAAAAAAGTTGGGTATTAAAACATCTAGTTTAAGGCTTGTTTTAAGTCATCTAATAAATCTCTAGCATCCTCTACGCCAATACTTAGTCGTATTAAGGAATCAATTACACCTGTTTTTTCTCGCTCTGTCTTTGGAATTGATGCATGTGTCATTGTTGCGGGATGCCCAATTAATGATTCTACTCCACCTAAAGATTCTGCTAAAGTAAATATTTTTGTTTGAGAAACTACTTTAGAAGCGGCCTCTAATGTTCCTTTTTTAACAGTAAAGGATATCATGCCACCAAAATCTTTCATTTGTTTTTTTGCTATATCATGATTAGGGTGGTCTTTAAATCCAGGCCAATATACTTTATCTACTTTTGAATGGCTATCTAAAAAAGCAGCTATTTTTTTTGCATTTTCACAATGTCTTTCCATTCTTAAATGGAGTGTTTTTATACCTCGTTGTATCAAAAAACAATCATGAGGTCCTGGAACAGCGCCGCAGCTATTTTGCAAAAAAGATAATTTTTCTTGAATTTCTTTACTATTGCATACCACCGCACCCATTACAACATCTGAGTGACCTCCTAAATATTTTGTTGCTGAATGCATTACTATGTCTGCTCCTAAATTAATTGGGTTTTGCAAATATGGACTAGCAAAAGTATTGTCAACGACCATTAGTAGTTGGTGTTTTTTTGCAATTTTAGAAACAGCTGAAATATCAGTTATGTTCATTAATGGATTTGATGGAGATTCCACCCAAATCATTTTTGTTTTATTTGAAATATATTTTTCTATAGTACTTGTTTCTTCCATGTCTATAAAATGAAAAACAATATTGTACTTGGAGAAAACATTGGTAAACAAGCGATAAGTTCCTCCATATAAATCATTATTTGCAATTACCTCATCTCCTGGTTCTAGGAGCTTTATTATCCCATCAACGGCTGCCATTCCGCTTGCATAGCAAAGACCAAAATTTCCATTTTCTATTGCTGCTAAGTTATTCTCTAAAGCTGTTCTAGTAGGGTTGTGTGTTCTTGAATATTCATACCCTTTATGATTACCTGGTGTTTTTTGGCTGTATGTTGAGGTTTGATATATTGGTGGTATTATTGCTCCTGTTGAAGGATCATCTACTAAACCAGTATGAATTGCTTTGGTTCCAAATTTCATAATGAATAATTTTTTAATTGAATCAAAATTACTAATTCATTTAATAATTTGATTATTTTTCAAATCTAAATGAGTAATAAATTAATTGCACATATAGCATTGTTGTTGGCAAACTTAATTTATGGTATAAATTATACAGTTGCTAAAGATGTTATGCCAGATTATATGCACCCAATAGGTTTAGTTTTTTTAAGAGTATCAGGTGCATTTTTATTGTTATGGATTATTCAAAAAGTGTTTATTAAAGAAGTAATTGCACGCAAAGATATACTTAAGTTATGCTTTTGTGGGCTTTTTGGAGTTGCAGTTAATCAAATGCTTTTTTTATATGGTCTTAATTTAACTACTCCAATAGATGCGGCTATCATGGTTACTTCAATACCAATTTCAGCTTTAATTTTTGCTGTTATTTTAGGGCAAGAAACACTTTCTGTAAATAAAATAATTGGAATTTTTTTAGGATTTACTGGTGCTATAACTCTAATTGTTTCTGGAGAAAAATTTTCATTTGGTGGTGATAAGATGTGGGGCAATATTTGTATTGTAATTAACGCTACTTCGTATGCATTATATTTAGTTTTGGTTAAACCATTAATGAAAAAATATCATCCTATTACAGTTATTACATGGGTATTTCTTTTTGGATTAATATTTGTAACTCCCTTTGGAATACAGCCATTTTTAGATTCTGATTTCCATTCTATGCCTACTGTTATTTTTGGGAAAATACTTTTTGTTGTTTTAGGAACTACTTTTTTGGCATATCTCTTGAATATATTGGCTCTTGAAAGGGTTTCTTCAACAGTGGTAAGTACTTATGTATATTTACAACCAGTAATTGCAACAATTGTTGCTTTAATTGTAGCAAGTGATTCATTAGATAGTGTTAAATTAATTTCATCTGCTTTAGTTTTTTTAGGAGTTTACTTCGTTAGTAAAAAAAGCTAATTAAATATTCAAATATGTACATTTGTTAAAAAATAATTTATGATATCATCTCTAACAGGTTTTGGAAAAACAACCAAGCAAATTGGAGTAAAAAAAATATCCGTTGAAGTAAAGTCTCTTAATAGTAAATCGATAGATTTAAACGTAAAGCTATCTTCTTTTTTAAAAGAAAAAGAATTAGATATAAGAAAGTTAGTAGCCAGAGAACTTAAAAGGGGAAAAGTTGAAGTTTTGATATATTCTGAATCAATTGGAAAACAAACCAATTATACGTTAAATAAACAGTTAATAAAACAACAACTTAAGGAGTTAAAAAAAATAACAAATTCATCTAGCAATGATGCGTTTTTACTGCAATCTGTTTTACTATTACCAGATGTGCTTAATTTTAATAAAAAAATATTAAAAAACAGTGAATGGATAGCTATAAAAAAGCTTATAAAACAAGCACTGAAACAAGTATGTGCATTTAGAATAAAAGAAGGAAAAATTCTTGAAAAAGATTTTTTAAAAAGAGTAAAAATAATATTAAAAATTCTGAATAAAATAAAAAAATTAGAGAAAGAAAGGATTAAATCAGTCAGTAAAAGAATTAAAAATTCCTTTAAAAAAGATCAAATTGAGATGGACAAAAACAGGTTTGAAAAGGAGTTGATTTTTTATTTGGAAAAACTTGATATAACAGAAGAGTTTATTAGGCTAGAAAGTCATTGTGTTTTTTTTCAAGACACATTAAAAGAATCAAATTCTAATGGTAAAAAAATAGGATTTATTTTGCAAGAGATGGGAAGAGAAATTAACACTATAGGTTCAAAAGCAAACTGTTCAAAAATTCAAAAACTAGTAGTTGAAATGAAAGACGAACTAGAAAAAATTAAAGAACAAATTTTAAATGTTCTGTAATGAAAGGTAAGTTGCTTATAGTGTCAGCACCATCAGGAGCGGGAAAAACCACCATTGTTAAAGAGTTGTTAAATGTTATTCCTAATCTTAAGTTTTCAGTTTCTGCAACAAGTAGATCTAAAAGAGATAATGAAACTGATGGGAAGGATTATTATTATTTATCAGTATCTGAGTTTAAAAATAAAATTAAAAATGATGAGTTTTTAGAGTGGGAGGAGGTTTATAAGAATCAATTTTATGGAACATTTAAATCAGAGATTGAACGTATTTGGCATGATGGTAATCATGTGGTTTTTGACGTTGACGTACAAGGCGGACTAAATATTAAAAAGCAGTATAAGAAAAAATCATTATCTATTTTTATAATGCCACCCTCATTGAAAGTTTTAGAAAATCGTTTAAAAGCTAGGCAAACAGAAAGTAAAAAGACTTTAAAAGCAAGGACTTTAAAAGCAAGACAAGAAATCATGCAATTTAGTAATTTTGACAAAGTCATAGTAAATGATGATTTAAAATCTGCTTTTAATGAAGCAAAGAAAATGGTAAGTGAATTTTTGTCAAAATGAATGTAATTCTGTTTTTTGGCTCATTTAATCCTATACATAATGCACATATTAAAATGTCAGAATATGTGTTAACTCAAAATATTTGCGATGAGATTTGGCTTGTCGTTTCCCCTCAAAACCCATTTAAAAACAATGATTTAGCAAATAAAAATTTACGTTTAAAATGGGCAGAAAAAGTAACAGAAAACATAGAAAAAATTAAAGTTTGTGACTTAGAATTTAATCTACCAACGCCTTCATATACAGTTAAAACTTTAATTGAATTAGAAAAAAAATATCCGAAAATTAGATTTTCTATTTTATTAGGCCTAGATACTTATTATGAGATTCATAAGTGGAAAGAGTATCAAAAAATAATTGATAAATATCGGATTTATGTATATCCTAGGAAAGTAAAAAATCAGGATTCAGAAATTGTTAATGTTGTTAATTTGAATGCACCTGTTTTAAATATTTCCGCTACTATTATTAGGGAAAAAATTAAGAACAGAGAATCAATAAAAGAGTTTGTAAACAATAAGATAGAAAGAGATTTATATAAGTACTTTCTCAAGTAATCCTTCAAATAACCTTTTTCCGCTAATGTTATTTAATTCTTTATCTGAAGCTCTTTCAGGGTGAGGCATCATCCCAAAAACATTTTTATTTTTATTACAAATTCCAGCAATATTCAACAAGGATCCATTGGGGTTATATTCTTTAGAAATTTCTCCATTTTTACCACAATATTTAAACAATATTTGATTGTTTTTTGTTAGTTTTTCTAGAGTTTCTTTGTCAGCAAAATATCTACCTTCAGCATGTGCAATGGGTATTGTGAGGATGTTGTTTTTTGAAATATTTCTAGTTAAACAGGTGTTGTTGTTTTGTGGCTTTACATATACATTTTTGCAAATAAACTTATGAGATTCATTATGCAAAAGAGTACCAGGTAGTAATCCTGCTTCACAAAGTATTTGAAATCCATTGCATACCCCAAATAATAAGCCACCATTATTTGCATGGGTTATTACTTCTTGCATAATAGGAGAAAACCTTGCAATTGCACCTGAACGCAGATAGTCACCATAAGAAAAACCTCCTGGGAGCACAATTAATTCACAATTTTTCAAGTCATTATCTTTATGCCAAAGCTCCACAACTTCATGCTTCATTATATTGCGAAGAACATAAATCATATCTTGGTCACAATTTGATCCAGGAAAAATAACAACACCACATTTCATATTAGCAAAAATACAATTTTGATAATTTTAAAATTAAGATATAAAAATTATTTTTTAATTAAATTATATAGTTTTGATTGAAATAAAAAAAGAAGTATTTTTACATAAAATTTACTACAATGACAGAATTTTGGTATTTTCTTGGTGATGTATTTTACAAAACCTTTGAAATACTACCTTTCTTAGGGAATTGGGCTAATTTAGCTTTTTTAATAATTTCTTTTGTGTTGTTTTTTTACTGGGTTGCAGAAATGGTTAAGCACGAAAAAGCAGGAGAGCTTTAGAAAACGTCTTTTCCTATATCAGTTCTATAATACATTCCTTGAAAGTTTATTTTTTTAATGTCAGTATACGCACATTGCGTGGCTTCTAGTAAATCATCCCCAAATCCAGTTACAGCTAATACTCTGCCTCCATTAGTTTCTACAAAATCAGTTTCTTTTGTTCCAGCGTGGAATATTAGACTTTTATTAATATTATTTAAACCTGTAATTTTTTTGCCTTTTTCATAGTTTAATGGATACCCTCCTGAAGCTAAAATAATAGTAGCAGCATTTTTTTTCTCAAATTCAACATCTATTTTATCTAATGTTTTATTAGCGCTTGCTTTGAATAATTGTAATAAATCAGATTTTAGTCTTGGCATTACCACCTCTGTTTCTGGATCACCCATTCTGATATTATATTCAATAATAAATGGGTTGTTATTAACTTTAATTAAACCAAAGAAAATAAAACCTCTATACTTGATAGAATCTTTATTTAGTCCATTAATAGTTGGCTTTATAATTTGATTTTCAACTTTTGATAAGAAAACATCATCAGCAAAAGGAACAGGGGATATGCAGCCCATTCCACCTGTATTAAGTCCTGTGTCATTTTCTCCAATTCTTTTATAATCTTTAGCATTAGGCAAAATCACGTATTCTTCTCCGTCAGTTAATACAAACACAGACATTTCAATTCCATCTAGAAACTCTTCTATAACAACCTTTGTGCTTGCTTCCCCAAATTTCTCAGCACAGATCATTTTCTCTAATTCTTTTTTAGCTTCATTAATATCATTAATTATTAAAACGCCTTTTCCTGCAGCTAGTCCATCTGCTTTTAAAACATAAGGAGAATTTAAGTTATCTAAAAAATCAAAACCTTCATGTAAATTTTCTTTAGTAAAGCTTTTGTATTTTGCTGTTGGAATGTTGTGTCGCTCCATAAAGAGTTTAGCAAATTCTTTGCTTCCTTCAAGTTTTGCTCCTTGTTTTGTTGGACCAATTACATTAATTTTTTTAAGCAATGAATCTTGTAAGAAGAAGTCATGAATTCCATTTACTAACGGATCTTCAGGGCCAACAATTACCATTTCAATGTTTTTTTTGATACAAAAATTCTTTATTTCATTAAAATTAGTTGTGTCTATTTTAACATTTGTTCCACATGTAGATGTCCCGGCATTGCCTGGAGCAATATATAATTCACTTAATTCTTGACTTTGTTTTAGTTTCCATGCGATTGCATGTTCTCTTCCACCAGACCCTAATAATAGTACATTCATAAATTAAAATTTACAGAGGCATATTGCCATGCTTCTTCTTCGGTAGTTTATCTACTTTATTTTCTAGCATTTTAAATGCAGTAATAAGCTTTTCTCTTGTTTTTGCTGGTTCAATAATTTCATCAACATATCCTCTAGAAGCAGCATTATAGGGGTTAGCAAAAAGGTCAGCATATTCTTTTTCTTTTTCCTTTATTTTAGTTTGTTTATTATTCGCTTTTTCAATTTCTTTTTTGAATATTATCTCAGTAGCACCTTTTGCCCCCATAACGGCAATTTCTGCACTTGGCCAAGCATAATTCATATCCGCTCCAATGTGTTTAGAATTCATAACATCATATGCGCCACCATATGCTTTACGTGTGATAACAGTAATTCTAGGAACTGTAGCTTCAGAAAAAGCAAATAATAGTTTTGCTCCGTTAGTTATGATTCCATTCCATTCTTGATCAGTTCCAGGTAAAAAACCAGGAACATCTTCTAGAACTAAAAGAGGAATATTAAAGCAATCACAAAACCTAACAAAACGAGCACCTTTTACAGATGAACGTATATCCAATACTCCAGCTAAGTGTATAGGTTGATTAGCAACTATACCAATAGATTTTCCAGCAATCCTTCCAAAACCTACTACAATATTTTCAGCATAATCTTTATGTATTTCAAA
>Ga0163179_10002393_pt1 | contig 13111 bp, 10 predicted proteins | sample AtlANTMetagenome_FD_109643 | JGI IMG/M metagenome (GOLD analysis project Ga0163179, IMG submission 109643) | Marine eukaryotic phytoplankton communities from the Atlantic Ocean - Atlantic ANT 2 Metagenome | ecosystem: Environmental > Aquatic > Marine > Oceanic | place: North Atlantic Ocean...
AACACTGTTCTTGGTTTCGAAACGGCATCGGCATCTGATACATTTACAATGGATGGTACTACCACCGGTGGTGTTAGCATTGGTGACTGGATTGAGTTAGTTGATATTGCTTCTAACCAATGGGCGGTCTCAGGCCAAACAACTAGTTCTGGTACTGAAGCTACCCCGTGGACTGCTGCAGTTAGCTAAAATTGGGTTAGATAAAAAAATAAGTTTTAAACTTTCCCCCCTTCCCATTCGGGTTGGGGGGTTTTTATTTGAAACCTTACTCATTCAAAAATTACCCCCGCCAATTTTTTGAGATTTTTAGTTTTTCTACAAAAGTTTACTATTTATAAAAGGACCAATTCTAAAAGGAGACCATTATGGGTAAGAAAAGAAGAGCATTGTCTGCACCTCAAAAATTTAAGGCAAAGTACCGCGCCATTAAAGGCACAAACTCTAATACAAGCACAGCTACTACAGAAAATTCTGTGGCTGCAACACGATTAGCAGAAGCACAAGTGGCGGAAACTGTAGAGCCTCCGACACAGGAAGCTGTTACTGAAACTGTGGAAGCGACCCCTGTAGAAACGACTGAGACTCCAACCCTTGAGTCACCTACAACCACTACTACGACAAAGAAAACGACAGCAAGACCGAAGGCCCGAAAGACGACACCACGCACGACTAAAGCGACTACTGCTAAGTCTACGACAACTCGCACTCGCCGCACAACTGCAAAGCTTACTGATTCTACTGAAGCTGAGTAAAACAAGCCGGTTTCTATATTTCCCGACTACTTATGCTTAGGAGGAACTATGCATGGCTATACCTACTCTTACGCCTACCAGTAACACCAGCGCTTCTAGGCTTCCCGCAACGGGTACTTTAGGCGATGTTGCTGCTGTTTTACCGTTTGGAATATATTCGTCAGAATCCGACTTTATTTCCGGCGCTGTGGATCAAGTGGCTTACACATACAAAAAGCTTGGTGGCGACATATTAGATATTGAACTTAAAGCCGCCAACGTCTACGCCAACTATGAAGAAGCAGTATTAGAGTATTCGTATATAATTAATAGCCATCAGGCTAGAAATGTACTGTCTGATGTCTTGGGTGCGACAACTGGTACTTTTGATCACGATGGAAATCTCAAATCTGGCCCCACTGGCGCAAATTTAAAATTCCCAAGATTCGAATATGCATACTCCAAGAGAATCGCGGACGCAGCCTCAACAGAAGCTGGCATTGGTGGGATTCTAACGGAATATTCAGCTAGTTTCCAACTATCCGATGGTCAACAAGACTATGATTTACAGACTTTACTGTCAGAATCGGCCGACGATTCAGATTCAGCGTTCAACGGATTGATCGGAGACAACAAAGTTCAAGTTCGACGTATTTATTACACTTCACCCAGAGCGATGTGGAGATTTTATGGGTATTACGGTGGTGTTAGCGTAGTTGGCAACATGAATACTTATGGTCAATTTGCAGATGACTCTACTTTTGAGATCATCCCGACTTGGCAAAACAAAATGCAAGCAGTCCAGTACGAAGACTCCATCTATACTAGAACCTCGCATTATTCATATGAAATTATTAACAACAAATTAAGGTTGTACCCCGTACCTACGACAGACTTTGGCCCCAGTAAAATGTGGGTTGCATTTACTGTCAAAAAAGATGTATTTGAAGAATATTCTGACAGAAAGACGGGTATTGAGGGAGTCAACAATCTGAACACGGTGCCTTTTGATAACATTCCTTATGCAAACATTAATGCGATTGGTAAGCAATGGATCCGCCGATTTGCGCTAGCTCTGTCTAAAGAGACTTTATCTCAAGTTCGTGGCAAGTTTCAGACCGTTCCGATACCCGGCGAAACAGTAACCTTGAACGCATCAACTCTGGCATCTGAAGCTTCGCAAGAACAACAAAAACTAAGAGACGAATTAAAACAATTGCTTGACCAGTTGACTTATACTGCTCTTATGGAAGATGATGCCAAGATCTCGGAGGCTGCTGGTAGGGTAAATGCCACTGTTCCAATGAAAATATTTGTGGGGTAACTGAATGGCCGATAATGATAACAAATGGGAACAACCAGAAGCTCCACCACCGCCACTTTTTACTGGCAAAAAAGAAAGAGATCTAGTAAAACAAGTTAACGATGAGTTGATAGAAAGAGTCATCGGACAGACGGTTATATATTACCCAATTGACATAGAACACACCCAGTTTCATGATCTATATGGAGAAGCGCTCAGAAAATCGTTTCTACCACCAGTCCGAGTGTACGCCTTGGTAGAATTCGATGGGATCATGACAGAGTACAACCCCTCAGTTGGTCTTGATAAAACATCGAGTATAACTGTGCATTTTCACAAAAGAAGATTAACAGAAGATCAGGATTTGTATGTCCGCGAAGGAGACTTCTTGCTTTACGGAGATATATATTACGAGATAGTGACACTTTCAGAGCCAAAACAATTGTTTGGACAAATCGATCATAGAATTGAGATTTCTGCTAAGTGCATCCGCGCAAGAGAGGGTACATTCGATGGCAGCTAAATTTATAACTCCCAAGGGAGTCAGAAGATCAATTGACCTTGATACGGATTATAAAGAACCACAAGAGATTGAATTTATGATGGCCCCATCGACCCTAGAAACAGTCGACCGCGCTTTCTTTGGTTACGTCGATGACAAAATCGACGCGTATACCTCCACAGGCGAAACGTTTAAGAAAGTTCCAGTCATCTGGCAATCCGCCGAGCGCTCATTCCAGATTAAAAATGACAAAGACTTGAGAGACAAGGATGGCAAGATCAGACTTCCCGTTATTTCAATTGAGAGGACGTCTGTTACAAAAGATCCAACCCAACATGGAAAATTAACCGCTACTTTGGCCCCACTGGAAACAGCAAATGGAGGCAGCTGGATGGTTGCCCGCCGAATTAATCACGAAAAAACAGCCCTTTTTGCTTCTAGCAATTCAATACGCAAAACAGGTGGCGATCTTGGCGTACAGCAATTTAAAGACACCAACTCTTCTAAGGCTCAAGAATTTTTTCCAACAGAAAACAAACAAATAGTGTACGAATCAATCTCCGTACCTATGCCAGTATATGTGAACATCAACTATTCCGTTACTATTAAAACTTTGTATCAGCAGCACATAAACGAAGTGTTGATGCCATTTATAACCAAAACTGGCAACTGGAATCATGTCGAGATCGGGTATGACAGCCATATTTACGAGGCTTTTTTGCCCACTGAATTCGGCGCCAATAACAATGTGTCAGATCTTGGCGAAGAGGAAAGATTATTCGAAACAAAGTTCGATGTAAGAGTTCTTGCCTACTTAATAGGGCAGGGCGTCAATCAAGAAGGCCCAGAGCAGGGCGTTCGAGAGAATATTGTTAAGATTCGGCTACCCCGAGAGCAGGTTATTTTTGAAGACCCCCACCCCCGAGCATATAAGGACCAATTTTATAAAGAGTAAAATGGAGATTCAGCCAAACGGCTACTATTTATTATACGACAAGGCTCGATATGTGCAATACACATTGAATGAAGAATTTTTAGTTTTAAGGAGTTAAACAAATATGTCTGTAAAGAAGTATAAATTCGTCTCCCCCGGTATTTTTATCAAGGAGGTCGATCAGTCATTTAGAACACCAGCCGCCCCGCAAGTCGGACCGGTGATTATTGGGCGGACCAGAATGGGTCCAGCCATGCGCCCTGTGAGGGTAGAATCTTTTGGAGATTTCGTAAAAACGTTTGGAAATCCAGTTTCTGGCTTCCAAGGTGGAGATCTATGGAGAGATGGTAACCTCGGAGGACCAACGTATGCAGCCTATGCCGCGCAAGCTTACTTAGCTGCCCGCGTAGGACCCGTAACCGTGATGCGCCTTTTGGGTGTTGAGCACGCCAACAAGCAGACAGCCGGCGTTGCAGGTTGGACCACAGACAATGCTCACCACACAGCAAATGCTCAGAACGGTGGTGCATACGGTTTATTCTTGTTTAACTCTAGTTCAGGTGGTACACCAACAGACCCCGGCTCCGACGACGGCGCCGTACCCGGTACACTCGCTGCCGTCTGGTACCTCAACGAAGGCGATATCGTACTTAAAGGTTCCGACCGTTGGGACAGTGCAGGCGAGGTTACAGGATCCTGTGCGCTTATGCGTTCAAACACCTCTAACCCAGCTGATCATGAATTCCGCGCTATTATTCGCAACGGCGCCGGCAATGATGTTCACGAAACCAGTTTCAACTTTAACCGTTCTTCGGATCTTTACATTCGTAAGGTCTTTAATACAAACCCGCAGAAGCTTGGCGCGTATGCATATGCCTCTGGAGATCGCAAGACCTATTTCCTAGGCCAATCGTATGATCAGATGGTTGCTACGACAATCACAGGATCGTCCAACGCTCATAACTTGGGTCTCCTCGCCGGCTTGAAGCTCGGTGGTGGCAGTACAGGTATGCAGGATCAGAACATGCCTTACCAAAACGGTAAGTCTGGCTGGTTTGTTTCGCAAGATATGGGAATTGCAGGAAACTTTAGCGTATCCGATAAACAAAAGCTTTTCCGTTTGGTTGGCCTTGAAGGTGGTACCTCGATTCAGAATCGTTTCAAGATTTCTATTGAAGATGTTAAGGCATCCAACAATGAGGACGTCAACCCATGGGGTAGCTTCTCAGTTGTCCTTCGCGGCTTACAAGATTCTGATAATGCAGTTCAGGTTGTTGAACGTTACACAAACTGTAACCTTAACCCCAACTCGGTTAACTATGTTTCCAAGAAAATTGGCGACTCCTACATGGATTGGGACGAAACCAACAGCCGTTACCGCGAATATGGAGATTTCCCCAACCGCTCGACTTACGTTCGTGTTGAGATGAACTCTGATGTTGAAAACGGTGCTACAGACCCACGGTTGCTTCCATTTGGTGTCATTGGCCACCCTCGCCCGATGTCATTTAGACTCATCGGTGATGCTGGATCCACAGATGGACATCTTAAGGCCCGCGCAGTTGCTGCCAGTGCCACAGCATACTCTGGTTCGGTCGCGAGCACAGCATATTTCTTAGCTCATAACGGTATTCCACACTCTTTGGTTACTGGTTCGGGCCATGCTAATAACTTAGTCAAGGTGTATGGTAACTTCACGGGTTCGGTCACTTTCCCCGGTCTCATGATGCGCTCGTCTTCTCTTGATGACGGCCTTTCCGATCAGACCAACGCATACTTCGGTGTTCGTACTTCCCGCTCTGGAAGCACACTGTATGACGAAAGTGTTGTAGACTTCCTGTTACCGATTGATGAAAGTTTCAAGTCAGCTTATGATTTTGATGATTCGAAGACAGAACCATCTTACCTATTCTCGCTCGATGACTTGTCCTACGATCCGTCGAAGGCGTGCGTCAACTGGGTTTCCGGTTCCCGCGCTAGCGGTGATTCCGTCACGGCCAACTCTTCGTCGGTCGTCGGAGACTACGGATACCAGTCGATTCTTGACTTGGGATATGACAGGTTTACAACAGTCTTCGCCGGCGGATTCGACGGTGTTGATATCCAAGAAATGGAGCCGTTCAACAACGCTCTGTTAGCAGACAAAGACGAATTCAGCAGCTACTCTTTCAACTCTATCAAGCGCGCACTCCGTGCCGTCGCTGACCCCGAGTTTGTAGAGATGAACTTGCTCGCATTACCCGGCATTACCAACACTGGCCTGACTAAGATGGCTACAGAGGTTTGTGAAGAGCGTGGAGATGCACTTGCAATTATCGACCTCACAGGAGACTATATTCCTAGAACAGAGTCGACAAATGCCATCTCTTCCAGAAGAGGCTCGGTTTCGACTGCAGTCAACGATCTCAAGGATAGGCGTATGAACACCAGTTACGGTGCGTGCTACTACCCATGGGTTCAGATTCGCGACTCAATTGATGGAGCATCCCTCTGGGCACCCCCATCAGTTGTTGCACTTGGTACACTCGCCTCTTCGGAGAGAGCATCCGAAGTCTGGTTCGCCCCTGCAGGATTCAACCGTGGCGGACTTTCTGATGGTGCCGCCGGCATCGCAGTCACAGGAGTGCGTCAACGTCTCTCCAAGAAAGACCGTGACCAGCTGTATGAACAGATGATTAACCCGATTGCAAAATTCCCCTCGGAAGGAATTGTAGTTTTCGGACAAAAGACGCTTCAAGCCCGCGCTTCCGCACTTGACCGCATCAATGTCCGACGCCTTATGATCTACCTCAAGAAAGAGGTATCCAGAAAGGCCACACAAGTTCTGTTTGACCAGAACGTGGAAGCCACATGGAATAGATTTAAGGCACTTGTTAACCCACTACTCGGAAGCGTCAAATCAAGATTCGGATTGACAGAATATCGCCTGATTCTTGATGAGACAACAACCACCCCAGACTTGATTGATCAGAACGTACTTTACGCCAAGATCTTACTCAAGCCTGCTAGAGCGATTGAGTACATTGCCATCGATTTCAACATCATGCCAACCGGTGCTTCTTTCGATGACTAAAAATAGGTAAAAAAACCTATAAATAAAATTTGATTACTATATAATGTAAAGGAGACATTGAAAAATGGGATTTTGGACTGAAAGCAAAGGTGCACTGGGACGCGACCCGAAAAGAGGGTTTAGGTTTACTGTGCAAATTACAAACATGGCGGGTAACGACCCGGCATCAGGTGGAGGTATTTTGTGGTACGCAAAGTCGGCAGATAAGCCTAACTTTGAAATCAGTACAACAGAACACATGTATCTAAATCACAAGTTTAACTACCCCGGCAGAACTAGCTGGTCTCCGGTAGCAATTAAACTTGTAGATCCAACAGACCCAGATATCGCAGCCTCCTTATCTGATATTATCAGTGCGGCCGGATACCACCCACCCTCTGACGTCAATGACCACACCTCCATGCAGAAGGCTCTTGCCACTGCTGCACTCGGCGATGTGATTATTACGCAGATTGATTCTGATGGTAACGCTCTGGAAAAATGGACGCTCTATAACGGCTGGATTTCTAAGGTTAACTATGGATCTCTGGATTATAGTTCTGATGATCTCACTGAGCTTGAACTCGAAATCGTTTATGATTGGGCTAGTCTTGAAACACCCAACACCGCAGGAAGCGCCTACGCAGGCACCGAAGCAGTTGGTGTTCCAGACAAGAAGAAGTTCTGGCAGACAGATGGTTCATCTGACCCCAACCCCGACGATGGTGGCGGGCCCGGGTTCGGTATTTAAATTTAAAGACATTATAACGAAAAGAGAGGTGATATTTGTCTAGAAACAATGAAGATAGGTTAACTCCCCAGTCGGGAGCTAACCAAGATGCAGCTACAGAGACTCCCCCTCCAACGATGAATACAACAGGAAACGAAGCATCCAATGATAGTGGTGCTTCATTTTCTTTTGTTACACCAACGGAGTTTGTGGAGATTCCATCAAGAGGGGAATTCTATCCCGAAGGGCACCCACTGCACGGTGTCGATACTGTTGAGATCCGACACATGACAGCAAAAGATGAGGACATTTTGACCTCTAAGACGCTTTTGAAAAAGGGTCTCGCTCTTGATCGAATGATTAAGAACCTAATGGTTGATAAACGAATCGATATTGATAGCTTGTTGATTGGAGACAAGAACGCAATTATTGTTTCAGCCAGAAAGAGTGGTTATGGTGCCGATTATGCAACAAACGTAAACTGTCCCAGTTGCGGCGCAACTAATCACACCGTGTTCGACTTAGAAGAGGTCGAACTAAATGACGTTACGATGTATGAAGAACTGCCCTCGGTACAAAGAGATGGAAATTACTTTAATATTGAGTTACCACGCAGTAACTGTACAGTAAAAGTAAGGTTGCTTACAGGAGTTGATGAACAAAGAATTCAAAGAAATCAACGAATGGCCAAAAAGAATGGAGTAAACACGGAGCCAACCCTTACGGGCCAGTTCAGAAACTTCATTATTGCGGTGAATGGAGACACAACACAGAGAACTATTACCTCCTTTATCGATAATATGCCCGCAGCAGATTCACGTTTCCTGCGATCTGTGTATAAATCGATTACACCTAACGTAGATATGAATATGTCCTTCGAATGTGATTCATGTATGTACGACTCTGTAATGGAGGTTCCGTTCACTGCGGACTTTTTTTGGCCTAAATGATGAATACATGGAACAAGTGTATGAATCATTCTTCTTCCTGAAATATAAAGGAGGCTGGAGCTTTACAGAAGCATACAGCTTACCGGTAGGACTTCGAAAGTGGTTTGTAGAAAGATTGATAAGACAGATAGAGGCTGAAAACAAAGCTTACGAAAGTGCAGCTAAAAGTAGATAATTTAGCCTCTCCCTTCACACCCACCCTCACATGTTTTTATTGATCTAATCTGCAACTTAAGGCCGGGAGGAAACTCCCGGCTTTATTTTTTTAAAATACTAATTATTAACGGCACCATGGAGAAACAGAGTACGAACATGTCAAAACTAAACGAAGATAAAGTAGAAAACAAGGTAGTAATCGACTTCGGTCAGCTTAGAGATCCAGACTTGAGAGAGAGTTTCTTAGCGGCTTTCGGAAGTATGGTTAAACGCTTATTGGGCTCTATTTTTGGAAACAGAAAGCCTATCGTAACAACAGTAAGGGGCGAGCCTAAAGAAATCCGCGCCTTTGCTCAAGCGTTGAAAGACGAAGGCCGGTATATATCGTACATACAAAAGCATGGCTTAGACCATCCCGCTACGCATAAGAATAAAGCAAAGCTTAAAGCCAGCGTAAAGAAATTTGAACGGGACACAGGTGTAACGTGGCCGTTTGAAGTATAGGGGGTAATGGGTTGTGGCAGACAATGAACTTTCAGCTCAGAGGTTAGCTCAATTATTTGAGGTAACTGTAAAAGAAGCGCAAAGAATGATCGATGCGCTCAATACAGCCAATCAGACCCAAGAGCAGATGATTGCTAGCGCACAAAAGCGCGTCACAGCACTGCAAAACGAAAACGCTCAACTTGATCGAGCAGTCCAAACGAGACAAGCGCTACAAAGCGTTGAAATGAGCATCGAAGGTCGACTCCGCAATCAGGCCGAGTCGGTCGAAATGCAACAAAAGGTACAAACGAACCTTGTCAAGATGAAACAACAAGAAATCGTCTTGGCAAATCAGCTTGGTGAGGATACCACAGAGTTACTGCAGCAATATGACAGGCTGCTAGAAACGCAGAAAGAAATCAATGCTCAACTCAACGCGCAAGCTTACATAAGTGAAAATTTAGTAGATGCCCAAAAGGACATCACCAACGCAGCATTAGAATTCGCCGGCATTACGTCCGACATGAATCTCACCGAAAAATTTCTTGGATTTGTTGGAGAAGCAGGAGATCTCAAATCCGCTTTCGATGCACTAGCCCAATCTATGGGGAACGCCGCATCAAAGGCTATGATTGTTAACGCGACAAGTAGAAAACTAAGTGAAGGCATCCTTGCTATTGGTGCAGAGATGGTTAGACAAGCTCTATCGCTTGACTCAGTAGAAGCCCAAACCCGACGAACGATGGGTGTTAACCGAGAGTATGCATCAAGCATTCGCGAAGTCTACCATGCCAATAAAATGAATGGTATCACTAGCGACATGGCCGCAGAGTCCTTCGGTGCTCTACACGGCCAAATGTCGCAGTTCTCACAATTGAACGCCGCACAGAGAACAGAGCTTACTACAACAGCCGCACAATTGTCCCAATTGGGCGTTTCTAATCAAGCATTTGCTGATGGTATGGATATGTCAACCCGCGCTCTCCGTATGACCGCTGATGAAGCGCGCAGAACACAGACAGATCTGGCTCGTTTTGCGGGAGACTTGGGAATTGCACCAGAAGTTATGGCTCGCGGCTTTGCCAACGCCGGCCCAGTGTTAGCAAAATTTGGAGACAACGCAACAGTTGCTTTTAAGAATGTAGCCAAGACTGCGAAGGAAACTGGTATCGAAATTGATAGAATCCTAGATTATACACAGCAGTTTGATACTTTTGAGGGCGCTGCAGAGCGTGTAGGCTCGCTTAACGCCATGCTTGGAGGGGATTTCATCAATGCCATGGACCTAATGGCTACAGAAGACCCTGCAGAGCGTATGAGGATGATTACGGATGCTGTACACTCAGCCGGAAAGAGCTTTGAAGAGTTGGGGTACTATGAAAAATTAGCACTTGCTGAAGCTGGTGGCTTCGCAGACGTTTCAGAACTGTCAAGAGCCATGTCAGGAGACTTTACTGATAACGCTACGGCAACTGCAGAAAATGCAATGTCTCAAGAAGAATTAGCTGAGATTAATAGGCAAAACTTGGACTTAATGCAGAAGATGCAAGCTATGATGGCCGGCCTCGCTCCAAGTATCATGAAAGTTGTTGATGCATTGAACATGATGATGATGCCGATCATGGCCTTCATTGAAAAATTCGGTTCCTTCGTCTTACCAGCGCTTATCCTTTGGAGAGCATGGATGGTCAAAGTACAGATCCAGCACATGTCCAATGTAAGAGCTATCGCAGCGCATGAAGCTGCAAAGATACGCGAGACTGCTGCAACAAATGTAGGCATCGGAACTAAAATACGAGATTGGGCCGCGTCAACCCGTCAAACTGTGGCAACTAAGGCCCAAATGGCTGCTGAAAAAGCTAGCGCACTTGCAACTAACATAGGCACAAGAGCAAGGGCAGCATATAATGCTGTTAGGTCAAAGGGTCTTCTTCTATCTATCAGAGAGCGCGCTGCCGCCATGGCCGAAATCGCTTGGAAGGGAATTCTCAAGGCTGGTGACATAGCCGGCGCCGCCGCAAAGGGAATTTATTCTGCAGCCAAGGCCGCATACACTTTTGTAACAGGATTGGCCACCGCCGCAACCGCCGCCTTTGGAGTCTCTTTGACTGTTGCCACTGGTGGTCTCATCTTACTCATTCCACTGATAATCGGTATTGTTGCGGGATTGATGAGAATGTGGAAGGCCGGCGGTGTCGCGAAAGGTATTGTTATTGCTTTGGGTGCGGCCTTCGTATTCTTGCTGGGCCCAATTGGTTGGGCCATCGCTGCAGTCGTATTAATGATCAAATATTGGGATCAGGTAAAAGCTGCAATGTGGTCTGTCTGGGAGGGCATCAAGACTGTTGGCAAGTGGATCTTCACTGCTCTAACATGGCCATTCACCATGGCTTGGAAAGCTATTAAAGCAGTATTCGGCTTCTTTATGGGCGACTCTCCCTCTCCCTTTGGCTTGTCTATGGTCGAGGGAATCAAGTCAGTTGGCCAAATGATAATTGATTTTCTTACGTGGCCCTATAGGATGGCTTGGAACATAATCACCGGTGTCTGGGACATGCTAGTAGAAAAACTCTCCGCTCCAGCAAGAATAATTAAAGAAAAAATGATTGGCGCCTTCACAGCTGTAAAAGACTTTGTTGTACAGAATTGGGAAACGATCAAATCCGTTATCCTTACTGCACTTGAGATTATCGCCCGAGCAATCTTGTTCACTTTTACTTTTGGAATGAGTGAAGTTGTTATTGCAATTGTTCAAAATTGGGAATCGATAAAAGCATTCTTTTCAAGCTTCTTTGATTGGGTTACAAGCAAGTTTACTGGTTTAAAAAAGGTTGGTGTAATTTTAAAGAAGGCTATTCTGTTCCCATTCAATTTTGTCATCAAGGCGATCAATAAAATGCTTTCGGGACTCGAAAGAATCTTCACGATCACAATCAGAGTACCTAGAATTCTCCCCGGCCCATCAAGATATAAGATTGGTCCACCAAACTTAGGCAGAATCCCAGAGTTAGCAAAAGGTACAGATGATCACCAAGGTGGCGCGGCTATCGTTGGTGAGCAGGGCCCAGAGTTGGTAAGTATGCCCCAAGGAACGTCTGTATCTCCAGCAGAGAAGACCAAGAATTTTGCTGAAAAACTCGAAATGGTTGCAACAACCACTAAAAAGATTGCCGGCGCGCTCGCTATTGCCGGCGTACCCGGTGCAGGAGCCGTCGCTGCAGTTGCCGGCGCCGCAGGTGGCAAACGCGGTTCAGGTGGAAGTGGACAGCCGACTACAATAAATATTACTTTGGAACTAGATAAGAGAGTACTGGCAAGACACATCGAGGAAGTTATGGTTGACAATCTCAACCCAGCTTCAGGATAAGGAGGGTAAAGTATGGGTTTTTTAGATAGATTAAATGACGTTAATGCAACGCGAGAAGCAATGTTCAATTCGGGCCACGGCACTGATGCTTCTGATCGCTATGCAAACTTAAATCAACTTTTTATTGAATTTTATCATGTTCCGACCAACAAGAGCGTTGCGTTTAAGGCATATATTACAGAATGGTCTGACAAATTTGATTCAAGATATAAATCAGAAGATGTGTACGGAAGAAATGACCCAATCCATACCTTCCAAGGCACCAGCCGAGAAATCTCTCTTTCATGGGAAGTTGTTGCCGCATCTGCCGGCGAAGCGCAAACAAACTTAGCCAGAACCTCAATGTTAGCACAATTTTTATATCCGTCTTATAATGTAGAGCAGTTCAATTTTGGTGGAGAGAGTTTACATGTCGGAACAATGACAAAAGCTCCACTTATTAAAGTTAGGTTTGCAAATCTTATTGTGGATGCATGGGGTGGCACTGTGTCCTCAGTCAATGCTAGGAACGGCGGTCTATTGTGTGCTATGACAGGATTAAATATCGGCGCTGACTTTGATGCAGGCGTTATTGATGGCACCGGCCTTTCAACGCCAAAAGTTATAACACTCAGCACAACTCTAAAGGTGATTCACCAGCATGGCCTCGGGTGGGATGGATCTTCATGGATGGGCAACAGCCAAGGCGCTAGCGGATTCCCTTACTTGGCTTTTGGCGACGGCAGCGCACCACCAGATCAGATTGAAGATCGATATGGCGGCACTAGTGATATAACCGCCGGCTCCGATGTTGGGGGCGATTACTACGGAGGTACTGGTGGAGACAGAGTACCGCTCGATGACAGTTCAACACCATAGGAGATAGAAGATGAGTAGATATCATGGTCGACGCCAAAGTAG
>Ga0163179_10002395_pt1 | contig 13100 bp, 12 predicted proteins | sample AtlANTMetagenome_FD_109643 | JGI IMG/M metagenome (GOLD analysis project Ga0163179, IMG submission 109643) | Marine eukaryotic phytoplankton communities from the Atlantic Ocean - Atlantic ANT 2 Metagenome | ecosystem: Environmental > Aquatic > Marine > Oceanic | place: North Atlantic Ocean...
GGCGGTGAAAACAAAGTTGGGATAGGCCAACCATCTCCGCAAACAACATTGCATATTCATGCAGACTCAATCAACAATGGCGCTGTTACGATAAGTCAATCAGATAACTCAGGTGACGCATCACAACTTGACCTTATGAAGTCAAGAGGTTCTGGAGCATCGCCTGCAACAGTACAAAGTAATGATTTTCTTGGTCAACTGAGGTTCTTAGCATATGACGGAAACAGTTATGACAACTTTGCTGACATTTATGTGCAAGCTTCTAACACTATCAGTACAAGCTCGCATCCCACAAAGATGGTCATAAGAACAACAAGAGAGAATGCAACAAGTCCCACCACAGCTTTAACAATTGACGAGACTCAGAACGTAAAAGCAGAAGGAAACTTAGAAGCTAATGAAGCTCTGATTATTAGAAACGATGTTACCCCTTCTAGTGCCTCGGACTTTGGCATGAAAGGTGAGATTAGGTGGGATAGTAATTATATTTATGTTTGCGTTGCAATAGACACTTGGAAGAGAGTTGCGCTAAGCACTTGGTAAGATAGGCTAGACAATTAATAGTGGCGTTTTCCTGTAATCACCACTATTTATTGTTGATAATATTTTATTTCTAGGAGATCACTTAATGTCATCAATGTTGGAACAAGCTATTGTAGATGCCAAGGCACTACGAGAGGCCGCTCTTAAAAATGCTGAGCAAGCCGTTATTGAGAAGTATGCACCCGAGATCAAATCTGCTGTTGAATCACTTCTTAGCGAATCACCCAACGCTGCCGAGGCCACTGTGGCCACATCTGGAATCGAAGCGCCTTATGCTGGTGCTCCTACGACAGATCCAGATCAAAGTGTTGAGATGTCTTTTGAGTTTGAATTCAATCCAGAGGATTTTGAGATTGATTTGGAAGACTTGAAAGCCAAAGCTGATGAGGATCCCACCTCTTCAGGCGAAGAAAAAGAAGGTCCAGAAGAGACCTTGGGAGATCTAGGTTTAGCCGGCGCTGAAGAGCAGCCAGCCGATGCGGCCCTTGATCTTGGTGGTGATGACAAAGACCCCCTATCAGATTTACAACTTCAAGAAATTATTGAACTCCTTGAGACCGCTGAACAAGAAGAATTAAACGAAGAAGAAGCGACTGAAGAAGAAGTTATTGAAGAAGAATTAGTTGTCGATACCGGCGAAGAGAAGCATGGTAGTTTTGTATCGGATGAAGGTACAAGAACCCATGACCAAGAGCTAGAATTAGCCCGCATGGAATCAACCAAATACAAAGAAGAAAACGAAGAGCTTCTTAAAAGAATTAAAGAATTACAAAACGAAAACAAGAATTTTGCTAACGCAGTTTTGGTTTTGAACGAAAAGGTCCAAGAATCTATTCTTTCAAATGCAAAGCTGTTGTTTAGTAATAAAACTTTAGGTGATGCCTCCCTGAATGAGCGACAAAAAAATAAAATTGTTGAAGCCATTGCCCAATCCAAGACAGCCGAAGAGGCCAAGAATCTCTATGAGACTCTTAAAACTACAGTGGGTAGCGATCAAAAGAAAGCACCAAAATCACTGAGTGAGTCAGTTAATAGAAAGTCTAATCTCTCAGCTATCTTACCCCGAAGAAAGCAAGCGCAGCAGCAACCAGCGAATGATTTCGCTAACCGCATGCAGAAACTTGCTGGAATCAAATAATATAAATTTGACTTATTTATGGAGGTTATACAAATGTCTATTATTGATACACTCACAGAAGGTATTGTTAATCGCGATATGGCTAAGGAAGGTCAAGCTCTCCTCGACAAGTGGTCCGCCACTGGTCTCTTGGAAGGTATTGAAACCGCCCACAGCCAACACACGATGGCACGTCTTCTTGAAAACCAAGCGAGGGAACTCCTTCGCGAATCGAATTCCATGGAAGGTGGAAACGTAGAAGGATTTGCTGCTGTAGCATTTCCGATTGTCCGACGAGTATTCGCTGGACTTATTGCGAACGATCTTGTAAGCGTTCAGCCGATGTCATTGCCATCCGGCCTGATCTTCTTCCTTGACTTCACGTTCGATCGTGCCCGAGGCACCGCAACTGCTGGTGATTCGATTTACGGTCAAGGCGTGGTCGGGTCGCAGATCACTGGTGGTGTGGATCTCAGCACTGAAGCGAACTTGGACAAGCAGCCTTATGGCTTCGATAGTTCATACTCTTCTGCTACTGGCTCTGCAACGGTTAGCATTGCTGCTATTCCTAAGTATGACGATGGAGACTCGGTAACAACTGCCGTTGGTAATGGCTCTACTACTCTTGCTGTAGCACTTGCTACCTCTGAGGGTGAGCAAGTCAAGAAGCTCCTTCAGTACGATGCTGATGCCCTTCTGGACACCGCAGCTTACTATCGTTTCGTCCTTGTCGATGCTGATGAGATTGATGAAATCACGGACAAGTACTCTCGCGAGATGCTGTCTCAGGTTAATCTGTCGAACTTGTCTGATGGTCGCGTTGTGCGTCGATTGACCCAGCGTGTTAAGCACAATTCAGCAGGTACCGCTAAGTCAGGTAATGACAGAGCTATTATGTTCGTCATTCGTCACACTAGTGATGCGTCCAGCCTCACCGCAACGACTGCGAATTTCCCAGTTGTTGACCAAATTGGTAACGTTGGAGCTAACTCCAAGGGTGCCTTGGTTGGTGGAAGCGCTTGGCCACTTGAAGGCGAAAGCGACATGGGCGAGATCGATATCAAGGTCGATTCAATTCCGATCACCGCAGCTACCAAGAAGCTGAAAGCGAAGTGGACCCCAGAATTGGGACAAGACCTCAACGCTTATCACAACTTGGACGCAGAGGTGGAATTGACTTCTATCCTGTCTGAGCAAATTGCTCTTGAGATCGATCGTGAGATCCTTCAGGACCTTGTCCGTGGTGCCACTGCTGGTACCTTCTACTGGAGTCGTTCTCCCGGCCTCTTTGTCAACAGAGAGACTGGTGCTGAATTGGGTGCAACTTCGGCTGCTCCTGACTTCACTGGAACCGTTAGCGAATGGTATGAGACTTTGATCGAGACCATTAACGACGTTTCTGCTCAAATCCACAGAAAGACTCTCCGTGGTGGTGCTAACTTCATCGTGTGTTCACCTGAAGTTGCCAACATCCTTGAGTTCACCTCTGGGTTCCGTGCAAACGTTACCGCTGATGCTGACAAGGGAACTATCGGTGCTGTTAAGGCTGGCTCTCTGAGCCGCAAGTTCGACGTTATGGTCGATCCTTACTTCCCGCGTTCCGCAATCCTTGTTGGACGTAAGGGAGCATCCTTCCTTGAGTCTGGTTATGTATACGCACCTTATGTGCCACTGCAAACCACTCCTACGATCTTCGGACCAGAAGACTTCGTGCCTCGCAAGGGCGTGATGACTCGTTACGGTAAGAAGATGGTCCGTCCTGATATGTACGGATTGGTTATCGTTCGAGGACTCCTTGGAGAATCTGGTTCCTAAGCCATAATAACTTTTGTTATTAAAAGAAGCCTCCTCTCAGAAATGAGAGGGGGTTTTTCTTTGTTTTTTTTCTATTTACTGGTATGAAGTTGATAATGGAAAACTGGCGAAAGTATTTATCTGAGGAAGAGAAGGGCATGAAGACCGCTAAAAACTTTCTTGAAGAACTGACCATGTATATCGTGATAGAAAAGGACGACGCCGATAATGGTTCCATCTTAATCTACTATGCTGATAATGAAAAAGGTGGGTTTGTTGGATGGAGTTCAGAGGTCACTGGAGAAGTAAGAATAGAGCCCGTCCAGTTGAAAGACAAATATCCATGTGATAACGGCTTTATGGTAGCATACTCTGATGCTACCAACAAATGGGGGCCTCTGCTATATGATGTAGCAATGGAATGTGCAACCTTGATGGGTAATGGGCTAATGTCAGATAGGACGGAGGTTTCTGATGAGGCTTACGCTGTGTGGAATTATTACTTAAAAAACAGATCAGACGTGATTAAGAACCAGACAGACAGCGAAGAGGGAGAACTGACGCCAGACAATAAGCAAGACGATTGCTTGCAGAACTCAACATACGACCACCTTGCTAAATCAGATGGCGATTGGGTAGATAATCCATTGTCAAAACTATATACAAAAGAACCCACGACAATCAGGTCTCTTGGAGATCGATTGGTAACAATTGGATTTAAGTTACCTTCTTGATAGCTCAGTAATTCAAAGGGGTTTTTACTTTTTATGATACTATTTATTAGTGATCGCACATTAAGTGCAAAAAAGCTTTAAAAAGGAGAATTTTAATTATGGCTAAAGTAGGAAGAGCAGCATACGCTGCATCAAGAGCAAGACTGGAAGTTGTCACAGCAGACAAAACCATTTCAGTTAATGAAAGTGGCGAGCTTTACGCCATCGACGCTGGAGGTGCAGTGGCTATTACTTTACCAAGCGATGCACAAAACGGAACTAGATATTCATTCTGGATTATCGATGACGTGACTGGCGGTGCTGTGACTATTACCTCTGGTGCGGCAACGGCACCCTTTCAAGGGGCAATCACTTTTGATGATGACGACGCCGCTGGCGATACAGATCAAATCAAAGCCGATGGTGTTGCTACCGATGATGACGTATTAACACTCGCTGCCGACACAGAGCAAGGCTCTTGGGTCGATTGCGTGTATGACGCAGACAACACTAGATGGTTAGTCTGTGGATTTGTTTCGGCTGCGACGGCACCATCATTCAGTTGATAGGTGACTAGTGGATCGTAAAGCAAAAAGTTTAAAGGAGATTATTAAACATGGCTAGAGTAGGAAGAGTAGCGAGAAACGCCTCGCTTATGAGAGTACAGACTGTCGATGCTGACAAAACCATCGGTGATCATGAAAGTGGTGAGATATACTTTATTGATATTTCGTCCAGTTCAGTTGTTTTAACACTCCCAACACCAAAAGCAGGAATGTATTTCAAAGTCATTATTGCTGTTGCATCGCATGGAGAAGCAACGAATGACTTTACCTTAACAACGCATGATTCTTCATGTGATATTCAGGGACCCCTTGTCACTGCCAACTCAGCTACAACAGAAGCTGGTGGTGCTTACCCAGCAGGCATCGAGCACGCTGGTACCGCTATTTCTAGAATCATTTTGGACTCTAGTGCAGGCGCAGTAAACGCTGGTGACTATCTTGAGTGCGTTTCTGATGGAACTGACTGGTATGTTTCTGGTGTAATTACCGAAGGTAACAAGGCTGCTGGTACTGTGACTCCAAACGCAAGTGCGGTATAGAGGTGATAAATGGGTCGTAAAGCAAAAAGATTAAAAGTACTCGCAAGACGAGCTAGGTTGCTGGGCAGTGAAGAAGCCGCTCCGCAGCCTGCTCCTGTTTCTAATGCCGAGATGCAAGAAAAGCTAAAAGAAGTTAAAAAAGAAGAAAAAAAGGTAGAAAAACCAGTAGAAAAAGAAGAAGAAGTAGTAGTTAGTAGTGAGCCGACTCCCGTGTTATCTGAGGAAGCAAGTGTAGAACCTAAAACGCCGACAACTAAGGCAAAAAGCGCTCCCAAAAGAAAACCCGCACGGAAATCGAGGGGCTCAACTAAAAAAAGTTGAAGAATAAAAAATTGATCCTCCTTTTCCCCCCTCCTTCGAGGGGGTTTTTAGTTGGCCAACTCTAATTATATAAACGAGGGGGTCCATTATGGCTAGTTATTACTCAACTCGAACTGCTTATAATTCATTTCTTGTAAATACCGTACCAGTCAGTGATGACTATGCAGTCAGTATTATGCAAACAGGCACCATGTTCCTAATCGATGCTAGTGTTGCAGACTCACCGCTGACCACATTAGACATTTCACTGCCTTCGCCTGATCATGCTGGTATGTATTATAAGTTTGTGTTTGTTGCCGAATCTGCGAGGGTTGTGAATATTCAAATGCAAGATGTTTCCGATGGTATTGTTGGACTAGTCATCCAGCACGTCGATTCAGGAAATCATGATGTAGACGTTGCTGCGGCCGGGACCTCTGACAGGATGCAGTTCTCTATTGGGCAAAAACCCGGCTCATGGATTGAATTGGTTAGCACCGGCACTCAATGGGTTGTGCATGGGCATCACCATGGGGCCACTCATTTATATGCAAATGACGGACCATAGTATCCTCAAAACAAAGAATACTTTTATTTTATGAAATTCTATTTATTAAGAAAGAGGATCCTCGATGCAAAAACTATTTGAAAACTGGCGTTCGTTTCTAAACGAAAGCCTTAATAATAAAGGTTATCACGTTGCACCAGCGTCAGCAGAAGAAAGCATCAGAGCCACTGGACTAAGAGGTTCGGCTGACTCTGAGGATAAAATGAGGAAGGACCCCGGTGAACGGAGGGTCTACTTCTTTAGCGACCCGTTGCAAGCAAAAATGGCTATGTTTGAAGAGGCCATTGTAGGCAACCCCAATCCTCCATATATTCTGGTCCCTTTCGATCTGACAAAAGTAGATGGCGAAGTCAAATCGGACCCAGAACTACAAGATTCCGACATTTATGGGCCTACCGCCCATTACATAGTCGGAGATGTCCCTGTGGGGGCGATAAGTCAAGAAGACATCCAGCACGAAGATGAATTAAAGATTGAGCCAGAAGATGACGATTATTATTACTAATTACTTACGGAGAAACAATGAATGTCTATACCAACACTAACGCCCTCGGCAACCACTTCGGCAATTACACTACCAAGTAGCGTCGAAGAAAACGCCACAACCGAAGTCCATATCAAGGACGCTTGTTCAATTGGTGCCTATACTGGCTCTGTTGGGTTTTTAACTGGTGCAGTTGCTCAAGTTGCTTATACTTATAAAAAGCTGGGTGGGGATATACTAGACCTAGAGATCACTAGTGGGAGTGTATTTGCTAACTATGAAGAAGCAACGTTGGAATATTCGTATTTGGTTAATATACATCAAAGCAAAAATTCTTTGTCTTTTGCGCTTGGATCGGAAACAGGATCGTTCAACCACCAAGGAGAGCTAACCGAAGGAACAGGCTCTGCTCTTAAGTTTCCTAATTACACATTTGATTACGCCCTGAAGATAGGAGACCGGTTCTCTCATGAAGCAGGGGTTGGTGGTTCAATTCCAATTTATTCCGCTTCTTTTGACACCGTAGCTGACAAGCAAGACTATGATTTGCAAGCAATCGTATCAGCATCGGCAGCAGAAGGAGGCGTGCCATACGAAGACATCGACAGAAGTAAAAAGATTACCATTAGAGATGTTTTTTATAGAACTCCTTATTCTGCTTGGAGGTTCTACGGCTATTATGGTGGACTAAACGTTGTTGGTAACTATCATGATTATGGGCAATATACTGATCAATCAACATTTCAGGTAATTCCATCATGGCACAACAAACTGCAAGCCATTTCCTATGAAGACCATCTTTATACTAGAACGTCTCACTTTTCTTATGAGATTCAAGACAACAAACTCAGACTATACCCAATACCTAGCACGGTCACACCAGAAAAGTTTTGGTTTAGATTCTCCGTTGCGCCGGATGCATTTGAGCACACGTCAGATGATTCAATAGTGGGTGTGAACAACATGAACACTCTACCATTTCAAAATATACCTTATAATAAAATAAATTCTATCGGTAAACAATGGATCAGAAGGTTTGCTTTGGCGCTTTCTAAAGAGACGCTGGGTCAGGTTAGGGGTAAATTCGGTGGAAATGTGCCAATTCCCGGTGATAACATTACATTAAACGCCGCTGATCTGTTGTCACAAGCCAAAGAAGAACAAAATACACTAAGAAATGAATTAAAAGAAATATTAGACACAATGACTTATGAGAAATTGGCTGAAATAGACAAGACAATGGTTGAGAACCAAGCTGAGATTATTAACAATGTTCCTTTGAAGATATTTGTGGGGTAAATTAGATGGCAGATAACAAATGGAATAAACCAGCAGCACCCCCTCCTCCAATGTTTTTTGGAAAAAAGGAAAAAGACCTTGTAAAGCAGGTAAACGACGAAATTATCGAAAGAGTCGTCGGACAACAAGTGCTTTACTTTCCGATTGACATTGATCATACCAATTTTCATGAATTATACGGCGAGGCAATAGAAAAAACTTTCCTGCCCCCAGTGAGAGTCTATGCAAGAGTTGAATATGGCGGCATTGAGACTAAGTTTGTTGATAATGTCGGAATTGACAAAGACACACCACTAAAAGTAATGTTTCATAAGAGGCGTTTGACCGAAGATCAGGACCTATTTGTCCGTGAAGGTGATTTTGTTCGCTTCGGAAGTAATTATTATGAGATAACAAAGCTTTTAGAACCAAAGCTCCTCTTTGGTCAAGAAGACACGCAGTTCGAAATCGTTGCTGAGTGTATAAAGGCAAGACAAGGTACATTCGATGGCTTATAATGAAGATTCCCAAGCAACACCAGCATGCACCCTCGAGACAATTGATGGAGCAATGTATGATTTTGTTGAAAGGCTCAATTTACACACAAATACCAATAAGGGTTTAAGTAAGGCTAGAACGCTCTGGCTTGGCACTGAGCGGGTCTACCAGATCAAGAGTGATAAGAGGATCAGAGACGCCACAGGAGCGCTTATACTGCCTCTGGTGACCATTAACAGGGCTTCTATGGTAAAGGACCCAGCCTTCAAAGGAGCATTCCAAGCTCACTACCCAAAAGGTGCCGAAGGTTCCTCCACAACAACAAAGAGAGTACCCAATCAAGAAAAAACTTCTAATTTTCAAACAGCAGAGTTATCTAGAGACTCCAAGGGTACTGGATACGGCAAACATGAGAAAGGAGATAGTGCAGTTGTCTATGACAGCTATAATTCTCCTGTACCAGTTTATTTAACTATCAACTATGATATAACACTAAGGTCGGAATATCAACAACAAATGAACGATCTATTGCTGCCTTTCATAACATCGACCGGAGGTATCAATTCTTTTTATTTTGGTAAAGATGGCCATAGATTTGAGGCTTTTATACAACAAGAGTTTGCACAAAACAATAATATAGCTAATCTTGGCGAACAAGAAAGAATATTTGAGACTAAAGTAACGATAAAAGTGTTGGGCTATTTGGTCGGTGAGGGCCTAAATAATAAGGAGCCTACGTTATCCAGAAGGGAGAACCGGGCCAAGATTCGTTTCTCAAGAGAGCGAACGATTGTTGGTGACAAAGTACCTTGGAAAGATAAAGATAACGATTATCGAGATTAATGGCTTTTACTAAAAGAAAACACTATTTATTGTGAGATACATTATTAAAGGAGAATTTTTTAATGCCTAAGAAATTTGATTTCATCTCCCCCGGAGTACAATTAAACGAAGTTGACCAATCACAACTACCTACACCTGTTTCAGACGCTGGACCTGTGTTGATTGGACGTTCAAGATCTGGTCCCGGCATGAAGCCGATCAGAGTCAATAGCTATGATGACTTTTTAGCTATTTTTGGTAGCCCCGTGTCGGGCGAAGGTGCATCTGATGCAGATGTGTGGCGTGAAGGTAATGTCGTTGGACCTACCTACGCTTCTTATGCTGCTCAAGCACACTTGACCTCTGAAACGACCCCTCTTACGTTTGTGAGACTTCTTGGAGAGAAAAACAGTAACGCATCCAGCCATGATCAATACGCTGGATGGGACCTTGGTGGCGCTGGCGCTGCTAATGCAAGCATTTCTGACAACAGAACTGCATATGGCTTGTTTGTCTGGCCTGTTCCAAACAATTCTAGCGTCGATGTGACCACTGGTTCTTTGGCCGCTATCATCTATACTGATGGTGCCGCTGTAACCCTTTCTGGTGCCGTAGCTGGAACTGTTGGCTCTGGAGAGTACGCTAACACCTCTTCCGCTGGTATCATGATTGACTCGATTAGTTCTGGTACTGCAAACGAGTTCGTCCTTGAGGTTCACACCTCTTGGCAAGCACCCGGCGCGGCAAACACCGCTGCTGTGAGAAAGACTATTAACTTCTCCGACTCTCATCCAAACTATATTCGTGACCAACTGAACACCAACCCACAAAAGTTGTTGGCTTCTACTAACTTTGGTACAACAAACGAGAAGTACTTCTTGGGTGAGACTTTCGAACAGACTATTCGAGACCAAACTAGTGGTTCGACCGCTGGACGTCAGTATGGTATGATTCTTCCACTTCAAAGTGGATCTTTCAACCTTGCCGACCACAAAAGAGACATGTGCCCTTCAAAGACCGGTTGGTTCGTCAACCGTAAGCCTGCTGAGGAGCAATTGTTCCGTCTGGTTTCGTTGCATGATGGCGAGTGGTTCCAAAACAACTATGAGATTGTTGTTGAGGACTTGGCTCTTGGAAACAGAACCGCACGTTCTACCTTCTCACTTTGCCTCTATAACAAAGCAGGCTCTACAATTGAGAAGTTCTCTAACCTGAACCTTGATCCCTCTTCGGACAACTATATTGCTAAGAGGGTTGGTAACCAAAGGTTCTCTTGGAACACCGCCGATCTTAAGTACGACATCCGTGGTCAATATGTCAACATCTCAGACTACTTCTATGTTGAAGTCTCTAACGCTGTTGCCAACAAGACCCTTGATGATACTTTAGCTCTGCCAATGGGTTTCCTTGGGCCACTGCGTCCTAAGCGATTTGCTCTGGAGTACGGCTCGGCACAGGTTCAACCCGGCTCTGCTAGTGATGGAAACTCCGGTGTACAAGCTGCATTAAGCTTGACTCTGGACAGTCGCCCTGATAACTTAGACACTTGGACTCTGGCTATGGATGGTCGTACTTATACGATTACCTTCAAGACTGCTACGGCACTTGCTGATTCATCCACAACCTTTACTAAGGCTGGTGCTGCAACCATTGGTATCGCAGCTTCACCAAGTATTAACCCACTTGTTGCAAAGATTCTTCCTTTGCTTAACACTATCCCCGGCTATGCTGCGCCGTTGACTGGTGACGCCACTTTGGTAATTACCGCTGATGTGCCCGGTTCAAACTTTACGATAGTGCTCGGCGGAACTGGTGCAGACCACGCTACGGTGGACGGCAACACGGCTGGTACAGATACTGATTCTGAAGTAAATGCTTCGGTCCTTGGTAACGATGATTACCCTCTGTTCGCTGCTGGTGCAGACAACCAAAGATTCGCTCACTTGCCACACAGATTATCTGCTGCTGTTGTGTTTCCTCAGTTGAGACTCACAACTCAAGGTACGAACCGAGGTGGAGACTACAAGAGAACTGATACTTTCGGTGTACGTCACGTCCTCGGCTCTGGAAAAGATCGCAACGCTTCATACGTCGATCTGATCAGGGCCCTTCCCGGTAACACGTCGGTTGCTATTAACCACCACCAGTCGTCGGTTCCTTCGTCTCACGAAAGATCTTTCCGATTCCACCTTGAAGATATTTGCGTCAAGTCAACCTTGACTCCTGCGACCGCAACTGGTGCAGACTTCTATCTTCTCTCTGGATCATGGGCTGCTAGTAATGCACTGAATGTGTCTTACACTGGAGACGGTTCAACCACTGGTGTTAAGTATCTCGCAGGTACCAAGAAGATCAGAAAATTCAAGGCTTGCTTCTATGGTGGATTCGACGGACTCGATATTCGTCACACTATGCCTTTCTCTAACACCAACTTATCTGACAAGACTGTTGTTTCGAGCGCACCATACAACTCGGTTGTTAAGGCTCTGGACATCATTGCAGACGCTGAGACGGTTGAGATGGATATGCTTGCAATTCCCGGCATGACCAACTCAGATCTTACTGATAAGATTTTGGATGTGGCTGAGGAAAGAGCAGACGCTCTGGCAATTATTGACCTTGCAGAAGGTTACAAGCCAAAGTGGGAGAACTCTGGTATCGTAAGTTATGGTAGCCTTAACACTACGATTTCTGCTCTGGAGACAAGACAAATTAATTCAAGCTTCGGTGCTTGCTACTACCCATGGGTTGTTGTAAGAGACTCTGAAGCTGACGTATTGGCTATGCCGCCATCTGTCGCCGCCATCGGTGCTCTGGCGTTCTCTAACGCTGATGCGGGTGCTGTCTGGTTCGCTCCTGCTGGATTCAACCGAGGTGGAATTAAGAACCTTGGTGGAAGCCCAAGCAAAGCAAGTGGACTTGTCGTGACTCACACGATTGAGCACCTTACTAAAGATAACCGTGACGATCTGTACGCAGCGAACATCAATCCAATTGCTCGATTCCCTGCTACAAACCAAATCGTAATCTTCGGACAGAAGACTCTTCAACAAACTGCTTCGGCACTCGACCGAATCAACGTCAGAAGACTTCTCCTGTTCCTCAAGAGACGTATTGGTAAGATTGCTGACACTATCTTGTTCGAACCAAATGTTAATACTACTTGGAATAACTTCAAGGCCTCTGCCGACACTGTGCTTTCACAGGTTCAATCAGGACTTGGTATTACAGAATACAAACTGGTTCTTGATGAAACAACCACAACTGCTGATTTGATTGATCGCAACGTCATGTACGCTAAGATCTTCATCAAGCCAGCAAGAGCAATTGAATACATTGTTGTTGACTTTGTTGTCACAAGAAGCGGTGTAGAATTTTAATAAAGACTAATTATTTTAAAGGAGTAACTAACTAATGAGTTTTTGGGTACAAGGATCCGCAAATCCTAAAAGAAAATTTAGATTTCGAATTGAAATCAGTTCCACTAATTGGGACGGAGGAGCGCAAATTTGGTACGCTAAGACCAGTACTGCTCCAGCAGCAGAGGTTAGCTCTGTTGAACATATGTTCTCTGATCATGTGTTTAACTTCCCCGGTCGCGCTAAGTGGAGTGATGTGGAAATGGTACTCGTTGACCCAGCAGGTTCGCCGGGTATTACAGATGCGACTCCACACACAGTTGCCAACTTTAATGAACTGTTGACTCGGTTTGGCTATGAGATCCCCGGGGATGGAGTCACGAGCAGTTCTTATAAGACTGTTTCGAGAGCGAGAGTTACTGATGCTATTGTTAACATTGTAGCTCTTGATGAAGAGGGTAATCCCCTTGAAACTTGGACTCTTAAGAATGCATTCCCAATTGCGTTTAAATATGGAGA
>Ga0163179_10002396_pt1 | contig 13095 bp, 13 predicted proteins | sample AtlANTMetagenome_FD_109643 | JGI IMG/M metagenome (GOLD analysis project Ga0163179, IMG submission 109643) | Marine eukaryotic phytoplankton communities from the Atlantic Ocean - Atlantic ANT 2 Metagenome | ecosystem: Environmental > Aquatic > Marine > Oceanic | place: North Atlantic Ocean...
TAACGCTGTGGGAGAGTAGGTCATCGCCGGCCCTTTTCATTCATAAAAAAACCCCCTGATGAGCAGCAACGCTCCAGGGGGTTTTTCTATTGGATCACATCCTAAACGATATACCCGGGACCTCGGAGTAGGGATGCGATAACGAAGGAACGTTCGCTTTCCGGAGTCCGTGATGAGCGTGAAGTCGCTGTGTCGTTTTCTGTCGCTGCTGATTGTGAGCTTTGTTGTGTTTGGGCACGTTGCTCACGCCCACCCTTATTCCGATCGTTATTACGGCCACGCGGTGACTATGCGTGTCACCGCAGATCAGGTCGAGATCGACTACGCGGCGGAGATCCCTACGCAGGTGCTGTTGCGCCAGATGCGTGAAGAGTTTGCTGATCAGGCGCGCGTAAGTGGTGCTGATGAAGCGGCGTTTAATGCGGCCATTGAGTCGGAGTTACGCAACGGACTTTCATTTAGCGTCAACGGAGAAGGCTTTCCGTTGCGGGTGCGTGAGAACATTCCACCTGGCGAGGGCGTTGGGGACTCACGCTTCATCGTGTATCGACTCCATCTGGCCGTCGACTTGCCACAAGCGGATCAGTATGAACTGGAGCTGATCAACGGAAACCACCCAGACGAAGCGAGTTTTTTCGCGTCAGAGATACTCGCTTCGACTGAAATCGATGTTGATGACTGTTCTTTATTTGTTCGTAAGGACGGCCAGGTCAAACGCGATGAATCTGGTCAGTGGAGAATGGACGAGAACTTCCGCGAGCTCACCTTGAGTTGGACGAAACGCAGTGGCTTTTCGGTCGCGGCAGAAAAGGCTTTCGAGCGCATTGCCGGTGAGGAAATTGACGGAGGTCACTTCCAATCCGCGGGTGAACGATCAGATCACGCCGAAGACTCGGTGCTGATCGAGTTTGTGAAGACGGGTGAACTGACGCCCGCCCTCTTCCTTTGGGCGCTCTTCGCGGCTTTGTTCTTTGGCGCCGCACACGCCATGTCCCCCGGTCATGGAAAGGTGCTGGTAGCGGGGTATCTGGTGGGGGCTCGCGGGACGATCCGTCACGCCGTTTGGCTGGGCATTATTGTCACCATTACCCATACGTTTTCAGTGTTCTTGCTCGGTGCGGTAACGCTTTGGTTGAGTGACACGATTGCCCCCGAGATGCTTTATCCTTGGATTGAAGTTCTGAGTGGATTGCTGATCGTTGGAATTGGCTTGGCGTTGATTTGGGCTCGGCTGAAGCGTTGGATCGCACGGCACGACGTACGACCTGGTCACAACCATGACCACGACCATGCTCACCATCACCACGACCACGACCACGACGGTCACGATCATCACCATCACGGGCATAGTCACGCGCCACCCGACGATCTGTCTTGGCGATCTTTAATTTCCATGGGCGTGAGCGGTGGCTTAGCCCCCTGTCCGTCCGCCTTCGTCGTCTTGCTCACGGCCATCGCCTTTCATCGCGTATGGCTTGGGCTGATTCTTGTGACTGCCTTTTCCGTGGGCCTGGGGTTGGTGCTCATCATCATCGGGGTTTTGGTGGCATCGTCGGGTGACAGATTGTTTAAGGGGCGAGAGTCGAGTCCGTTGGTGACTTCCTTGCCTATTGTCAGCGCGGTGATCATTACGATCATCGGTTGCGTGTTTACCTGGCGGGGAGTGTTGAGCCTGGCTTAGCTCGCGGACGAACCTTGTCCGGCCGGCCTTGACGACAGAACAGGTGTTCAGTACGGTGGTAGCGTGTTTGGAAGAGGAGCACGTATGTCGACACTGACCCCCCGGCAGCAGGAGCTTTACGGGTACCTCGCTGACTTCTTGGGCGAGTACGGGTACCCGCCCAGTTATCGAGAGATCGCCGAGGCGTTGGGGATTCGCTCCACGAACGGTGTGAGCGCACACCTGAACGCTTTGGAACAAAAAGGCTACATCGAGCGCCCTTCCGATGGGGGTAGAGCGCGCGCGCTCCGGCTGACTGGTCCGGCTGCGGTGACCGCGCGTTCCGAGTCCGTGTCGGTGCCCGTTGTGGGGCGCGTCGCAGCGGGACTACCCGTTACAGCGCTCGAGCATGTTGAAGAGCACGTTCAGGTGGATAGCAGCATGCTGCCATCTCGAGGGGAGATCTTTGCGCTCCGTGTCACCGGGGAGTCGATGATTGAAGACGGAATTCTCGACGGCGATCTGGTCTTAGTGCGAAAGCAGGAGCACGCGCGTCATCACGAGATCGTCGTCGCCATGGTAGACGGGGAAGCCACCGTAAAGCGACTGCGGCGCGAGTCGAATGGTCGCATCGCGTTGATACCGTCCAACCGAAATATGGCCCCGATTATTGTGCCACCAGGTGCAGATTTGGGCATCCTCGGTGTGGTCGTGGGGCTTTATCGACGCTTCTGAGGCCGGCTCCTGCGTTAATCTCGAAGAATGAAGAGCCGTCGTCCTGGACTTTGGGCCGAGGTCGCGTTGACCCTGGCGCTTACCACATTGGTCGCTGTGACCTTGAATGGGGGGTTGCTGTGGTTGGTAGCAGGCCAAGCGCGTGTTGATGCGGGAGTCGGGCTGGCGCAGCAGTTGGCGGAGACGCTTGCCGCAGCCATTGAGGTGAGAGCCGAGCAAGACTCTATCGAGCAGGCGGCAAAGTATGTACTGGATGAATATGACGCCGGCGATCAGCCTATTGACGCGCTCTACGTCGTTGGAAGGCGTTCCGAGGCGTTGGCGGTGAAGACGGGAGAGCCTCCGAAGGTACCCGATGCTGGGCTTCGTGCCGCCCTATTCGCCAGGGAGTCTCATATTGATGTCACCGATAGGCTCTCTTCAAAAGGGCTGCGCGTGGTCGCTACGGCGCCAATTCCGGCCAAAGGCCCGGCCAAGGCTGCTATCCGCGTGTCGATGCGCGCTGGCGCGTCCGCCTCTCGGGTCGGCAGAGGAGGCTTTCTTGTTGGGTATGGGTTGTTCACAGCGCTCATCATCGGGGGCGTTGGCTACGTACTTTTTCGGGGCCGCGTCGTCTCACCTATACAGGCCATTCAGGGGGGAACAAGTCGCATCGCCTCGGGAGAATTCACCCATCGCTTGGATATTGAGGGACCGCGTGAACTGGAGATGCTTACCGATGCCTTGAATGAAATGGCGCATGATTTGGAGGGATATCGGGATCGTACCGAGCGACAGGTCGAGCATCTTGAGACGGCCAATAAGGCGCTAAAGCAGGCGCAGGCCGATCTGGTGCGGTCCGCACAGCTGGCTAGTGTCGGGCGGCTCGCCGCGGGTATCGCTCATGAGGTAGGGAATCCCTTGGCCGCTGTGATGGGCTACCTGGACCTGCTCGCGGAGGACGCTGCCGTCTCGCCGGATCAGCGAGACATTTTGTTGCGAACGAGTCGAGAGGTGTCCCGGATCAATGGCATCTTGCGAGAACTCTTGGACTATGCGCGCCCGAGTGCCGGGCAACGCGAGGCCGTCCATGTAGAAGGCGTTGTCCAAGGGGCGCTGGAACTCGTCAGGCACCAACCCGCCTTTAAAGACCTGGATGTGACCGTCGAAATCGCGGCTGGTTTGCCGGTCGTTCAAGCGGAGCCCGAGAAGCTTCACCAGGTGTTTGTGAACCTGTTCTTGAACTCTGCCGATGCGATGGATGGTAAAGGGGCTGTCTGGATTGCTGCGTTCGAGCGGGACGGCGGTGTTTCGGTTTGCGTGCGCGATTCTGGGATCGGATTGCCCGACGTATCCACCGCCCAGTTGTTCGAGCCCTTCTATACGACCAAGGGCGCTGGTGAAGGGACGGGTCTTGGGCTCGCGATCAGCCTGGCGATAATCGACGGAATTGGCGGAAAGCTCCAAGCCTCCAATCATAAGGAGGGGGGTGCAGCCTTCACTGTTTGGCTACCAGTAGAAGAGTAGGTTCGCTAAAAACCGCGTGCGTCTCTCGAGTGGGCGGACAGAACTCGCGAGTGCTTTCGGCGTGTGTTGTTTTGGCGTTGTGACACTTCTGCCGCCGTTTGTACAATATCTGCGCAGGCAGGATCACTTGGAAGAGACCCTATCCCCCATCTGTTCCGTCGAGTTGCCGACGGGTGACGAAGTATTGCTTCATCGCCGAAGGTTTGAAGGTACCGGTGGGCGACACGTCGCGATAGTCGCAGGTATCCGGGGAGATACGCCTGAAGGCGTGCGCGTCCTTCACACAGTGACTTCTATACTTCGTAAGGTAGAGGTCTTGGCCGGACGTTTGGATTTGTACCCCTGTGCGAACCCATTGGCGGCGCACCGTGCTTCCCGGCGATGGCCGCTCTTTGATGTGGATTTAAATCGGTTGTTCCCAGGAAAAGCTGGGGGGCACCCTCCAAATCAGGTTGCGCACGCTTTGGTCGAAAATGTGCGAGAAGCAGAGGTTGTGATCGAGTTGCGTGGTGCGAACCCCGCGTTTCGTGAGATGCCGCAGGCACATACCCGCATCGGAAGGCAGCGGGAGCGCGAATTGGCCGAGTTCGCCAATGTTGAGTTTGTTTGGGAGAGAAACCCAGGACCGGCTGCGCCTGCTACCTTTGCTGCTCAGTTCGAAAATGTCGTCGCTCTTGAAGGAGGCGCAGGGAATCGTTTGATGCCGGGTGTTGGAGAAGAGCTTGCTGTCGGCGTGCTAAACATGCTGGCCCGTCTGGAAGTGATTTCTCAGGATGATGTGCCTAGACATTGGGCGGGCATTCACAGGGCACGACATGTGACAGACGACCAAGTACATCGTGTGCGTGCAGAGCGCGGCGGGTTCTTTTTGCCGGCCAAGCCTATCGGAGAGGCAGTGAGCTTAGGAGAGGTCGTTGGCTACGTCGTGGAACCGACGAGTGCCGAGACACGCGAGGAAATTCGGGCACCAGCGGAAGGGTACTTGCTGGCTATTCGAGAGCAGCCTTTGATCGTCCCGGGCAGTATGGTCGCTCGCCTTGTGGCGTCGTCGTGAGGGTGGGATGAAAGAAGAAGACATCCTTACGCTGGAAGCTCCTTTTCGAGGCGCATATCGGCTCCGTCGTTTGAGCTTCGGTTCAGGGTCGCCCAAACTGGCGCTTGTCGCTGGAATGCACGGGAACGAATTGAACGGTGTACACGCGTTGCATTTGCTGGCGCGTACGTTGCGTCTTCAGCCCCCTCAAGGGACTGTGCACCTACTTCCAACGGTGAACGTGTTCGGTATTGACGAAGGGCGTAAGCGGGGACCGTTCGGCGACGAAGATATCAACCAGGCTTTCCCCGGCGATCCGGCGGGTACTGCAGTGCAGCGCATCGCGCACGCAATCATCGAGGCGACGGATGCAGACGTCTGTATCGATGTTCACTCTGGCTCGCCGGCGATGGAAGAGTTGCCACAGGTACGCGTTCCGCTTTCCGGTCCGGAGGTTGAATTGGGGAGAGCGATGGGCCTCCCACTCGTATGGCGCCGTGCCGGTGAGCACCTGGATGTCACGGGCTTGGTTGGTTCTTGGAGAGCGAACGGACGGCGGGCGCTCCGTGTAGTGGCTGGCCGTGGCGCAGTGGTGCAGCCAGACGTCGCACTCAGCGTCGCGAATGGCTTCTTGCGACTCATGGTGTCTATGGGAATGAGCCAGCTCGGTGGGGAAGGCGCAACGCTCGCTGATGTGACCCTGTCAGAGGTGTCGACACATCGCTCGAGTATTGGCGGCTTTTTCGTTCCTGACGTGGTCGTTGGCCAGCGGGTTGAGCCTGGCTACGTACTGGGGCACGTGGTTGCAGCGGTCGGTGGTGAGGTGCTTGAAGCGGTGCGTGCAAAACGTACGGGAATCGTTTCTACCGTTCGCGTGTACCCCATGGTGCATGCGCAAGAGTTGTTGGTAAGAATATCAGGTGTGGCGAAGTAGACTCACAGGGTAAAAGAGAAGGATGTCACGACGTAAGTCAATCGACCGTCTTCTCTCGAAAGAGCGAAGGCTCGACGAAGCGCCTACCGAGGCGCTTGAGATGGGCGACTTTGGCTCGATGATGGAGCAAATGGGAGTCGCCCCCCTCGCGAATCAGCCGCAGCCGACGCCAAAGAAGAAAAAGCGACAAGCGCGGCAAGAGAGTCCGACGGAGGCGTTAACGGAGCCACTGCAGCTCTCGGCCGAAGCACCTGATACCGCAGTAGTGGAACCGGTGCCGGTGGCGTCGGCGCCCGTTGATTCGGAGGCGATTCAAGCGTTGCGAGGCGCCTTGAGGTCGGCTGAAGGGCGCATGTTGGAAGCGGAAGGCCGGGCAAAAGATTTGGGTCGGCAGCTGGAGGTCGCTAACGCGGCCTTGAAGGAACTCGCCGCTCGGCTTCAGCAAGCTGAGGATCGATTGGTACCGCCGGATGAGCAGCCGACCGTGTCCGAGGTGCTGACAGCGCTAGGTGTGGTGGACAAAGAGACAAGCGTGCATGCGATCACGACGCTCGCCGCCAACCCAGACTGGGGTGAGGTAATGTTGTCGTTACGGAGTGGGCCTTCGCAAACGCGACGGTTCACGCAGGGGTTGGGCGTTTGGTGCGGCAATCCTCGTTGTGCGCCTCCGCAGTTCACTGTCCCGGTGCGTGTGCCGGCAGAGCATTGTCCGACCTGTGGTGGCGTTGAAGTCGACGTAGCGCTGCGACGGTTTGCTGATGCTGCGCAGTTGGCTGGCGTTCGGCGTATTGCAATTGTTGGTGGAGATACGCGGTTGCGTTCACAATTGAGGTCTGGTCTCGACACTCGATTGGAGTTGCGCCTGGTGTGTCCGGATACCGTGAGAGCGGTTGTTCAGGCTGAAGCGGATTGTCGGTGGGCGCAGGTGATCGTCTGTTGGGGGACGAAGGCGCAGACGCTCGAGGGTTATCGCTCTGAGGCACCTCGCTTCATCAAGGTCGGTACGATCGCGTTGACCGGCATGTTGATGGAGGCTGCAGCGGGTATCGATAATCTGGAAGGCAACCAGATCCCGCCTGTGGGTTGACCGCCAATGGTTGATCGATATGTAAGACGGGCGCGGCGATGGATCTGGAGTCGCACCTACGCTTTGGGCCCCGGACGTTTTTACCGGCCGACCTATGAGCGGATCGCCGAAGCGGTCGCGCCACACTCCGGAAGAATGCTCGACGTAGGGACTGGTCCAGGCTGGCTCTGCATCTCTGCCGCGCGCCAGAGACCGGCCCTGCAGGTCATCGGAATCGATACGTCGCCAGATATGGTCGCGGCGTCGCTCCGTAATCGAGACGGTTTGGCGAATTGTGATTTTTCTGAGATGAACGCCGCCGAGATGAAGTACGAAAACGACACGTTTGATGTGATCACAGCAATGCAGACAGTGCATCATTGGGCCGATGCAGCTGCCATTTTGCGCGAGATCCATCGCGTGCTCGCGCCAGGGGCCTCGGCGTACATCTATGATGCTGACGCGACGTTGGATATTCCAGCTGCATGGCTCGACCGCATCGGACCATTCCCCACAGACGCGAACCTAAGGAAACGATGGGAAACCTACAGTCTCTCCGATACCGATTGGGAAAGACTAAAAATCATCGCGACAGCCAGCCCGTTTGATCAGGTTGGACAGGACATCCATGGCTTTTACCGTCGACTTGTCCTGACGAAGCAGGAGGCCTCATCGTAAGACTTCATGTGCTGTGGATTGCCTTGTGTCTGCCGGGTTGTGCGCAGCCTTGGCTCCCAGGCGAGTGCGCGGTCCCGGGTGATGTTGAGACGACAACTTTGGAAGGGACCGTCGGGTCTGAATTTGGGATCTCCCTAGCGTTTGAGGATGGCGTTTTGCTCGTGGGCGCCCCGGGTGAAGGGCGCGTGCAGGCCTGGCCTACTGGTGAGGTTTGGAACGGTATCGATGGGCTCGGTGCTTGGGTGTTTTGGGAAGACGGCGTTCCGCACGCGGTTGTTCGTGGTGAGGGGAGCTACCGTTTGACGGAAGAGGTGGTTCTTGAACACGCCATGCCTGGTGTAAAAGCATTTGCCTTTGGAGCGCTCAATGGTCTCCCTACACGGGTGTGGTCTGACGGTTTTGAGGTCCTGCGCCTGACTGGAGACGAGGAGAATTCAATCCAGCTCGCCGGTGTCACGCAGCTCGTGGTGGGTGACAGTTGGGTTTTGGGTGTGCGTTGTGACACGGCGTCTTGTGAGGTTTGGCGGTGGGATGGAGAGGCCGTTGAGGTCGAGCCCATCGCAGAGAGTGGTTTGGGAGCACGTGTTGCGGAAGAAAACGGGGTGTTTTGGTGGTCCGATCCAATGTTGGGACAAGATTCGGGAATAGGCCGCGTCACCACAGAAGACGGAGAGATCTTTGAGGGGCTCCCAGGAGATCACCTTGGTCGGTCTCTCTCCTCCCGCTTCGCTTCGGGAGTTGTGAATAAGTCTACGGTGCCTATGCGCGCTCGCGTGATCGATCGAACTGGTCAGGTCTGGGCCGTGAGCGATGCGGAAGAGAACGCTTGGGTCAGCACCTCTGAAGATTTGGATTGGGTAGCTTTCGGAATTTCTCGCGCACTTTCTTCAGAGGGAAGTTCGGGGCGCGTCGAGGTGTTTTCATCAACGTCAGAGGGAGATTGCGGGGCCAATTAAAATTTTTTTTCGGGGGATTCCTAAAGTCTGTTGGTGGGTGACCGACTTGGGCTGGGAAGGAACGGACAACATGCTCGGACTTGAATCTTTCGGACTCCAATCCACCGTCGCCAGCCGTATGATCGCTGCTTTTGTGGCGCGCTACGGCCAGTCAGTCGACCTCGTCTTTGACACCACGCAACAGGGCGTACCCGTGTATAAGGGCGGTGAGGCGGTCGCTCGATTGCTCTCTGATGGACCGGATCAAGCGCTCGGATTGCTCGCGGACACGTTGGGCATTTTGTTTGATGTTCAGGCTGAAGAACGCGATCTCTACGATGAAATCTGTCGACGCATGTTCGATGCACAGCACGAGCAAGACGAACAGGGTGAAGTGTTGGAACTTTGCCCCGAACAAGCAGCACGCCTCGCGATGGTGGCATCGACAGATCCGCTCACGGGTCTTTTGAACCGCCGCGGCGCGGAAGTGAAAGTGTCCGCAATGTTGAGCGCGGATGCGATGCCTGTAAGCGTGTTGGTCGTTGACGTTGACCACTTCAAGAATATCAATGATACGCTTGGCCACGCCGCGGGTGACGAGATCCTCAAAGCGCTTGGCAACACGTTGACGCGTGGTCGTCGTCGCTCGGACTTCGTGGTCCGGTGGGGCGGAGAAGAGTTTGTCGTTGTGATGCCGAACTGTGATCAAGAAGCGGCTACAGGGATCGCAGAAGCGATTCGTGGCGCTATCGAGATCGAGTCTGAGACCATCTGGCCGACCTCTGTGACGGTGAGTATCGGTGTCGCTACCGCGAGTGTCGTGGATGAGGCTGACCTCAGTACGTTGGTGGGTCGCGCGGATATCGCGCTCTACGAGGCCAAAATGGGTGGCCGTAATCTTGTGGTCGTCCAGACCGAAAAAGACGGTTCGCTGGCCTGCGCTTCCTGAACACCGTAGATTGCCGCCATGGAAAAATGGCTAGCCGGGTTCCGATTCGCTGGTTGGCTCTGTGGAGCGCTATTCGCTTTAGGCTGTAGCGGTAATCCGGAGCCTGAAGATACGGCTGATCCGTGTGCGCTAGAGACCCCCGCGGTCTCAATTGGAGATGGTGAATACACTTGGGCGGGGCTTAGTGCTGGGCAGGAAGTGGTCATGGTGCACGGGCCGCAAGGAGGATGGCATGTCCTCGCGAGCATATGGACCGAAAATCTCGGTGCTTTGGTGACTATCGACTACGTGATCACGGCTACAGATTTCGAGGGTTACGTGATCGCAGACGACACCTACCGCGTTGCGATGGTCACCGATGACGCCTGCGGAGGGTTTTACCCCGGCATTTATGGCTACTTGGAAGTCGGAGACCTTGCGGACGGCGAGTTGGACACGCCACCTGAGGTGCTCTCGTATTCAAATCTCCAATTGAGTTTAACGGTGACTGACACCAATGAGCGGGTCGCGTCGAACGTTATCGATGTGATCGCATTGCCGGATCCGCAAGACGTAGATCTTGTGCCTGGGGACACCGGTGTCGACGAATAGAGAGCATGTCGACTCGCCAGAAGAAGCGCTCGACGCGAGGACAAAGCGCGTCGATGAGTTGATAGCCATGGGGCTTAATCGAGACCAGGCTTTGGCTGTGGTCCTTGGGCGGCGGGAACTCAACTACTACTTGAAAAGGCTCGCAGCGAAAGCCAAGCAGCGAACATTGGAGCGACAATACGGGCTGGCGCCTTCCGTCGCGATGCAGGTGGCGCTGGGACAAGCTGATCTCGAGCTGGTGCTGATGCGGAACCGCAGGGCCGCACACCTCGCGGAGCACCGGGAAGTTTCGGTGTTCACGCCGGGTGAACGACAGCTGGTTTTCGGGGTGCATGGCGGCGCTTGGCACAAGGGTAGAGTGCGGCAGGTGGCTGCCTATGAGTTTCAGCTTGAGTTGGTGGACGGCGAAATGCTGACGTTGCAGAAGCGTGATGTGAAAATTGCGCTTGATGAGGTTGATGCGCGTCAATTTCGGCGTTTATTGAAGAGAGATGCAGACCTCTCCGAGGCGCCAAGAACCCCGGTTTTACGTCCTCAAGACCGGCTGAAAATATCGGACCGACGGTGGTTCGGCTGGCTTGACGGTATCGTGCCAGTGCGTGTGACGACGCTCGAAGGGGAAGTTTTAGAAGGGCGTGTCGTGTCGATCGCTCGATATGAAGTTGTGCTGGTGTTGAAACGTGATGTGCATGTCACGCTGCTCCGGCACGCGCTCGCCGCGGTTGATCCGCTTTCTTAAGGCGCCAAAGCGACGTCCAAGAAGTCGTCCCAAAGGGTGTTCGCGGCCCACGTCGAAGAACGGTACGTCGCAGACAGATCCGCATCGGTGGGGGCGTGAATAGACATCCCACTCGCCCCTTGTACTTCGTTGCCGTGTAGGTAATTAGCGATGACCAGTGACTCTAGGGTTTCAAGGGTGTGTACCGCGTCGACGTGAGTCGCGTCGCTGGTCGGAGAGCGTGCCGCGATGCCTTCAAGGAGATCACCTAAGTCGCGTTCGGTGGTGTAATTTTCGAACGACAGCGCCGTTGTCGCTGTCGTTAGATATGCGTTGAGTCCATCTTCATCGCTTATGAGCGTCGTGGCGAGTTGATTGAGTGCGTCGTCGAGCAGAGAAATCGAAGTGAGATCGATAGCTGACAGTGTGGCATCAGGGATTTCATTGAAGCGCTGGGCGATCGCGGTTCCGAGCGCATCGGCTTTCATAGTCGGGTCTTCGACCAGATCCGCAAGCCATGTGTGGTAGGGCCAACCGTCCCAGGCTTCGTCGGCTTGAGATGCGACCAGAACGTCTGCGTATGGTGCGCTCACATGCGCGACTTCCCATGACGCCATGACACACGCATCGATGCCTAAGAGATCTAGCGTTTTGCCCGCCTTGGACGTGGCACCGATCAAGGCATCTTCGAAGTCTCCGAGCGCGATAGAAAGGTATGTACCGCTACTCAAGTCCGAAGAGAGCCCTTTGCTCCATCCCGGGAGTGGAGATTGTCTATCGTCCACCGGGGTGTCGGGTGTGATTGACCAGCCCCACCCATGATTCCAAAAAATCAGGGCGTATCGCTCAGCGGGGTAGCTGGTCACGGCCCATTCTACGAACTCTACGACAGTGTCGGATGAACCGGAGTCTACTGCGCCAAGGTCAGCCAAGGCAGCTGACCCGATGGTGCTTTGGTCTTCATCTTTCTCGATAAAGAACCTCCGTGCGCCATCCCAATTCCCATCGTTTGCGGAATACTCTGGGCTCCGGTCAAACTGCACAACGATATTCACATCTTCCGTAGAGCCGACAGACTCCATTTCATTAATGTCGTTGAGTCCGGCGGATTCTAGGTCGTTGTCGCCATTAATGAACACCATCACCGTCCAGATGGCGTCGTCTTCATGCACCTCCAGACTTGCCTGGGCAGTGCTCGATAAACCACTCTCGGACGTCAAAAGAAGTGTGCATTCGACGGTGCCCAATTCCCAGAATGTGACATCAAACGCGCTCGCGGTACCCGTCGTTCCGTCGCTACAGGTCCATTCGTATTGCAGCGCATAGTCGTGGGGGTCAGAAGAGCTTTCTCCGGAGATACGGGTCTCGACGCCCAACCGGACCCGGGATGCCGCTGTGATTTCCGCGGTCGGCGCGACGATTTCCGGACGGTCGATGGTTGGTGGGACCTCGTTTGGCGGCGTAGAGGGTTCGCTCTGTCGACAGCCCAAAACGGCACCTAGCGAGGCGATGAAGAAAACCTTCCATTCTGTTGAGATACGAAGCATCGAACCGGGATAGGAGGGGAGGAGTTGGACTGTTGTGCTCAAACTATAGTCTGACGATGTGGCGTTGGAGAAAATGATGGGTGTATTGAAGGGGACGATCACGACCCGGCGGTATCGCGTGCTTGGCGACTTACCCGGGGACTTCCGTGATCGATATCGCGAATCATTGGTCGGACACGCGTTTCGTGCCGCTGCGAGCCGAACTTACGCAGAAGAAGTCGTCGGTTGGGTCGAAATTGGCAACCTGCTCGACACGCGTTTCGAAGACCTGGACCATTGGATGATGGACTCGTACGTGGTGCTCGGTCTTCGTGTCGATAAAAAAGCCGTTCCTGGGGCTTTGTTGCGCGCCCACGTCGCCAAAGCGGCGCGTGAGTGGTGCGAGGCGGAAGGTCGCACACGTTGTCCCGCAAAGGTGAAGGCGGAACTTCGCGAAAAGCTGGAAGATGACCTGTTGGCACGCTCTCTCCCTAAAGTTTCGGTGTATGAGCTGGTTTGGAACCTTGATGAGGGCTGGCTGGCCTTTCACAATACATCGGACCGCGTCAATGACCGGATGCGTACGTTGTTCTTCCGAACATTCGGCCACCGTCTGCTGCCGGATTCGCCACTCGACATTTTGGGAAGCACCGCGCCTGAACATGTAGAAGCGCTCGTGAGTACTGGTGGACTCGATTACCGGGTTGAGGGGGTCTAATGACGATGGAAACGGATGGTTTTGTAGAGCCCGTAGCGTCTGATGA
>Ga0163179_10002397_pt1 | contig 13093 bp, 11 predicted proteins | sample AtlANTMetagenome_FD_109643 | JGI IMG/M metagenome (GOLD analysis project Ga0163179, IMG submission 109643) | Marine eukaryotic phytoplankton communities from the Atlantic Ocean - Atlantic ANT 2 Metagenome | ecosystem: Environmental > Aquatic > Marine > Oceanic | place: North Atlantic Ocean...
AGCAATTGGATAGCTTCGTTGCCGCTCATCGAATTGACCTGGATGAGCCGTTGGAGAACTGGAGTCCGAAACAACGGCAAGTACTGATTGCCGGAGACCAGAAAAAGTTCCCCGGACTGTTAATGCTGCTTGAAAAAGAATATTCCACCACGACGAACAAGAAACGATTGGCACAGTTGGAATCGTATCGCGGCGTTGTCACCTGTCAGGCGTGCAAGGGAGCTCGTTTGCGTCCGGAGGCGATGAGTGTATTGCTGTCAGGAAAAGGGATTCATGAAATCGTCTCGCTTTCCATCAAGGGAAGTCGTGAATTCTTTGACGGTCTTGAATTTTCAGAGTCTGACTCGGAGATTGCCAAACCGTTGGTCAATGAAATCGTTCATCGCCTGCAGTTTTTGGATAAAGTTGGTGTTGGGTATTTGACACTCGATCGACCCGCGGAAACACTCAGCGGTGGTGAGCTTCAGCGTGTTCGACTTGCGACCAGTATCGGCTCCGGATTGGTTGGTGTCTGCTACATTTTGGATGAGCCATCGATTGGTTTGCACCATCGCGATAATCAACGACTAATCGAAGCATTGAGAGAGTTGCAGTCTCTTGGGAACACCGTTCTGGTGGTCGAACATGATGAAGCAATGATGCGACAGGCGGATCAGTTGATCGACATGGGGCCCGGGGCCGGCGATCAAGGTGGATTCCTGGTTGCACAGGGGACACCGGAAGAGATCAGTCAGGATTCGGATTCGACAACCGGTGTCTATCTCGCCGGCAACAAAACGATCCCCGTGCCAGAAAAGCGAAGACGTACTGCCAAAAGCCGATCACTCAATCTCGAAGGTGCCCGAATCAACAACCTGAAAGATGTCAGTGTGCGAATTCCCCTCGGAGTTCTCGTTTGTATTACCGGTGTGAGTGGCTCGGGAAAAAGTTCTTTGATTAACGAGACTTTTGCACCTGCACTGGTCAGGCGTCTGGGGGGCATGGCTCCCAAGCCGGGACATCACAAGAGCCTACGTGGCGCCAGTCAGATCGATAAGGTTGTCCCGATTGATCAATCGCCGATCGGAAGGACTCCCCGCAGTAATCCTGCAACCTATACGGGCGTGTTTGATGAGATTCGCAAGATTTTTGCCGGCACGCGCGAAGCAAAGCAGCGAGGTTTTGGAGTTGGACGCTTTAGCTTCAATGTGAAGGGTGGGCGGTGTGAGGCGTGTCAGGGGCAAGGTGTTCAAAAGATCGAAATGAACTTCCTGCCGGATCTCTATGTGACCTGTGATGAATGTCACGGAGCTCGGTTCAATCGGCAAACGCTTCGGGTTCAATATCGAGGCAAGTCGATCGCCGATGTGCTCGACATGAGAGTCGACGAGGCCGTTGATTTCTTTCAGAATTTCGTCACGACATCGCGGCTGTTGCAGACCTTGAAGGATGTCGGTTTAGGATATTTACCCTTGGGTCAGCCTTCGACAACGCTCTCCGGTGGAGAAGCTCAACGTATTAAGCTGGCCACCGAATTGGCTCGAGTCGATACTGGGAAAACACTTTACCTACTGGATGAGCCGACAACTGGATTGCATTTCGTCGACATTCAACGTTTGCTTGGCGTGCTCAATCGACTCGTGGATAAAGGCAATACAGTCGTTGTGATTGAACACAATCTGGATGTCATTAAATCGTCCGACTGGATGCTCGATATGGGGCCCGAAGGAGGTGACGCTGGAGGTGAAGTGATTGCCAGCGGTACGCCCGAGCAAGTTGCGGAAATTGCCGAAAGTTCGACGGGGCAGGCGCTCCGCGAAATACTCTAATCCAGCCCCACGATGGGTTGACCTTTCGCCAGGATCATCATGTCGCCCAAGCAAGCTGATTGGCAAATGCCGACAGGTGTCTCCCAGGGTGTCTGGGACTACACGCAGGCCGATCATATTGCGACGGACTACGATGACTATTTCTCAGGGCATCAACTGTTGCAACTCGACTTGCAGATTGCCCGACAGTTTATCGGACTCAAGCGTACCGTCATCGACTTGGGATGTGGAACGGGACGCGCGCTGGTTCCACTGGTGGGTGACGGTCGCCACGGCATCGGCGTCGATCTGTCTGAGTCTATGTTGAATGTGTTGCGTGGCAAAATTGCCAAAGATCGACTTCCCATCGAGTGCATCAAGGCCAATCTTGTCGATCTGTCGTGTCTGGCAGATGAGTCCGTTGATGACGCGATCTGCCTGTTCAGCACGCTCGGCATGATCGAGGGAAGTCAGTGTCGGCAACAATTCTTGCGACATGTGCATCGATTACTTAGACCAGGCGGTTGCCTTGTCATTCATGCACACAATCTCTGGTTCAATCTCTGGGATCCTCATGGACCCAAGTGGCTTGTCAAGAATCTGATCCTGTCCCGCGGGAGCGTGAACCGAGGTCGCGGTGATCGGCTTTACGATTATCGCGGTATCCGGAACTTTCTGCTGCATTCTTTCACGCGGTCAGAGCTCGCTCATTTGCTTACCTCGAGCGGCTTTCGACTGGAGCATTGGACGGCTGTGGGGTCAGCAGGAGACGGTCACTTGAAATATCCGCGTTGTTTACCGTCGCTGCGAGCACGCGGGTGGGTTGTTGTTGCTCGGCGTGCGACAGACTGATCAGGGTTGTAAGGGATCAGGGCGTTAGGATGATCTTTCCTGAGAGCGTTCCTGTCTGGTGAAGTGTGTTGTCTTCTTGAAGTTTGTGAGCCTCGGCGGCGTCGCACAATCCAAAACGATGGCTGATCCTCGGCTGGAGTAAGTCTGTAGCAAGCCATTCATTGATATGCGTCGCACACTCCCGTTGTTCATCTGCAGACGCCTTGAACATCACGAAACCGTGCAGCGAACATCCTTTCACATAAAAAGGACCGACAGGGAATTCAGGCCGAGCATCGCGGCCGGCCATCAACACTAATCGACCTCGTTCCGCAAGAATCGCAGTAAGCGTATCGAAATTTGGTTCGCGAACCGTTTCCCAGACGACGTCGATACCTGATGCCGAAAACGCTTCGACCTCCTTCACAACGTCTTCGGTGCGATAGTTAATCACGTGATCCGCACCCAAATGACGACAGAGCTCCGCCTTTTCATCATTCCCGACCGTCGTGACAACACGAGCATCCGCGGCCTTGGCCATTTGCAACACCATGGATCCGACGCCACCTGATCCGCCTTGCACGAACACTGTTTCGCCCGCCTGAAGTTGAGCTCGGCCGAAAAGTCCCAGGTGGGCCGTGATGCCAACCAGAGCACAAGCAGCCGCCGTTTCATCAGTCTTTCCATCAGGCGTTGGATAGAGCCAGTCTTCGTCGATCGCGCAGTATTCGGCAAACGTTCCTTGCCGTCCCAAGAGTCCTTGGTTACTGCCCCAGACTCGATCGCCTTCCTTGAATCGCGTGACCTCTGAGCCACATGCCACCACTTCACCGGCCAAATCACAGCCGATAATGAATGGCATCGGCATCTCCCAGTAGTTCGCGCCGTTGCGAAGATATGTGTCGATCGGATTTACGGCCACTGCCTTCATGCGGACTACCACCTGGCGCCCTGTTGGCTCGGGCTGTGGTAAATCGCCATAGATGATGTTTTCCGGTGGACCGGTTTGTTCGATATAAGCGGCCTTCATTGAGACAACTCCTTGCAGACGACGGCAATCTTTTGAACGACTCGAGCCAAGACGATATGCGCCATCGATTCGCCTGACCGCTCAGCAGTTTAGAGCAACGATCGGTCGCCAGCAACGGTATGAAGGCCGCTTCGGATCTCATCGAAAATTGCTGCTGAGTGTCATGCAGTTTGAGAAAAACCGATGGTTTTCAGCCTGAATGCTATGTTTGAAGTGTGTGTCCGTTGAAATGTCAGGGCAAGACTCACGGCCACGCCAGATGATCTGAGGTGATCCAACAGGCGTCTATCCAACGTTATGGATAAACAGGGGAATAAATGCGATGTCTCATCTTCCTGTCCGCAATGAGTCAGGACGGTTGGGAGATCGGATCTAATGAGGGACGTCCGGACCATTGAAAAGGCTCGAGCGATGAGAGATGTACCACGTGTATCGGTTGCGATTCCGATTCATAACGAACAAGAAGTGATCCCGGCATTGATTGAACGCACGGTGGCGGTGCTCGATTTTTTGCCGGGCGGGCCGCATGAAATCGTCTTTGTCGATGATGGCAGTTCTGACCGAAGTTTCCAGCTGTTGCTTGAAGCTGGTGAACGGGATGATCGCATTCGCGTCGTCAAGTTGTCAAGAAACTTTGGCCATCAGGCTGCCTTGGGCGCCGCACTCGATCACGTTCAGGGTGATGTCGTGGTCTTGATGGACGGAGATCTGCAAGATTCGCCGGAAGCCATTCCTGAATTCGTTCTGGAATATCAACTCGGTAATGATGTTGTTTACGCTGAACGAATCAAGCGAAAAGAACCCCTTTGGCTCCGGTCCTGCTACCGAGCGTTCTATTCGATCATTGCATTCAGTTCGGACATCAACATGCCTCAGAACGCCGGGGACTTCGGCTTGATGTCTCGACGCGTTGTTGATGCGATCCGCTCTTCTCCAGAGCGACATCGTTATTGGCGCGGCCTGCGCAGCTGGGTGGGTTATCGACAGGTTGGAGTCAAGGTCGAACGAGATGCGCGATTTGCGGGATCTTCGAAATACAGTCTGCGGAAACTGGTGACGCTTGCCTTGGATGGATTCTTTTCATTCACGGTTGTCCCATTGCGATTCGTTTCGATCTTTGGAGCAATGACCGTGTCCGCTTCTGCCGTGTATGCGGCCTATGTTGTCTATGCCAAACTGATTCTTCAAGAATCACCTCAAGGATTTACCTCGCTCGTTCTCGCGATGGTTTTCTTAGCGGGAGTTCAATTGCTGTCATTAGGAATCATTGGTGAATACATCGGACGAATCTATGAACAGGTGAAACTGCGTCCACACTATTTGGTGGACCGTGTGACAGGTCAGACATGCCATCGAACGGCGCATCCCAATACCGAGATTTCTGCCAATAATATGGGCGCGAGCGAACTCGAGAACGCTTTGTCATCTCGGTCTTCGAGCGATCTTGCCAGCGACGTAGTGGCAACATCCTCGATATCCGATGCACCGGCCGTCTATGCTTCGAATCCCTGATAGCCCGTGCTGATTTGGATGGGTTAAAGAGCCCGACGGGTCATCGATCGCGATGAAGCATCGATGGAGTCTTGCAGAACCTCCGAGCGATGAGACTCCTTCGGAAACCCAGGGTCCCTGGTCAGCAACCGGCCAACTCTCAAGTTTATACGAAGAAGTCGGGCATTAAGCTCTTGGTGGGATCGACGGCATAGATGTCGAGGTCGGTGACTCCCGCATTTTTAAGGACATCCTCATCGACGAAGAAGTTGCCTGTGCAGGACCGGCTTTCCTGCGTCAGGACCCAATAAGCGGCATCGGCCATGATTTCTGGTTTGCGGCAGCACTTGACTGCTTCGGGCCCTCCTAGAAGATTCTCGACCGCGGCGGTGGCAATGGCCGTCTTGGGCCAAAGTGCGTTGAAGGCAACACCCGACGGTCGAAATTCTTCCGCCATGCCTAACACGCATTCACTCATGCCGTACTTTGCCATCGTGTAGGCAACGTGCCCAGCGAACCATTGAGAATTCATGTTGAGTGGGGGCGAGATGTTGAGTACGTGCGGATTGTCGGCCTGGAGCAGGTGCGGCAGACATTTCTGGGAACAAAGATAGGTCCCTCGGATGTTGACCTGATGCATCAAGTCGTAGCGTTTCATTGGGGTTTCTTGCGTGCCGGCCAAAAAGATGGCGCTCGCATTGTTCACTAGAATGTCGATGCCCCCAAACTTCTCTGCGGCTTGCTGAACTGCGTCTTCGACTTGCTCTTCAAAGCGAATGTCGACGATGCAGCCCAGCCCTTGGCCGCCTGCAGCTTCGATATCCTCGATTGCACTATGGACAGTTCCAGGTAAACGCGGATGGGGCTGGTCAGTTTTTGCAGCTACGACGACGTTGGCACCATCTTTGGCCGCTCGGAGTGCAATCGCCTTGCCGATTCCTCGGCTCGCACCAGTGATGAACAGAGTTTTCTTGTTTAGAGACATGATCTACCTCGAATGGAGCGAAATAACGAAATCGGCAGCTTGCTTTGTTGGAATGGATCATAAATCGAATACATTGAATCGTAGACGCTAAAATTGTGTCGAGATTTTGCAGCCAGTACAATCGGCGTGATTCGAAAATCAATCTGAATTCGCCATATTCGACCCAGCCAAGGATTCAACGAACCATGAACTGTTTGCCGGAATTCGTCAAGTTGACCGGGATGAGAAGCTCAATTCTGTTCCTTTGTCTCTCCCTGATCATCGTCGACCAGGTTAATGCGACGGAAGTTGATGCACGGCCCAACATCCTGATTATTTTGGTCGATGACTTGGGTTACGGCGACCTAAGCTCTTATGGCGCGAGCGACCTTCAATCTCCATCCATCGATGCGCTCGTTTCTCGAGGTTTGCGATTCGATAACTTCTATGCGAACTGTCCTGTCTGTTCGCCGACGCGAGCCTCGTTGCTAACCGGATGCTACCCAGAGCTGGTGGGTGTTCCAGGAGTGGTTCGAACCCACGCGCATAACAATTGGGGTTACCTAAGCGAGGAGGCGGTCTTATTACCTGAGTTGTTGACAGAAGCCGGGTATCACTCCGCTATCGTTGGCAAATGGCATCTTGGACTTGAGTCGCCGAATCGACCGAATGACCGAGGCTTCGACCACTTTCACGGCTACCTCGGCGACATGATGGACGATTACTACAACCACCGTCGCCACGGGATCAATTACATGCGTCTCAACAACGATGAAATCGATCCCCCAGGACATGCGACGGATTTATTCAGCGATTGGGCCTGTGATTATTTGAAGAGCCGTCAGGGAAAGGCCAATCCGTTTTGTCTCTACCTGGCCTACAACGCGCCTCATACTCCGATTCAGCCGCCTGAGGATTGGCTGAAGCGAGTACGAGATCGAGATCCGGCCATCGATCCTCAGCGGGCAAAACTGGTTGCCCTGATCGAACACATGGACGCCGGTATTGGCCAGGTTATCGATTGTCTGGCGGATTGCGATCTGGCCGACAACACGCTTGTCATCTTCACTTCGGACAATGGAGGTCAGTTGAATGTACGAGCGAATAATGGTGATCTTCGAGATGGCAAACAAAGCATGTATGAGGGCGGATTGAAGGTGCCCGCATGTTTCGTCTGGCCCGGCAAGATTGCCGCCTCGTCTCGTACGCAAAATATTGGAGTGACGATGGATCTGTTGCCAACTCTCTGTGAAATCGCTGGCATCGAAGTTAGCCCCGATGTAGATGGAATTTCCTTGTTGCCAACGTTGCAGGGAAAGCCGCAACAGACGGATGATCGTGATCTGTTTTTCCATCGTCGAGAAGGAGGAGATCGCTTCGGTGGGTTGACGATCCAGGCTCTGCGTCGTGGCCCGTGGAAGCTGCTCCAGAACAGCCCGTTCGAATCGCTTGAACTCTATAACTTGGACGCTGATCCGCTGGAAACAAAGAACCTAGCGGTCTCGGAACGCGACAAGTTCCGTCAACTGTCGACTCGGTTGAGAGCTCACATTCAGCGGGGTGGTGCGGTGCCTTGGCAGCGACCTGCCCAACCGAATTAATTGTTCAGTATCGACTTTGCGGAGATGTGGTATGCGCGTTTGGCTCGGGGCAATGATTGTGCTTTTGGGAATGACACGATTACCCGCCGGTGAAATTCAAGTTCAACGCGATGCCGGAACCGATTGGCCAATCTACAGCCTGAGCCATGGGAAAACGGTGGCACAACTCGCCCCGGACGCAGGTTGCAACCTGTTTTCCATCAAAGTGGACGGAGTTGAATTCCTGCGAGCGCCGGATGACATGCGACGTTTGAGCGGCGTAGGGTACGGCACGCCGATTCTTTACCCAACTCCGAATCGAGTTCGCGGTGGGAAGTTCGTTTTTCGAAATCGGGAATTCAACTTTCCTAAAAACAACTCGGGAAACTTTATTCATGGCTTAGTTCATAGCGTGCCGTGGCGAGTTACTGATTACGGGACCGATGACCGGAGTGCATGGATTGAGGCCGAACTAAACTTCAACGCCGACATGCCGGGGTATCAGGATTTCCCGTTGCCACATCGACTACGGTTGCGAATCTTGGTGACAGACAGGGCAGTGGAATGGACCTATTTTGTTGACAACACTCATGGCAAAGAAGCGATTCCCTTTGGATTTGCGTTACACCCTTACTTCCTCTATCAGGGGAAACGTGCGGAAACCTTCTTGAAAGTGCCGGCATCGCATTGGATGGAGGCTGAGAAGCTGTTGCCAACGGGACGACTAATTCCCTTAGCTGAAACGGAGTTTGACCTGAGAAAACCGACCTCTTTAGCGCAGCTACGACTGGACGACGTTTTCTTTGGTGTGACGCCAGAGCAACCCGTTTGGGTAGACTTTTGTGACGTGGGTCGTCGTCTCACCTTGAAGAGCGGCCCCAGTTTTAAGCACGCCGTGATTTACACTCCAGCTCAGCCGTTCTTTTGTGTGGAGAATCAAACCTGCTCGACCGATGCTCACAATCTCGACAACGCAGGCCACCAACGAGCAGCCCAATTGCAGGTGTGTGAACCGGGGAAGATGCTTTCTGATGCGGTTCGATATGAGTTCTCTCTTCGAACACCCTAGAGTTCAGTTGTCATCGGGTTGAGAGACGATCAGATTGAGGCATTGATGGCAATCAGCTTGGGAGTAGGAATGCGGATACCGACCACCTTTCCATGACGGTGGCTCAGTTCTCCGAAGTCCAATCGCAAAAATCTCATCAGCTTGTCGTGAGGGTTACTTGTGAGCCAACGGTCGACGAACACCTGCATCTTCGCATCGTATTGCTTTTGCGAATGGGTATGGGCGTAACAGCGGCCGGGATGTCGCCGAATGTCTCCATCGAATTCAGGGCTGATGTGCCAAAGTTCGTGCAGGATGGTAACGAGTTTTTCGTTGAAGTCGACATCCATGAAACGGGGTAGATAGAACGTCAAGATGTAGAGCATCTCTTCGCCCGCCGGATTGTAAAGTCGTTGAACGGCGTACGTGCGTCCATGCTTGCGAGTGGTAAGCCGACCGCCCTCGAAACGCATGGGTGTCAGCGTGGCATGAGTTCCGTACCGTGACCGGTTACGTGCCTGAGCGAACGCGATGGCAACGCGGTCGAGATTGATGTGGGCTAATTCTGGAATGCGATCGATCATATCTTCGATCACATTGCGAATCCCTCGGGTAAAGTCGAACCCGGGAGCGTCCATGCGGGAAACCCTTGGTCCAAATCCATTCGTACGAGGGGGGTGGTACGAACCCCTCTATTCTTTGTCTTCGTCTTTCTTTTCAGCTGTTGCTTCAGCTGCTTCTTCGGCCGGTGCATCATCATCGGCGGCCGTCTCCTCTGTCACCGTATCCGCTGAGTCATCATCGAACGCAGGCTTTTCACTGGCCTTGGCAACGCGGTCGTTGGTTCCCACGAATTCAAGAATCGCCTGGCGTCCTGCATCTCCGAGCCGAGGAAAGGCCAGCTTAAGAATTCGAGTATATCCGCCATCTCGATCCTCAAAGCGTGGTGCAATATCGTCGAACAGAACTTGGACAGCCTGTTTGTCGCCCAGCATCTGGATCGCGCGACGTCGAGCGGCGACCACCGGAGCGATCGTCTCATTCCACTTCTGCCACTGATCACTTCCTCGCCAGGATCGCCATTCTTCCGAGCCGCGTTTGGCATCGGTTTCAAATTCGCGAGCCGCTTCGGTGTGTTGCAGGGATCGTCGAGCGAGGGTGATGCAGCGTTCGACGAGCGGACGAACTTCTTTGGCTTTCTCAACCGTTGTGACAACTCGACCTTTGACCTTCGGTGCGTTGTCATCAAATTCCGCATCTCGTTCGGTCAAAAACAGGCTGCTCGCCAAATTCTTCAACATCGCCTTCCGATGGCTTGAGGATCTTCCCAATCGACGACCTTTTTTACGGTGACGCATCGAATTATCCGCTATTTGATGTTTGAGTTAATGAATGGTTGTTTACTCGAGAGGGTTAGCTGCCTGCAGGAACTCGCATTCCCAGGTGCAATCCCATCTCGTTCAGTCGTTCGCGAACCTCATTGAGCGTGGTATCGCCAAAGTTGCGAACTTCAAGTAGTTGATCTTCGGTTAGCTGTACGAGATCTCGCACGGAGTTGATACCTTCGGATTCCAGGCAATTGCCGGCTCGGACCGAAAGATTTAACTCAGCGAGGCTCATGCCAAGCTTGCCTTCAAGCACGACATCGGTTCCACCCCCACCGCGGTGTGGTGAGTGTACTTTGTCGCCCAGTTGCGAGTACTGAACGAAGGGGTTCAGATGCTTTCGCAGGATCTTGGAGGCTTCGACCAGAGCCATTTCGGGCCCGACCGAACCGTTGGTCCAGATTTCCATGGTGAGCTTGTCGTAGTTGGTTTTTTGTCCGACACGGGTCTCTTCGACCTCGTAGCGAACACGTGTGATCGGGCTGTAAACGGCGTCGATCGGAATCACGCCAATTTCATGTTCGGTTGTGCTGTGCTCACTCGCCGGAACATAGCCGCGACCGTTTTCAACAACCATTTCCATGAAGAAGGGAACGTCGGTGGTGAGTGTCGCCAGCACGAGTTCCTTGTTGATCACATCGATATCCGCATCGGTTTGCACGTCTGCTCCGGTAACCGGGCCAGCTGTTGCCTTGTCGATAGTGATGACGCGCGTTTCCGCTGTGTACTTCTTCACGACCAGCGACTTGACGTTGAGCACGATATCGGTGAGATCTTCAAGCACGCCTTCAATCGTCGTGAATTCGTGATGAGCGCCACGGATCTTAATCTGAGTGACCGCGCTCCCTTCGAGACTCGACAGGAGAATCCGTCTAAGGCTGTTTCCGATTGTCGAGCCGAAACCTCGCTCGAACGGCTCTGCATAGAACTTGCCATAGGTTCTCGTCAGCGTTTCCGTTTCACAGTTTACGACGCTAGGAAGTTCGAGACCACGCCACCGAATGTGCATTGTATGCCTCCGTTAATATCGCAAAATCAGCTCGGCGAATATTGTTGGGAATAACGAGTTGAAACGAAGGAAGGACTGCTGGGCAGTTCCGTCGCTCGCGAAGTCGATTACTAAACTCTTCGTTTCTTTGGAGGTCGGCAACCGTTGTGCGGGATCGGCGTGCAGTCTTCCATCGACTTCACGTTGAGACCCGCCGATTGCAGAGCCGTGATGGCGCTTTCGCGACCCGACCCGGGACCCTTGACGCGAACGTCAATGTCTTTGACGCCAAACTTGACCGCCTTCTCGGCAGCCTGTTGGGCGGCACATTGTCCTGCAAAGGGTGTGCTCTTACGGCTTCCCTTGAAACCACAGGTACCTGCACTGGCCCAGCAGAGCGTGTCGCCCTTCGTGTCGGTGATCGTCACCGTTGTGTTGTTGAAGGTTGCTTTGACAAAAGCAATCGCAACCGTCACGTTACGTCGTTGTCGACGTTTTTTGGTCTTAGCCACAGCGAAAGAACCTCCAGAGGCAATTTCGAAGTAAGGATGGTTATTAGGTGATTGAGCGGCAGGCGGTCCAACGACCGACCATAGACTAACGCAAGTCCTTGACGCCCTTCTTTCCGGCAACTGTTTTCTTCGGACCCTTTCGGGTGCGTGCGTTTGTTCGCGTTCGCTGTCCTCGCACTGGCAGACCGCGACGATGTCGCAGTCCTCGATAACAACCGATGTCGCGAAGACGAGATACATTTTGTGCAAGTTGGCGACGTAACGAACCTTCGACGGTGTAGTCACGTTCCAGCAAAGCTGCGAGACGACCTAACTCGTCTTCGGCAACTTCACGGGCCGCTTTCGTTCCTGGGATGCCCGCTTTGTGGCAAAGTTCACGTGCCGTCTTCGGACCCACACCGTACAGATAGGTGAGCGATACGGCGATGGAGCGATCGTTGGGAATGTCTACACCGAGAATACGTGGCATCTGGTTTACGACTCCATAACGTCGGGGGTTATTTTCCTAGCTACTAAATCAATTGATCTGTTCGCGGTCTGAATCAGCGAACCGACAAACCACTGCGTCTAGAAGACGCGTTGTCTAAACTTGGCGTTGCTTGTTGCAAATCACCTACACGCCTCCGCGACGACATACCACTTTGCAGTTTTCGCAGATCGGCTTCACGCTGCCGCGAACTTTTATAGCGAGGTCCCGCTATGAGCCTCGATTTTCGTCGATTTGGAAGCACGTCAGTATAAGGAATTCTGGAAACACCGGAAACCCCCTTTGCCAACGGATCTGAGCTGGCCTTGGAGTTTCTAACCGGAACGATCACTATTAGCCCAAGTTTCTCTGTCCACTACCTCTTTTCACTATTCTCTCTCGAGTTCCCCGGCCTCCGATTCCCCGATCGAATGACAATCAGGCGGGTAGGGATTCCTCCTCCGTCGGCGGCCCGGTAAGTCGAGTCGGGCCATCAGATGTCAAGGCAACGGTGTGCTCAAAATGAGCGCTCCAGGAACCGTCTGCAGTGACTTGAGTCCAGTGATCTGCCTGGCATTTCACTTCAGGACTGCCCGCATTGACCATCGGTTCGATGGCGAGCACCAGCCCTGTTTTGAGTGGGAAATCCTCCCGCTCACTCGATGGACTGTAAAAGTTGGGGACCTGTGGGGGCTCGTGCATCTCACGGCCAATCCCGTGCCCCACAAAGTTGGTGACCACCGAAAAACCGGATGATTCGACGAACTCTTGCAGCTGTTTGGCAACCTGACTCCAGGTCGCGTCCTTGTTCAATCGCTCGATGGCGAGGTCCAGTGAGGCCGCGGTAACGTTGAGCAACTGTTGGGTTTTCTCACTCACTCGACCCACCGGATAGGTTTTGGCAGCGTCGCCGCACCAGCCTGCAATCTGACAACCGGTATCGACGCTGACGATGTCACCTTCCTGGAGTTGGCGGTCTGTTGGAATCCCATGGACCACCTCGTCGTTGAC
>Ga0163179_10002398_pt1 | contig 13093 bp, 9 predicted proteins | sample AtlANTMetagenome_FD_109643 | JGI IMG/M metagenome (GOLD analysis project Ga0163179, IMG submission 109643) | Marine eukaryotic phytoplankton communities from the Atlantic Ocean - Atlantic ANT 2 Metagenome | ecosystem: Environmental > Aquatic > Marine > Oceanic | place: North Atlantic Ocean...
AGACTCCGCGAAAGAAATTCGTGTAGATGCGGCCTGCGTGCGGTTCCTCCTCGGACCGAGCTTCTCGCCCAATGCGAAATGGTACATTGGCGAAAGCCGCCAGGTCGGCCTCGTAGGTCGCGTCAATGATCACTTTGCCAGTGTAAGCCTGCCTTTCCCCCAAACTGCCTTGATGATCACGATCCTGCGTGATCACACCTGTCACCCGATTCCCCTTCATTTCCACATCGACCGCCACTTCGTTGAAACGTGTCGTGATGGTGCCTATCTCAGTAACCATCTCGGCATAAATTCTGGCTGCTGTGTGCGGTTCCCAGGCTCTGCCTTCCGCCACATTCCAAGGGGAACGAGGATCTCGCGTTAGATGGGCTTTCACGAGCGGATCGTCCGCCAACTCCGAGCGATGATACGCTTTCACCCGTTGCCGGAATTCTTCCATCACGCCACTATTCGATTCCACATAGAGATCATCCAATCGAATCACCCCTGAGGAATGAACGCCCCCGAGAACAGGCGACTGCTCAATCAGGATCACTGACTTCCCCGCACGACCCGCTGCGATCGCTGCAGCGACTCCCGCCGGTGTTCCACCGATGACAACCACGTCATAAGTGCTGGCGGGGACGTGGACCGCAAGGGGAGTTTTGCCGGCGACCTCTATTTGAAGGCCGATAACCAGCGACAGGGCAATCAGGATCAGAAATTGGCGTATCATGTGTATCAAGCCGCAAAGTATCGCATCTGTGGTAAACTCTTGGCAAACTTTTTACCGCCTACACTGCCAAGAGGGAGACATCATGGATGAACCATCCTTCACTGGAAAAGAAATCATCCGAGAAGAAGTTAAACTCAAGGATGATGCATTGCGCTGTTCATGCTTCGCCAGTAGTCGGATGAACTCATCTTGAGATTCGAGATGGATTCGCTGCTCGTTTGCCATGTAGATATACTTATTCACTCCCGATCGTTCGTAATCCTGGCTATGAATTTGAACTTTTGCATTATTTCTGACAGCTATCCTCGCTTCGAGTATGTCCAAACTGGGAGATCGTTTAGTTGGTGACGCTATGAACGAGCTCCTGTTGCGGGTAGCATGGATCCCGCTGGACCGTTGGTCCGGGTGAGTGCTCCATTAGAGGAGGTTGAACATTTATTAAACGAAAAAGCGCAGGAAAATAGTAAGCCCCCATTGATTTTTTGGGTTTACTGCAGAACGTTTCCGATGATTCGGTATTCAGTCGGATTCGGGTAATCCTCCACTCGTGAAACGCTTCAGTTGCCCATTTGTTCCACCGATTACAAATGCCCCATCAAAAGGATTCACATCGATGGAATACGCCCATCCTTCAATGCCTCCCAGCTCCTTCAAAACCTGGACTTCGACTGTATCTATGATCCGTAGTTTACCGTCGGAACAAGCAGCCACAATGTGCTCGCCATCGCTCAACCAGCCGAGACTTAAGGCTTCACTTTCCAATCGTATATAGCGAACCATTCGACCGATGGTTGGCTGCCAAAAACGGATACTTCGATCGCTGGCAGCTGAAGCCACCATGGGCAGGCCGCCAACAGGCGGACGCAACGCGAGTGCATTAATCCGTCCCGTGTGCTGATTCAATGTCCGAATCAATTCTCCCGTTCTCGCTTTCCAAACCCGAACAGACTGGTCGATTCCAGCACTGACCAACGTCTCACCATCTTTCAGCAAACAAATGGCTGTCACGCTCTTCGAATGCCCCAGGAACTCACGACTCGATGATTTATCCGTAAGGGACCAGGTCTTGATACTTTTATCTAAACTGGCAGTCATAAAAACGGATGGGTCCAACCAACACACATCCGAAACAGAGTCCTCGTGATTTCCAATCCGTTTGAGAGACTTCATGGTGGGCCACTCGAACACCTCAACGTATCCAATTTCCGCAGGATTGCCCCCAGCAATTGCCAGGTGTTTTGCGTCCGGTGAGAACGAGAGCAAATGCACGTTGAGCATTTCAACCTCAAATTGCTTTTTTAGTTCCAATTCAGGCCATGAGTAGAGTGCGACGCCGGCTTGGGAACCAGCCAGGAGAGAATGATGATCCGGCGTGAAAACAACAGACGTTATGGGTGGCTCCGCGGATTGCGCCACGACAAAGGGGAGTAAGGCAATGACACAGGAACAAAGAATTCTTTTCAGGCTATTCATGAATTTTAGTCCGCTCTTTTAAATAAGAGAGGAGCGCTGGCTCGACTCTATTGAAGGAGAGTGTTCAGACCAACATTGATGTTCTTCAGTTTTCTCTCCAACGCCTCTTATGCGTGCAGTTCAGAAATAAGGTTAATTTAAACGAACCCTGAGACTGAATGGGTTGACGCTGTTCGAGATACTCTTCGTCTGTCAAATCCTTGCTAAGGAATCGTGTTTTCAAACCATCAAAACGTTTGCGATTTACACCAATTCCGAAACGATCTTCGAGCCATTAGGTGTGACTCGAACCGGGCGTCCGTCAGGTGTCTGCAGTTCAGTGGCGGGATCTATTCCAAGCAGCGTGTAGATCGTCGCCGAGAGATCACTGGGCGTGATCGGGCGCTCTTTCGGGAACTCACCCAATGCGTCGCTGCTTCCAACAACCTGTCCTCCCTGAATTCCTCCACCCGCGAGCGCCACGCTGAAGCAGTTCGGCCAGTGATCCCGTCCCGCGTTGGAATTAATCTTGGGTGTCCGACCAAACTCTCCCATGACCACGACAAGGGTCTCCTCGAGCATCCCACGATCCGACAGGTCCTGAACGAGCGTCGCAAACGCTCGATCCAGCGATGGCAACAATGCGTTCTTATCCTTCGCATGTCGGGCCTTGAGATGGATGATGTCCTGGTGCGTATCCCATCCATTGCTATTGACCGTCACAAACGGCACACCGCGCTCGACCAGTCGGCGTGCAAGCAAGCAGCTCTGCCCGATATTGTTCCCCGAATCCAACCCGCCATATCGCTGCCGCAATGCTTCCGGTTCGTCGGAAAGGGTGAATGCCCTTTTCGCCTCAGGATTCGCGATAAGATTGTAAGCCCGCTCCAGGTCTGGGTCGGTCGGAGTTGATTTCGATGCATCTTTCGCATCGCCGAATGCATTGATCGCATTCACAAACTCCAGTCGTCGGTCCAGGCGGGCAAGATCGAGTCCTGCATAGAAATCCAAATCACGCACACTGAAACTGCGTCGTCCTGGATTTCCACCGACTGAAAATGGGCTCACCGATCCTGGCAAATATCCGGCGCCACTCACTTGATTGGGAAATGCCGGCACGGCAACGTTTGATGGAAGGACACCCATTTGCGAACGCAGATGGGCAAGCGTGGCCCCCATGGTGGGGTAGGCCAACGCTGGTGATGGTTTGTAACCCGTCATCATATACTGGGTTCCAAAGTTATGCTCGCCGAGGGGCGACGTCATGGAGCGGACAATGGCCACCTTGTCCATGATGGCTGCAGTGTTCTCGAGGCACTCCCCCAACCGGACCCCGCTCAGTTTTGTGGGGATCGATGCCATGGGTCCCCGAACTTCCCTGGGTGCATCCGGTTTGGGGTCAAAGGACTCCAGATGGCTGGGCCCGCCATCCAGCCAGATGAGTATGCAGGATTTTGCCCTGGGAATGAGTTGACCCTTTGACTCGGCAAGCAACCGTTGCAGGCCAAGGAAATTGCCCAAGCCCAAACCCAGCGCCGTCAACCCACCTACACGCACAAAGTCTCGTCGTGTCACACCATCGCATCGTCGTGTCGTTTTCATCATTTCTATTTGCTGTTGAATTTACTGGAAGCTAAAAGGCTCCACAGGAAGTCCTCCAATAAGCCTTTTTGCTGCTCCACAGATTCTACATTGGCCAGTTGCTCCCGCCAAAAACGGCGCGTGGCGCCAGCTGGTTTTCTGCTTAGGGCAACGAGATAAAGCTCGTCGATAATGTCCATGGGCGCCGTATCCGCATCGAAAAATCTTGCCAACCGTCCTTCCTCGCGGCTGATGCGCGCATTGATCAGCTCGCCGTTCAATAGATGCAAGTTTCGAGTGAGCCCGCCTGAAATACTGGTCTCACTTTCGCATGACTCTTCCCGACCGCAACGCCCAAGTATATCGAGAGTACGTGAGGGAGTGTATAGATCCACCAAAGTTACGGCACGTTGTCCAGGTGCCTTACCTCCGTGCTGCGCAGGCACGTTCAAGACGTATGAAATCCCGTCAGCAAGGACCTCTGCCTCAAGGGGTCTTCTCAACGCGTGGGAGTAATATCGATCGTCCTCGGCGTTTCCCGGCACCGTATTTGAACTGCGTGCGTAAGTGGCACTAGTGGCTATTCGTTTCAGCATCGGACGTAAGCGATAGCCACTTGCTGCGAAATCTTCTGCGAGCCTGTTCAGCAGTTTCGGATGTGTCGCAGGGTTCGTGTCACGCATGTCATCGACCGGTTCCACCAACCCACGCCCCATAAGCGAGCTCCACAGTCGATTCACAATAGCCTTTGCAAAATAGGGATTGTCTTCAGCAGTCAACCATTCAGCCAGATCCTCTCGACCATCCTGCGTCTTGTCTTTCAGATAATATTCACCGGGGATCCGAGCCACGGCGGGTTCCCGTGTAAGGGGGTGAATCACATCTCCGGATGCCCTGACCCGAACGATCTGCGCGTTCTCGATCTTCGAAAATATAGAGGCCAATCCGTGGTAGTCGTCCTGGGTCCACTTGTCCAATGGATGATTATGGCAATTCGCACACCGCAGGCGACTTCCCATGAACAATTCACTTACAAACTCTGCCTGTTTGCGAGGCCCATCCACCGTTCGATAGAAATTGGCTGGCCCGACGTTATGGGTGTCACCCGTTGCCAGAATCAGAGTGCGTGCGATTTCGTTGTAGCCAACGCCTTTCTCTATCTGGTTCGACAGCCAAAGCCGGTAGGTGGCGATACCATTCTCATCGTTCGGGTCTTTACCCATTCTCAGCCACTTCGCAAATTTGTAACTCCAGTATTCATTGAAGGCATCGGTCTGCACCAACTCATCAATCAACTCCTCATTCTTGTTTTGATCCCGGTTCTCCAAATAGGCCATCACCTTGTCTGGCTCTGGCAGTCGACCGGTAAGATCCAAACTTACCCGGCGGATGAACGTCGAATCATCCGCCTGTGGCGACACCGGCAGTCGCAGAGTCGCCAATCGACTCAACACCTCATCGTCGATGAAATTTCCCCTCGGTTGCGACGCCAAATCGACCGGCTTATCCGAGAGAGGAATGACGATCTCTATGGGCGCTACACTATCGAGATACCGTGCTGTAATGATATGACGGCCGCCACGCAGCGGTGTGGCCACGGCCGAGTCTTTGTCGATGCGGACCGCTGACGAATCCTCAGCGGAGAACACGGTCCAAGGTGTCACATCCTGCGAACTGCCATCAGCATAGAAAGCCTCCGCACGCAGTTGAACATCTGCATCGGTCTTCTCGATGAAGTAAGTCCTGGGCGTGAACTCCACACGTTCCAATTCGCGGTGTGTCACCTTTTCCGCGCCTTCCTGGATCCATCGCAGCAACAATTGTGTTCCATCGTCATCATCGTCCAGCAGGAACTTGCCGCCGTGATCGATAGCGAACGTCGGCTTGAGAATGATCAAACTCTCCTCAGGCTTCTGAAGATTGATGCGACGCCCCGAAATCTCTCTCACGATAGCCTCGTAATCAGCCTGAGGATTCCCCCCATAAAGAGAGAGTTTGAAGTTGCCACGACCCGCCGCCGAGCCGTGACACGCGCCGGTATTGCATCCAACCTTGGTCAACACCGGCATCACATCGTTAACGAAGTCAACACGATCAGAGGCCGACGATTGCACCACCCCGCACGCCAGGGCAATCAATAGAGTAACAATTTGTTTCATGGATACCGTTTCTTCACCAGTGTCAGCCTCAAGCAGGCGCCGCTTTTCGACGTTCTATCGACGACGCATTTCCCTACCGCCGGTTGTTCCCTGATTCAGCCAGGCCTGAACCGTTTCACGCTTCTCACCAATAATGTCTGCAATCCCTCCCAACACATGGGGATCGGCATACACTCCACCTTGAGGAAGAACGAAATTGTGAACAACCTCTCCATCCTTCGCTAGAACGAAGGTCTGGGACACAGTCCTGTCCAGCCCATACGCGCCGGGGCCCTCGCGACCCTCTTTCGAGAAAGCAATAACATCGATTCCGTTTTTAAGCAGCGTAGGGAAAATCCGCGAGTAAGGTTCAAAGGCAACGGGGTCGTCACTCAAGAGGATCAAGGAAACGTGCAGATCAACGTCGGATTGCAGGTCAATGCTTGATAGGCTGCCACTTAGATCGTAGAGACCTCGGATCGATGCTCCACCGTCATCCTGGAATACGATTAACTGGGGTAGATTGTTGGCCATTGCGATCGGATCCAGCATCTGTTCCTCGAGTTCACCGACGAATCCAACGGCTTGGAACGATACAAGTTTCTCCCCCGGTTGCGGCCCTGAGAAAATAGGATTCTGCACACCCTTATTGAACAATTCCGGAGCTTTCACTTCCTTCACACGCTTGTTTTCGTATTGCCGACGAGTTCTGGAGCGCTCCTGAAAAGCCGTTCTATACAAGTCCCCGGCTTCTTCTCGTGAGATCTTCCCCGCTTCGACCAGCGCACCCACTTTCTCCCTAAAAGCAGCTCGAGCGTCACGTTCGTCACGTTCACCACGTTCACCACGTTCACCACGTTCACCACGTTCGGCGCGTTCACCACGTTCGGCGCGTTCGCCACGTTCGCCACGTTCGCCACGTTCGCCACGTTCGGCGCGTTCGGCGCGGGCCCGACCCTCGTCGTTGTTTTGCGCCATGGCGGACGAGCCGAAAGCGATGGTTATTGCAAGAATGAGCGTTAGAATCTTCATCATTTTTCTATTTTTGATTTAACTGGACTATTTAAAAAGTTGTTGGCGAATACATGTTGCGTGTCTTCACTCTGTATCCGTGTCTAGTCGGAGAATTGGACAAAATTAATGGATCAATCTACAATGAGATCGACTCCTGTGATAGCCAATTTAGCCTCCCGCTGGCTGGTAAAACAAAACCAACTTAAAAGCTCCAATCCCACCGCACGTTGAGTAGCCGTGTGCAGCTCGTGAACGGGAACCTCAATGTCAAAATCACCCTCCACTTGCCTCTCAGCTGAGAAGCGACCAGAAGTCAATCGTTCCGGGTTGGTTGCTGTCACACCGATCACGATTTCCGACGGTAAACTCACCTTCCCCTGAATTCGGAACCGGGCCTCCGCTCCAAGCACAATGGGAGACAACGCATTCCGTTTTGCCGAGAGGGAGGAAAAGTAGAGCGTTTCTCTCTGGTTTCGAACCGGTGCTGCGAAAATCGCCCCGGAACCGTCGGAGATATTTGACAGACGTTCGGCGTATACTTCCCGGGCATTCTTTTCTTGAACGAGTCCGGCTCCGATATCACGCCTTAGTTCGATTCGCAGGAGACTCTCCACCGGTACCCATCTTCCATGATCAACATCATGCTCCAGGTCCGCTGTCCATGTCCCAGCAGGGTTTGGTATGGCCGTCACTTGAAGAGGCGCCTCTGTCGTGAACAAGGCCTCGGTCTGGTATCCAGCTTGAACTTCCACAGAAGTATCATCGGATACACGCTGGAGTGCCACACGACCCTGGTTAACGCTGAGCTTGGTTTGAGTTTGGTCGGCAAAAACCTCGAATCGTGTCCCCAGGACAGTCAGTTCTGCGGCGGTGGTAGTCAACCTCACCGGCTGACTGGAAGCTTGCGGCACAACGCTGGCAAAGAGCACACCCTTCCGCAAGGAAAGGAGTTTTCCGTCGTCATTCGAAATCATCAGGTTGGACTGGCCGGAAACGGTGACGGTGGAACCATCGGCAAACGTCAAAGTCGCCGACGAATCCGGCGTCATTGATTCAATTGTTCCCGCTGAAACGGAAGCTCCCGCGGAATCAAAGTAACGAGTCTTTCCGTCAATGCGCGTCCACCTGACGGCGCCATTCACATCCTTGATCACCGCCAGGGAATCCCCCCTAAACCAGATCATCGCGAAAACCGCAAACCCAACGACAAAAAGGGCTGCGGCCTTCATCCATCCCTTACGCCAGAAAGGCCGTTCTTCAGGGAGAGAAACAACACGCCCCGTCCCGGCAGGTGAAGTGGCAAGAGCGGCGTGCACTCGAGCCATTTGCACGTAATGCGACCTTACCGATTCATCGGCCTCAATCGCTGCCGACAACTCTGCTACCTCATCGATGGTAGCAACACCATCGAGATGCTTGGCGATGATGGATTCCCAATGCTCAGGTTTCATGATCTCGACATCCGAATTTGCCCTTCAATACAGAGCTGAAGACTCGCCCGAATCCGTTGCAAGGCTTTATAGATTGCTTGCTCCGTGCGATCATACTGTATCGCCAATTCCTCGACGCTGTACTCCTGGTGATAATAGCCGTCAATAATCGCTCGCTGCTGATCGGGAAGCTGCTCCAGACAAAACGACAGATATCTATTGACGGATTCCTCAACTTGTTCATTTTGAGGCTCTTGCTCCATTAAGACCTCAACCGCTCGCTCCGACAACTGAGCTCGCCGTTGGGATTTCCGGAGAAACTTCAATACCTCGAGCCGAAGAAATCCCAGTGCCCAGCCCACGAAAGGCCGGCTCTGGTCATACGTCTCAAACTTTCCCCAGAGCGCTACCGAACACTCCTGCACAATGTCATGGGCATCCGCACGGTTGGGAACCTTGGTCATAACATAACGAAGGAATATCTGCTCGTGCTCAACCAGCAGACGAGCAAACGCTTCATGTGACGTAACGTGTCCCATCACCCAGTATCCGCACACGACGGAACAATTGGACACACTTTTTTTAAAAGTCAAAAACAAGATCGCCAAGGACCAGTCCGTAAAAGTTGCTCACTCATAAAGGAGATAGAGCAGATTCAGGTATTTCAGAGTCTCACTTTCAGCAAAACCGGCAGCAGATTGTAGGTCCGGAGTAGGATCTAATAGATTAAGAGCGGGCTTGAGCAATCTGCGAAAAAGGGGAAATGTAACTCGGAATTGGAGTGAAAAACGACCAACCCCGACCTCCGCTACCACTTAATCACCTGAATCTTGTGAGGCTGCGCCATTTTTCAATCAAGAACTCATTTAGCCGATACAGGTTTGCTTATCACCTGCCGTTACTAACATTTTATCCAGCTTGGTTCGCACTTGATGATCAAGGTGTCTGTTGTAAACTGATTTCGATGGTATTTAAAATGAATAGTATTCAAGTTTTCAATTCATTAGATGATGCGGATGATTCGGAGCGCCTTGAACGCTGGAACATGTCTCCTGACGAACGACTGGAAATACTTGAACGCCTTAAATCCCTAAAATACCCAGATGGAAAAATTGCCCCAAGACTTCGCCGAGTTCTTGAAGTTGCTTCTCAAGCATGATGTGTGCTTTCTGATTGTCGGTGGGTATGCCGTCGCTTATCACGGGTATTCCCGTTACACAGGCGACATTGATATCTGGGTTGAGGCGACGCCAACAAATGCAGACCGGCTTTTAGCTGCGTTGAATGCCTTTGGCATGATCGATTCCAAGCTGACGAAAGAGCTGTTGGTTCAGGAAGGCCAAGTGATAAGAATGGGAGTGGAGCCTACCCGTATAGAAATTCTTACCGGAATTTCTGGAGTCGCATTCAATCAGTGTTTTCAGAACCGGATCATACATAAAGTTGACGATTTAGGGGTTCCTTTTCTTTCTCTTCTAGATCTTCGCAAGAATAAAAAGGCATATGGTTGGTCATTTTTTAATCAGGCCAATCTGTCACCAAAAATGTCAGCAAATTTCAGGCATTGGATAGCGCGGTGTCTGACAATCTTCTCTTTTCGTTCCTGTAACATTTTTGATAACATGGAAAGCATGCAGTCATTACTCACAATAGGAATTGGTCGCTTCAAGACCGTGGCTTTAGGCTGTGCCCTGGTCTGGTCGCTGCTCTCACCGATTCAGGCTGAGACCGACGGTGAGAGGACCATTGAGGAGGCGCTCCGGAAGGGAACCAGAAAAATCTTCAAAGAGAAGGTGGAACCCTTCGTCAAGGAATACTGCACGAGGTGCCACGGCGGTGGCCGCGCCAAGGCAAATGTCAATCTTGCGGTAGACCTGAAAGCACCAGGTCGAGGCGTTGCATTCATGCATTGGAAAAAAGCCGCTGCAAACGTCAAGGTCCATGACATGCCACCTGAGGACGCAGCCAAGCAACCCACCGGCGAAGAGCGTCTCCAATTCATTGACTGGCTCAGCTTTCTCAAATACCTGAGCCCGAGAAACCCTGGACCCTTCGTGATTCGCCGGCTGACTCCCATGGAGTATGGCAACACCTTGCATGCATTGTACGGTGTGGCTCCATCGATCGCCGACTCGTTGCCCGAGGAGGTTATCGGTGAGGGCTATCTCAACTCCATCTCTCGAATGCAATCGGAACTGTACCTCGACCTGGCCAACAAGGTTGTCGAGCAGATTGTTGCGCCGAAAGGCGAAGCGCCGACTGCGGTCCAGAAGCGACTCTTTGGCGAAGTTCCCCCCGATGGAGGTCATCTTCGCGAATCGGCTCGTAAGGTTGCGGTTTCTTTGACCAGAGATGCCTATCGCCGCCCATCCACCGAGGCGGAACTGGATGTCCTTGTGGACATCTTCGATCTCGCCCGCGAGAACGGGCTGGATTACACCGCATCACTGGCCATGATGCTCAAAGCGATCCTCGTCTCTCCGCAGTTCCTTTTTATCACACCCTCGGGAGCGGTTCAATCGAACCAAGACATCGTCCCTTTGGATGATCACCAACTGGCCTCGCGCCTGTCGTATCTGCTTTGGGCAGCGCCGCCCGATGCCGAATTATCAATCCTTGCCGACAAGGGCGAACTACACAAGCCCGAGACGCTGCGAGCCCAGACGGAACGACTCCTGATGCACTCGCGCGCGCGAGCTCTCTTCGACGGATTCGGCGCCCAATGGCTGAAAGTGAACGACCTGGACCGCCAGGTTTTCGATCCGGACCTGTTTCCACAGATAACGCCTGCCTTGCGGAAGGCGATGATAGATGAAGCTCGTCTTTTATTCGAAAGTATCGTCCACAAAAACCAACGGATCATACGGTTCGTGGACAGTGATTATACTTTTCTGAATGAGTCGCTTTCCGAGTTGTATGGCCTGGGTTCATTCGTGAAAGGCCCTGAAATGCGCCGAGTCAAACTGGAGAACCCCAATCGTGGCGGTATTCTTGGTATGTCGGCGACGCTTGCAGCCACATCGTTCCCCAACCGGACCAGCCCCGTTCGTCGAGGAGTGTGGGTACTCGAGCAGATCCTTGGAGAACGCGTCCCCCCACCTCCCCCAGATATTCCTGAACTCGACGAGCAGGAACTGCAAAGCGTGGAGGGATTGACCATGCGACAAAGGACCGAACTCCACACAACGGATCCCGTTTGCGCCAACTGCCACCGGGTATTGGACCCGATTGGTTTCGGCCTGGAGAACTTTGACGCCATCGGCCGCTGGCGCGAGAAGAATAACGCAGGGGCTCCGATCGACTCGGCTGGAAAACTTGCAACGGGAGAAACCTTCTCCACCCCAGCTGAATTGAAGCGCCTGCTAGTGGGGCGAGAGGCCGACCTTGCCCGAAACATGACCGAGCGACTCATGGCTTACGCACTCGGGCGGCATTTGGAAGGCTACGATGAGGTCGTCATCGATCGGTTGATGACCCGAATTGCCAAGGACGATTACCGTATGCGGACGATCATCACCGAAGTCATCGCCAGTTACCTATTTACTCACCGTGCAGTCGAAGAATGAACCCCCATCAAACCAAGCAAAGCAGAAATATGAATACCAATCACCATTCGTCTATTGTTGATCGCCGCAGCTTCCTGAAAGGAGTGGGAGTTTCCCTCGCGCTGCCGTTCATGGATTCGCTGGCCTCGGCCTCAGCCTCCGTAAGCACCAAACCGCCAATTCGACTGGCGTTCATGTACATGCCGCACGGGGTCATCATGGATCAGTTCTGGCCCATGAGTCAGGATGCATTCCTCAACTCGCCGCCTCCCATCATCCAGTCGCTGAAACCGATCATGAATCAATGCCTCATGATGAAAGGCATCTCAGGTGTTCCGATCGCGCCCTTCAACGGTGCCCCGCACGCGCTGGAGTTGTCGACTTGGCTTACCGGGCGCCTGCCCGAAGCCGATTCGCGCGATCGCATTAACATTTCCATTTCCGCCGACCAGATCATGGCCAATTATGTTGGCGCCCAAACCCTGCTCCCTTCGCTTGAACTGGCCACCATGCCTCAGACATGGAAGGAGAATCAGGAAGGACTCCATGAGGGCTATTACAATCACTGCAGCTACCGCTCACCTACACAACCCGTGCCCGCCGAGACGGATCCCCGCAATGTGTTGAACCGCCTCTTCGGTAAACGCGGCAAGGAAGGCAGGGCTTCGCAGACCAACCCGCTAGACCGCAAGATGCTCGACCGAGTACTAGGCGGCGCTCGCGACCTGCGCCGTACCTTGGCCAAGGGGGATCAACTGAAACTTGACGAATACCTCGACAGCGTGCGCTCGGTGGAACGCCACATCGCCGCCATCGAAACCCGCCAACAAGAGGCGGCTCTGGAGAAAAACGGTGTCCGCCCATCCAAGCGCCACACCACCGATTCGGCGCCCATTGAGGTAAGGATTCCCGAGGGCGACAAGCGCAGTGAGTACATGAAAGTCATGTGCGACCTCACCATCCTCGCCTTCCAGACAGATACCACGCGCGTCAGCACCTACGTGGGCTCTCGTCCCAACGGCGCTTCCTACCCCGAACTGGGATTCTCCAACCAGCACCATTCACAGACACATTACGGCAGTGATCAGGAAAAGATCCGAAAGGTGGCAGCCATCAACAAATTCAATGTCGATCAATACGCGTACATGGTAAAGAAGATGCACGCACTCAAGGAGGGAGACGGTACCCTGCTGGACAACTGCATCATGATGTGGGGCT
>Ga0163179_10002400_pt1 | contig 13089 bp, 16 predicted proteins | sample AtlANTMetagenome_FD_109643 | JGI IMG/M metagenome (GOLD analysis project Ga0163179, IMG submission 109643) | Marine eukaryotic phytoplankton communities from the Atlantic Ocean - Atlantic ANT 2 Metagenome | ecosystem: Environmental > Aquatic > Marine > Oceanic | place: North Atlantic Ocean...
GAGCGTCCCTGTGATGCTAGTATTTCCATCTAATGTTATAACATCAGAAAAAGAATTAATGCTGATGTCGCCTGCCTGGTTTATCTCTATTGTTGTTCCGGAACTATGTGTTACTTTCAATCGATTATTATCAATTGTATCATCTATTTCTATGATATGGCCGGCAACTGACTTACTGATTCGATTATACAGGCCGTCTTTTTCCAGGGGTATATCTTCGCCGGGTATCAGGGCCGGATGATCTTTGCCGGCCTCTTTAGGATATGTACCAGTGAAGCCCAGCGATTGATCACGAAGTTCTGTTGTTTGAGACGATATAACGCCTAAGATAAGAGGATCCTGTGCGCTGGGTCCGTCTCTAAACAGGCCTACTACCCAGGTACCCGGCAACAGGCCGTGCATTTGACCTATACCATCGACCCCGGCCTGTGTAGCCGGCATTGAGACCGTCGCCCAAGGCAGATCCTCAGTGCCTATCAGAGTCTTATTCTCCGTATGATAGCCAAAGCACCTGACCCGGACCCGGCCTAATACAGCCGGATCATATATATCCTCTATAACGCCGGTAAACCAGGTCATTTTTCCTTCTACAAAACTATCTTCTCTCATTATACCTCATCCAAACTCTTTGTCAGGCTGTCTTTCTTACATCTTACTTCCATTGTATATTCGCCGGGCGCAAAGTTATGCGTTATCTCTGTTATTATATAGAGGCCAGACTGATGCTGGTCGATCATATCCTTTGCCTCCTCTTCTAATTCATCCGGGCTAGAGCTCTTTGGTATCTCCAGGCCGATAAGGGAACCGGTCTCCAGCTCAAAATCGCCGTTCAGAGTCATGTCCTGTGTCATAAAATCTAAGTTATTCATATATGCCTCAGACTTCAGCAGCGTCGGCACGATCGGCTCATGATAATTACCAAACGATTCGTGTGACGCACTATTTTCAACAATATAGTAGTTTCTCGATTCGCTGAATTCTGGAATTTTTTTACTCTGATATTCGGTCTCTTCTGAATAGTTAGGAAACTCATTCATTTTTTTTAATTCTGCTGGTTTGTTGAACCTCGATATACTATATTTTTTTGTAGATATATCTAAACTATGCATTGTAGACGCATAGGATCCCTGTCGAGATGCTATAAATTTCCCCATACCCAATTCTGATGTAATATCTCTTATTTTTGTTTGTTCTTCCTTATAATATTCTTCTGTCCCTACCGTAAAAGAATTAAATGCTTTCTGTTGATACGTACGATATACATCCTGTTCGATTAAATCTTTATATGATTTAAAATATACCTTCCCGGTCGCCGATTGCCAATAAAAGTATGGCGTCGAGTCGTCACTGGCGTTACGTAATAGCCATGATACGGCATGAAGAGGTCTTATCGAAGGAAAGATACCCTTTATTTTACCCTTACTGGACGTATTAATATCACATTTTTTTACATCGAGATCTTTTTTTGTAATGGTTTCGACGATCTGTGAGATAGACCCTTCAAATTTTTTCGATAGGATCTTTAAATTATTAATATAGGCGTGTTCTGCCACACATGTAAACGTATAGGTCTGTGTTCCTGGCTTTGGTTTAGAGTATTCTCCGATTTCTGCAATAAAAATTTCTAGCTCGAACTTCTTTTTTTCTCCTGCATCGCCGTCTTTTAGCTCTGTATTCGATAATTCTAAAGAAATTTTTTCGTTGCCTGCCAATTTAATGATTTCGAAAAGATTCGTGGCGTCAATAATAGAAATTTTTACCTGTATAGAGCTACGATAGATCGATTCAGTGATAGAAATTCCGCTCACCATTGATTTAATATCGATTTCTTTTACACCGTCCTGATTTTTCCAGGCATTGGTATACAGAGTACAGACATCTAGCTCATATGAAGCCGGACTGGCCTGTGCCGTAGTGCCTGATGCTGCCTTTGATGTACTAGACATTAATTAATTTCTCAAATGTTGATGCAAATTTTCGAACATATGTTGGGTCAATGATACGAATAAAAGAATCGTTCAGATTTTTTTCAAACATATAGTTACGATTAGACTGAAACGTTAAAGAATTTGTACCAATTCCGCCTTGAATGTGTAAGGCATTGGTCACTGCTCTTTTTTCTGTATCTCCGTTTAAATAATAATGATGTGGAGCTTCGGCGTATTTCCAGGCCTCATATGTAGAGACAGAATCTTCAGACGTTTGACCGATTACCAACTCTGTTGAATTATTGATCGCCCCTGGAGTACCAAAAAAATTCCCTGTTGCGTTTTGTATGACTAATTGATTCAAATCCAGATCTTTTTTTGTAAGAGTTCCCGTACCTCCTGAGGTACCACCGAGAATTGTTTCTCCTATCTGAAATCTACCTGCCAAACTGTTGGCAAAATCTATTATTTGATTGTCCGTATTACGTGTAATTGAAGGATTTGTTGTGATTGCCCAGCCTTCGTATTCTGTATCAATATATGTCTGTAAATCCATCGTGGACATAGGCCAGACGGCCAATCCGTCGTGTAAAAATTCGTTAATAATAAAGAATGTCCAATAATATCGTGATGTACCATATAATCTTTGGCTAACGATATCAGGCCTTTCACCATCTTTTATTTCGTATGTACGATATGCCGAAACATTATCGACAAAATTTTGTACAGGACGTACAGAACGATAGATATCTACAACGTTTGTAAGAACTCCATCGTTATTATAATCGTATAAACTCTTTGGAAACTGCTTAAAATAGGACATTATTCACCCTCTCCCTGATCTGAATCGGTTGCTGGACGTTCTCTACGATATTCCAAATCTTCTCCATATAGATCGTCTCGAGTAAGAGCTTTTGTCTCTTGAAATGTAATACTCATAGAAGTTTCTACAGGAGCACCGTCTCCATGAAACATATTTGATGTCTCATTGTATGTTGTTGTTAAATTAATAAGATAAGAATCTAAAATCATTGGCATAAATTTGTTTTCTTCTTCACCGTTATAAAATTTTATTCTAAAAATTGGTGGATATTGTAAGGCAATAGGATCTAATTCTTTCGGATACATGTATTTTCTAAATAAATTCTCTATTAATCTTACATCTTCGGCCTCATCCGATGATTCAGGGACACATTTAAACGTAAATCCAAATGAACGTAATGTAGTACTCTCAAATGCCGTGGCAATATATGGATTTGCTGCTACTCCCATCTGTATGCCTGCTGCGGCTGCTTTATTTCCGCCTACGCCCGTAGCCAATAATGTTGCCATTCCAGTATTTCCCATTCCTTTGGCACCACCTTTCTGAAACTCTTTTAATGTTTCTTTACCTGCTGTGAGAGCAAGACCTGCACCTAATAAACCTAAATTCATCTGATTATATGTAGCAGCATCAGGAGCAGAGACTCCATTTGGTGTAAAGAGATGTACTTTTGCGAACGCTTCTGGATCGTTCTTTGCTATGATTTCGAATGAGATATGTGCTGTTGTATCTAGCTCTGCACCTTCTCGTAATGACCTGGGGAATGTATATATTTCCATCTGTAACCTTTATAAATAGAATTAGATTAATTAACTATGGTACTATTTATATGAGTTACAAAGGCAATTACACAATAAAAAATAAAGAAAAGTATATAGGAGATCATACAAAGGTCAAATATAGATCTCTCTGGGAACGTCAAGCCTTTAAATGGTGTGAAAGTAATCCACGCGTAAGAGGCTGGAATTCTGAAGAGATTGTTATTCCCTATGTATCATCTGCTGACAAAAGATTTCATCGTTATTATGTAGATCTTCTTCTCGTAATGGAGAGTGGTGAAACAATTCTGGTTGAGATTAAACCAAAGAAACAGACAGTAGCACCAAAGAAACCAAAGAGAAAGACGAAGAAATACGTAACAGAGGTGACTACATATCTTACGAATACAAGTAAATGGAAAGCAGCTAATCAATTTGCAGAAGCCAAAGGATGGAAGTTTCAGATATGGACAGAAGAAACTTTAAAGAATTTAGGCATCAAACTACTGAAAGGATGATATAAATAGTACTATGGCGAGTTTATTCGATACCTTAGAAAAGAACGCATTTAGAGCTGGTATTCAGTCAAGAACTGATCAGTCTCGTAAATGGTTTCAGAAGTCTGTTCGACAATTAGGAACAGTATCTCCAAAAGCTATATTAAAAGATACTGCGTTAACTCCTCGATCTAAAGGAATTGCTGGTCGTATGTATATGTATTTCTACGATCCAAAGCATAAGCAAACGTTACCATATTATGATAGGTTTCCTATGACAATTATGGTATCTCCTGCTAAGGGTGGATTTCAAGGTTTAAACCTTCATTATCTATCACCTAATGTCAGAGCAGCGTTTTTAGACAGTTTGATGGATACTGCAACAAGTCAGAATCTTACAGATACAACTAAGCTAAGAATAACAGCTAAGAAATTAGCAGCCACAAAGAAATATAAAGAATTTAAACCATGTTGGAAACACTATCTAATGGCACATGTTAAATCTCGACTCGTTGAGGTTCCTATGCCAGAATGGGAGATAGCAGTATTCTTACCTGTCGAACAGTTCAAGAAAGTTAAGAAAGAATCTGTTTGGAGATATTCAAGGAAACAAATATACGGATCATGAGCATAGATAATTTAAAATCAACTATAGGTAAACGTGGCGGAGCTGCAGCAGCAAACAAATTCTCTGTATTCTTCACACCACCTAAACAGTCTCTTATCAATAAAAACCCTACTGCCTTAATTGGTGCATTAGTATCAGGTGGTGGTATTGGTGCATTAATCAATGATCCAAGAGATATCTCATTACTATGTGAGAATGTTACCCTTCCGGGTAGACAAGTCAGCACATTAGATTACGGTCATGATAAAGAAATGACACGTAAACAACCCTATGGTGTTATCGATGAAGAAGTCACCATGACGTTCATGTTAACTAACGATATGTATATCAAAACAGTCTTTGATGATTGGTTAGGTTGTATATACGATTCAGAGACATATCGTGTTGGTTACAAAAAAGATTTTAGTACAGATGTTGTTATACAGCAGCTGAATCATAAAGAATTACCAGTTTACGGTGTTAAACTGATAAATGCATTCCCAACAACTATAGCGGGAATCACAATGGATAATAATTCAGAGAATACTATCCAAAAATTGACAGTTACGCTTTCTTACGATAAGTATATCCAAGAAGATGCATTGTCTAGTACGTTATCTGCAGTTTCGGGTGCAGCTAGCTTACTAACAAATTTATAATTTATATTATAGGAGAAAATTATGGCTTTGCCAATAATGACAGCACCACGCTATCCGGTTACACTGCCGAGTACTGGTGAAAAATATACGATGAGACCTTATCTCGTTAAAGAAGAAAAGGCATTGCTAATGGCTTTAGAATCGCAAGATCCAGAGCAAATATCATTAGCAGTTAGAAATATTATATCGGCATGTATTGATGCTGATATTGATATTAATGAATTAACAGTGTTTGATATTGAAAAATTGTTCTTAGAACTTAGATCAATATCAGTAGGAGAATCTATTTCTATTTCAGGTAAATGTACTGAATGTGAAAAAGGAACTCCATTAGTAATTGATATTAAAGATATTGAATTAACGAATCTAAATAGAGATGATATGGTAATTCAATTAGCAGATGATGTAGGATTAACAATGAAATATCCAACATTAAATGTAATTAATGAGATTACGCATGATGTTACATCTGTTGAGGGTGTAATGGAACTTATCATAGCTTGTATTGATACAATTTATGATGCAGATAACGTATATGATGCGAAAGATGAGGGGCAAACTGCCGTTGAAGAATTCGTTGAAAATTTAAATAGTGAGCAATTCGGAAAGATTCAAGATTTCTTTTCTAAAACTCCAACATTAGAATATTCTGTAGAATTTGAATGTGAGCATTGCCAACATAAGAATAACCTAGAAATAAGAGGACTTCAAAGTTTTTTTATCTAGGCCTCTCACATGATAGCATATTGAATCACTATCAGACAAATTTTGCGATGATACAACATCACAAATACAGTTTGACAGAGTTAGAGGAAATGATGCCATGGGAGAGGGAGATATATGTAACTCTTCTCTCACAGCATATTAAAGAAGAAAACGACAGACATTCTAAAAAAGGGAGACTGTAATGGCTAGAGAAGATCAATTTCAGGGCGATATGTCCAGAAATGAAGTAGAAATAGACTTAAAGAAATTTATGTCTATGGTTTCTGAGATAGGAGACCTAAAACAAGAAATATTTGAATTGACTCAAGAGGATAGAAAGAATCCTTGGCAGAAGTGGATATATTTGGCTAAAACATTTGATTCTTGGAGAATTATTCCAAGAGCATTCTTAGGCGTATATATGTATTTGTTATACTATGCAACATTCTGGTTCATGGATTTACCTGAACCAACATTAGAACAATCAGGTTTGATATCAGTACTAGTAGGTGCTGGAGCTGCATGGTTTGGTTTATATACATCAAGTGCTGCTAAAGAGCATGGTGATAATAACCCTAATTAGGAAATAACTCATGGCTGACGAAGAAAAGAAAGAAGGAAGTAAAGGACGAGGACAACCCGCACCTAAAGGATTCGACGCATTAGTCGAATTCATGGGTGAAAATAATCGTGCTACCTCTGAAATAGAGAAAGATCAACGTAATACGCGTAGACATCTTCTCGAAATGAAGAAGTTAGATATAGGTGCCGTAGAATTACGTGAACGTATGAATGCTAACTTCGAATCTTTCTTCGAAACCATGAATGCTGGTAAATTAGATACCGAAGAAGCAGATGCTGAAAGATTAGCTATATTCCAAGAAATCAGAGATGGTATTAATAATCAATCTGATAACGCTGCAGCCACAGCAGAAAAAGCTGGTAAAAACACAATGGGTAAAATGGGTAAATTACTCGGTGGAGCTGGTATTGGAGTTGGTGCTGCAGGCGTAGGTATAGCAGCAGTGATTGGTGCTGGTGCATTCATGATCGATAAACTCGAGAATATGGATGCTCAAAAGATATCCGACAATGTTGGTATCTTAGTTACAATGGGGAAAGATCATGAAAGCTTCCTATTAGATGGTGGTAAAGTTGCCATCGTATTAGGTGGTTTAGGTCTTGGTCTTGCAGCATTTGGGCTCGGTTCTGGTGTTACAGCTGCAGTAGACATGTTCCAAAAAGATAATTGGGCTGAGAAAATTAAGGAAAATGTTAAGACATTAGTATCAATTGCAGAATTATCATTTAGAGATACTGCAGAAGTTACTGCAACTTTAACAGGTTTAGGCATTGGATTAGCTGCGTTTGGAATAGGTTCTGCCGTTGGTGGAGCAGGTGAAGCTATAGCTAAGTTTTCAGATGGAGAGAATTGGCCTCAAACTATCGTAGATAATGTTAAGACACTTCTAACTATAGCTGATCTACAGACAGGTGATGCTACAGCTGTAATGGCTACATTAGCTCAATTGGGTGGTGGATTAGCAGTATTTGGTGTTGGTTCATTTTTTGCTAAGGCTTCTGGAACTGGTCAAGGTGAACAAATACGAACTGAAGTTGAATCACTATTAAAAATAGCAGAAGATCCTAATGCAGATCCAGCTAAATCTGAAATGGCAAGACAAGCACTTAAAACTTTAGGTGGTGGATTGACTGGATTTGGTGTTGGTTCATTCTTTGCTAAAGCCGCAGGAGAAGGTTCAGGAGAAAAAATACGACAAGAAGTATCTTCATTATTAGCAATAGCAGAAGATCCTAATTCAAGTGAAGAAGATATTTTAAGAGCTACTGCAGCATTAGGTGCATTAGGTGCTGGATTAGCTGCTTTCGGTGCTGGATCATTTGTTGGTTCATTAGCAGGTGCAGCAAGTGCAGTATTAGACTTCTTTAGTGGTGCGAAATCTCCAATAGAACAAGCAAAAGATCTTGGTAATAATGCAGAGCTAGTTAGAACAGGAGTAACTGCTCTTACTCAATTTAGAGAAGAATTAAATAGATTCGGTGAAATGGGTAAAGTTTCAGGAGATCTTGGTCTTACTGAAATGGCAGATGATTTACTATCAGCTTCAAAATTGATTAATCTTGCTGTTGCTGGTGGAACTGACTTTAGAGGAAGAAACACAGACTATATTGGACTTGCAAATGTAGAAGGTGTAGATGAAGCTATATCTCAAATTAATAAATTAAAAGAAGCTTTAGGTTTAGTAAGTCCTACTGTTGGTGTTGAAATGAGTCAAACATCTTCAGAAAATGCTGAAGCTTCGGTAGGAGGTGAAACAAATAACGCCCTCGTATCAAATACAAATACTCAAGAAGGTGCTACATCTAATCAGATAATCATGCATGCACCATCAAAAATCAATCGTATAGACTCAGCTCTCGCAACCAGATAAAAAAAAGGCCTCTTTCGAGGCCTTAAAACATCTTAGTGTTTTTCAATTACCGTTAAGAATCCTTAGCGAGTTTTGCAAAGTAACTTAGTGTATCTTCTTCTCCAGCATCCTCTGAAGGAATTTCTGAAGCAGCTTCTACAAAGTTAGTTGTAACTGCAGGAGCCGAAGGCATTTCTGCCGGAGCAGCGCTGAATCCAGCATCAATTCCAAGTACTCTATTCATTTTAGCTTTAAGCTCATCATATGATTTGTAATTGGAAGGATCAGTAAACTCGTTAAGCGAATGGAGTTTTCCATACAGCTCTTCAAGTCTAGCATCATCGCCATCTAAGACAGCTGATACAGGTGAAAATTCAGACTTATCGTAATTAGTCCAACCTTCGACCTTTCTGATCTTGAGTTTGAAATCCGCACCTTCCCAAAAATCAAATGGGTTGATAGGATCTTCGTCCGCAAATTGAGGTTGCATAATATCCATCACTTTGTCAAAGATTTTCTTACCAAATTTGTATAAGAATACTTTTCCTTCATTCTCTGGATTAGCAGAGTCAGATATAACCATAATGTTAGACACATGATGTAGCCTACGTTTCCTCTCACGAGCGAGTTGCTTATCTTCATCTCTACCAGTATTCCACAATTCTGAATTCATTTCTGAAACAGGATCGGGCTGATTAATTGAAGTTAAGCTATTTTCGATATACCATAAACCATTCGGGCCTTTGAAGCCATGGTCCCAATATCGTACCCAAGGTAAATCCTCACCTTCTTTCGCAGGCAAGAATCTAATAACGGCATAACCATTACCAGCTTTATCTTGAGTTGGTTTCCAGAACCTATCGTCAGCATATGACTTAGTCTCTGATTTTTGTGATACAGCTTCTGCTGCTTGTACGAGTTTGTCGATAGACGAGCCTCGCGAGCTCTTTAGATTTGCAAATGACATTGTATTCTCCGTTGTATTGCGTTGTATTAAGACTGTCGTCTTTTCTGTAGTATTTCACACATATTCATAATAATATTTTCTTCATTATATCTTTACATTTAACTGTATCGAACTTAATGAATGGTTCGTATTTCGTGATTTTCCGAATCAAACTTGGCCACATAATGGTTTCTGTTATCTTCTTCGATTCACGATCTACAAACCCTAAGATTGCATTTAGAATTACTATTGTTTCCAATGATATTTCTTCTTGTAACCAAAGTTTGATAACCATAGGATGTTGTCCATCTTTACTTTCTAATATAGTGTCAAAGTTGTATGTGTTAACATCCATATAGTTATCTAATGTATTTATATCTTTTTCAAAGCTATGGTGGAGAGACTCATGAATCTTTTTCAAGCGCATGAAATTCTTCTCTCCATCTTCATTAATCATATCACCGACGTAATTAACATCGTTTATAAAGTTAGATACGAAATACATTTTTAATTCTTTACCATGATGTTTAGCCAACTTAGCAAAGAAAAACTTATCCTTACGATTAAAGAATGACTGTGGTTTGACGGTTGTTTTAAAGTTATACTTAACAGCGTCATACGAATCACTCTCGAAATGTAATTTTAAAGAGTTATATAGTTTGTATGCATCAAATGGATCCATCATATTGGTAATTTATTACCACTCTTTATCTTAATTAATTTTAAATCTGAAGCCTCATTCTGAAGCTTCGCCTTAAGAGAAGGAGATAATAGTTTCTTTATATTACTATAATCCATTCCTCTCGTCTCGATTACGTGAGTCATAGCATCAATGTAAGACAGATTTTTATTTGCTACGAGCTCTTCAACAGCGATATTAAATCGCTTCTTCGTCATAATCTTATGTTGTAGTACATCAGTCATTATACAAATGTTGAGTTTCTGTTAAATATTTAAGCATATTCTCAGCACTTGATACATCAAATGGATCAGTTTCGCAGTTGTCTTGTTTTCCTGCTTCTTCGAACATGACTTCAACATCACCATCATTAATGACAGCAGCATATCTCCATGATCTTACACCAAATCCTAAGTTTGATTTTTGTACTAACATACCTAATTCAGCTGCTAATTCTCCATTACCATCTGATAAGTATTTCACATTATTATATTCTTCACACCAAGATTTCATTACAAAACCATCGTTAACTGATGTTACATATACTTCATCGACACCTTTCGCTATCATTTCATCATATGCTGCATCAAAACCTGGTAATTGTTTTGTTGAACATGTTGGAGTGAATGCTCCTGGTAAGCCAAATAGGACTACCCTTTTATCGCCGAAAACTTCTGATCCTGTAAGATTAGGTTCTGGGACTTGTTTTATCTCTAAATCTTTTAAAAAATTCATTTATCTGATACCCTCACCAAGATACAATCTTTGTTAATACGACCATTAGGAACACCGATCTTGGTTGTTAATGTGTCCCAGAGGTTGTCTATTTGACGTTCAGTCTTACTTAATATTTGAGGTAAGATTTCGTCAGGTTTTCTAAGAGTTGTAATCTTAGAATATTCTTCATTCCAATTATATACTGTTGAACCTCTAACTTCAAAACCTTTTGAGTTATCAGCTACATACATTGTTAATTTTCGTGTTTTAACGTTGTATACAAATAATCTGTTATTCGTTGGTATCATAACAGGATTGATAGAAACTAGTTTAGAATCTACATCTTCTTGCAAGTATTTTAAGTTTATTACTTGCTTATCAGATGCTTTAACTTTCTTTGCACGTGGAAGTCTTGCAGACTTAGCACTTTGTTTTAATCTTTCGAGATCAGAGAATACTCCATCCATTGTTGTCATCATCTTTTTTAGATCTGATTTCTTTACATGTGAATATGCCTCAACTGCTTGATCACATGTTTTATGATAAGCATCAGATATAACTTCATATTCCATTCTAACGAAGTCTCCAAACATTGTCATTGTTGCACCTTTCAAATCGTATTGTTTGAATAAAGCATATGTATCGATTGATGCATCATAATTACCATCAATCCAATGATCAACTAACGTATCCCAATCTTCATACACTGTATCAAACATTTTACGTTTCATACGTTCTTGTATTGTTGGTGTTTTAGGTTTCGCTTTTTGTTCTGCTTGTTTTTCTTCAATTATATCTGCAGCTAATATCATTTTTTCTGCTACTAAATCTTTAACTTTTTGTACGTATTTTTCAGGTTGAGGTAAACCACGATTTGCTAATGTACAAATCATATTGATACCTTCATTTAATCTATAATCAGGTAATTTCTTTAATGTGTTTGCTTCTTTCTGAGTATAACCTAATACATCAACTACGTACTTTAAAATATCTTTCTGATAATCTTTTGGTTTTCTAAAGTAATTAAACCATGTTGCAGACTTGCCCCAAATTAAACTATAACCTTCAGCATTAGGATCAATTTCTTGTCCTACGAAATTGGGTTCCTCACCCATATGAATTTGTTCTATACTCTTGCGATTGCCTCTCATTTTGACTTGTCGCTTTTCAGTAGCTGTTTTTCTTTTTGCTTTTGGTAATGCCATATTTAATCCTTATCTTAATTTGTTGTAGGGTATATTATACCACACTTTTCGCTGATTGTACATGCTTATTAAATTTATTATAGTTGTATCGATCATAAGCTTGATCTTCTTTCATATCTTGTAACACTAAATCTCTATCAACAACTGAAATTATTTCGAAATCCAATTGAGTACCTTCTTCTAAAATGTGTATAGGTTTATACCAATTCCAAAAGATAAAATTATCAAACTGTTGTCTTTGAGTATATAATGAAATCTTTACAAATCCATTTTTAGGTAGATATTTAAATTCACATCTTCCCCATTCTGGATGTGTTGTATCATATCCATATCCTGAATATCTTTTATGCTTAGTTACTTCTGATAGATAATATCCCATCCACCATTCGGGCCACTCAAAGTCAGCTCTAAATGTAGTATTTTCACCATCCAAATCTTGAGCCAATTTGTCTCGGTGTTTTATAAATTCTTTTCCTACTATCGTGTTTTCAAATTTCATATCATAAAGTGGATGACTAGAGGCAGTTTGATAAGGAGTGCCGATCGTTGCGATCGAATTTTACCTCTAGCCATCCGAACTGTTAAATGGTTTTTACTCCCATTACGTAATTATCTGCAGCATCTTCTGCATATGATTCACTGTAACCTTCATAGACTTCGTCTTTTAACCAGACTTTATCTCTCCAGAACCTACATCCATAATGACCATCTACAGTTTTCCATACTTCTGCCTTCAAACCATCATTCATAAATGTATGTAATTCAACGCAAAAGTTGCCATTCATTTTATTATACATCACCTTCTTCCTACTTTCCGATATGCTTTACCATATCTTTGTTAATAACTTGATATGCACCTTTATTATATGCTGGTGCAACTGTCCATTTTTTGCTTTCTTCTAGCTTCCACGAATTGTCTTCATGATTCATTTTGACAGTATGTTGCTTCAAATCGAAGCTGGGGTACTTTTTTTGATGCTCTAAATGCGCCTGGTGTGCATCTTTTTGCGCTTGCGTAGGTACTAATACGCTTCGTGTTTCAGGGGTGCGCTTCTTTTTTGTATAAGCATTAGTTTTACGCTTTCTACCGCACGGGGAGTACCTCATACCACCACTATAAAAACTTGTCATAC
>Ga0163179_10002402_pt1 | contig 13078 bp, 9 predicted proteins | sample AtlANTMetagenome_FD_109643 | JGI IMG/M metagenome (GOLD analysis project Ga0163179, IMG submission 109643) | Marine eukaryotic phytoplankton communities from the Atlantic Ocean - Atlantic ANT 2 Metagenome | ecosystem: Environmental > Aquatic > Marine > Oceanic | place: North Atlantic Ocean...
GGACCGTAGGCGGAACGATCTATCTTCAAGGTTGGTGACTCAAAGATGGGATTGAGGTATTTGAGAATGGCAGCGCCCGTGGGAGTAACACGTTCCCCCTTCTCGTCTCCCTTGTAGTAGTGAATCCCTTGCAGCAGTTTCGCAGTTGCGGGAGCGGGAATAGGAAGAAGTCCGTGCTGTGTATCGACCATTCCATGACCTACGCAAACGGGTTCTGAATAGGTTGTGAGACTGCCGAGCCGATCGATTAGCACAGCACAGCCGACAATATCAATGATCGAGTCAACGGCACTGATTTCGTGGAAGTGAATCTTCTCAATGGGAATATTGTGTACTTCTGATTCTGCCTTTCCGATAAGCTGGAAAATTTCCTTGGAAATTTTTCGAGCAGAATCGTTGATATCTGCGTTGTCGATCAGCTCAATAATTTCGCTTAGGTGGCGATGTTCATGGGAGCCATGCACATGACTATGAGGATGATCGTGGCTGTGGGAATGGCTGTGCCCCTCGTCGTGCTTATGGTGTTGATGTGGGTGTTCGTGTTCGTGCTTATGGCCGTGATCGTGATGCACGTTGGTTGGTTCGTTGAGATCGACCACATTCACGTGACGGCATACGATGCCGTTTTTTTCCACACTAGAGATCTCTACGCGCCCATCGGGAAGATTCAGTTTTTGAGGAAGCTCCTCGAGGTCATCGTATGCCTCAAGCAGTCCGCAAAGAGCTCCTAGGAACATGTCTCCTGAAAGACCGGAAAATGGCTCGATGTAGAGGGTATTCATTTGGCGTCAATCTGTTTCAAAATCCGATAGGCTGCCATGGCGGCTCCGTATCCATTGTCTATATTGGTGACCGAAATGCCATTTGCGCAGCTGGACAGCATGGCCTTCAAGGCCGCCATTCCACCTGTAGCAACTCCGTAACCAACGCTCGATGGCACGGCGATGATGGGCTGGGACAGAAGCCCTCCTACGACACTCGGCAAAGCTCCCTCAAATCCGGCGACTACGATGAGTGTTCGGCAGGTTTTTATGTCATCCAGACGGTCAAATAGCCTGTGTATTCCGGCTACTCCTACGTCGTTAATCCGTTTTGCAGGGACGTTTAGCAGATTGAGCGTGTAGTACGCTTCATTGACTACAGGAAGATCCGAACTACCTGCACTTAATATTCCAATGCGAGCATTCTCGTCGTCGAGATCATTGGCCTGCAACAAAAAGCACTGGGATACTGGGTCGTAGTGAGCATCAGGAAAATACTCTAGCAGGGCTTGGCCCTTTTCCGGCTGTACCCTTGTGGCCAGCGCGTTTCTAGACTGAGTTTGATACTCGTTCAGAATTCTTCGTAAAAGGTCTACGGATTTTGAGCTTCCGTAGACCACTTCGGGGAAGCCTAAGCGTTCTTCCCTGTTGGTATCCAAATTATAGTCATCCATTCGAAGAAATTGCTCGGTTGAGTTTTCCGGAAACCAGACCTTCCTTGTCGATTTCAACTTTTTTGAAGCCGATTCCCTTTAGCGAGGACTCGATCAGCAGAAAAAGTGATTGGAGTCGTTCGATCTCTGATACAGGGGATTCGATCTTCGCAAGATCCCCGAAATGGCGCACGCGGACTGTTGGGAAACCGAGGTTGTTCAGCTCAACCTCGGCCGATTCAATTTGAGTCAGCTTTTCTTTGGTTACTTCTTGACCGTAGGGAATTCGAGAACTGAGACAGGGGCTTGCGGGTTTGTCCCAGACAGGAAGCTCGAAGTGCTTCGCAAGTGCTCTAATATCGTCTTTGTCGAGTCCACAGTCGGCGAGGGGAGTCAGGATATTTTGTTCGTTCGCCGCCTGGTGTCCGGGGCGAAAGTCTCCAAGATCGTCCACGTTAGCACCGTTCAAAAGCGCAAAGTTGGCGTAGTCTGCCTGATGGAGCTCACGCATCCTATTGTACAGCGTATCCTTGCAGTAGTAGCAACGGTTAAAAGGGTTGCTCTTGTATTCCACTTTGTCGAGCTCGTCGGTTTGAATAATCCTAAGGGAAATTTCGAACTGCTGGCAGAATTGTTTGGCGATCTCCAGGTCGGCTCGTTTCAAACTGGGCGAATCGGCGATGATTCCGATGCCTTTTTGATCGAGGAATCGCTTGGATAGGTAGAGAACGAGGGCAGAGTCGACGCCCCCAGAAAAAGCGGTTAGACTACCCTCGATCGGTTCAAACCAGGCTTCCAGACGTTTGAGTAGGGTCGCGTTCATGATAGGTTCCTTGAGGCCGAGGTTGAGGGGGTAGTTCCTCGGATCGTCGAATCCGTTTGCGAGGGTAAGCCGGTCAGGGTCGAGATCGTACTAGCGGGACTGATTCGCTCTGGATCCCTCATTGATTTTTTTGAAAGCAATCCAGACGAATGCCTCAGCGGTCAATACCGCCGAAAGAATCGCGAATGCACTAATGCTCTTTGGGTGTGGATGAGCATGAGCCAATCCAGAGGTGTGCGCAAGTGCCGCCCCGGCGGTTATATGAAACAGAGAAAATGAGCAAATTGCGAATTTCATAATGGATGGTCTGTATATCTGAGAAAGATCGGGGAATTGTCAATGAACCCAATGCTTGTGAGTGGTTTTTGTTTAATTCATTTGCCCGCCGGTGGCTAGTCTCATACGAATTCGCAATGCCCGACCAAACTGCAACCTTGGAAGAATTGAAGCAATCCGTCGCCGCCTTCGCAGAGGAAAGAGACTGGATTCAGTATCACTCGCTCAAGAGCCTAGCCATGTCGATTTCGATCGAGGCGGGAGAGTTAATGGAGCTCTTCCAATGGTCGGATAATGCGGCTTCAAATACGCTCGTTGGAGATGCAGCAGCCAGGCTGTCGATTGAAGATGAGCTCGCGGACGTACTTATCTATTCCCTTCAGTTTGCCAATCGTGCGGAGATTGATCTATCCCAAGCGATCAAGCGCAAAATGGCGATCAATGCTGAGAATTACCCAGTCGAAAAAGTAAGAGGCAGGTCGGATAAGTACGACTCGTTGTAATAGATTTTCGCGACGACTTGCGACCTGGATGACAACGTGTCCGAGATCAAGGGTAATAACGGCGAAAAAATTCGCATAACCTCCGAGGCGGGTCACCGAATTATCAAATCTTTTGGCTTCTAGCATTAGTCATTGCGAGATTTCGAATCGGAGGTTTTCCTGGGGTGATATTTGATTGTTTGAATGATGAGTGGATTAAAAATAGTTTTAGGGGTATCTAGCTTAGCGTTAATTTTAGCCGCCTCTCCACATGGAAAGGCTCAAAATGCGATGTTGCTCCCAACGGATGCCATCCTCGGCTATTCGCTCGACTGGTTCGCGGCGAGCGGGGAGGCAACTGTGCTTCCCACCGAGATCGTTGTGTACAGTCTCAGCTGCGGCAAATGTATCGACGAGCTTTCAGCGATTGCTCGAGGCTATGCTACGGCACCCGATCGGTTCATGCTTGCCTCATTCAAAAAAAAGGATCGGGACGTTTCCATTCCTTTATTGAGTTTGGGGCTGTCCAATCTTGATCCGAAAACGCGGAGATCGAAACTATTGGATTTGATCCGAATTTACACGGGCGATCCGGATCATTATCTGGAAAACCTTGAAGACTGGGTTACGACGGTTGAGTCGCATTGGCCCATTGGTTCGGGGTATAAAGAGGACGTCCTTTCAAGGGCTTTTGCGACCAACGTGCTGGATATGCAGGCTCGGATACTGGCGCTGATGGATAAAATGGGAACACCCGATAAGATTCCGTTGGACCAGCCAACATTGGCTCTTGAGGTGACTCGTGGAAGCGACCGTTACAATGCCTTGGTGGCGACGCTTTCGTTGTCGTGGTTGAGACCCGGACTGGAAACTAAGGAGGATGCGGAGAGCATTGGAAAGTGGGCACGATCGATCGATCCTTTGAAATCACTCTCAGCCTCGCAATGGAAAGAGTTGAAGGAATGGGCCATGAGCGGAGGGTACTGGATTTGGGGAGGACGACTGGGTACCGATATACTCGGAGAGATCATCGATTGGCAGGCACAGTACCATCTGCTCCCAGATGATGCGACTCGCTTGGAGAAGCAGCGAAAGTGGTTCGAAGGCACGATCGTGCGAGCAGCGAAGGGACCTCTCAGTCCGCTTGAGGCGTTTGGTTTGGCGGATATCGAAGCACTCGCTTCGCCTGCCTGGAGTGCGGCACAGGCCGACGCTCGCCAACAGTTGGTCTTTGCGAGCTACCTTGGAAATTTGACCACTTCTAAAAAGTAACGGGTCTTTGTGTAATGGAAGCGGGATACAATACGTCCTCTTCTGGAGCAGTCTCGGACAACCTTTTAGAGCTTTTTTGGTCGCTCGTTAAGCGCTAATTGCTAGAACGTCTCTTCGATGGTTAGTTTTATTCATCGAGTTCAGTTTCTGGGATGGCTTTTGTTGTCCGTTTTGTTGGTTGCCTGCTCTCAATCTGAAGACGGGGGTCCATCCGTTGCGAATAGCGTCGAAGCCGGGCGTTTGCTCGCGACCCAGCATTGTATTGCTTGCCATCAAGTTCCTGCCCCGGACCTACTTCCCAAGGAAAGCTGGGAATACGCTCTGACTTACATGGGCTTCTTTTTGGGAATTGTAGACTACGAACCCATGGAAGGGTCGCCGGAATCCGCACTGGGAAGCATTCATTTGCGTGAGGAATTCGTACGGGACGCGAACCTGTTGCCAGATGCTCCGTTGATGTCGAACGAGGATTGGACCAAACTGAGAGCTTATTATATTGCTGAGTCTCCAGAGAAGGCGATTCCCCAGATCACGAAGCCTGTGATCATTGAGGACACTGAAAAGTTCCGTGTTAAACCTACCCAATACCGTATGGACTCTGCCATTACATCCATGGTGCACATCGATGAAGAAAATGGACTACTTTACATCCACGATGGTCGATTAGAGCAATTGACCGTGCTGGATCGTAACCTGAATTTCCATGATAGCCATCCTTCGCCGGGAGTGTCTCTAGTTGAGGCTCAAGCAGTTGGCGAAGATCTCTATCTTTTGTCCATTGGTGACCTATTTGCTTCAAATATAGGAGCCAAGTTAGGAGAGTTTCAGCACACACGGGTTTTCGGGGGAGTATTCATGGGGCTCAATATTTTGGTGAAGGATCTGCACCGCCCCGCAGACTTCGCTTTCGCGGACCTGGACAATGATGGTCTGGATGAATTGCTTGTAAGTAACTTTGGTGACTATACAGGCAATTTCTCGATTTATGGGCGAGACTCGGAAAACGGCGCTTATGCGGCAGATCCGCTGATTCTCAGTGACCAGCCGGGAATCGTTAAGGGCGATGTCCACGACTTTAATGAAGATGGGTATTTGGACATCGTTGTCATGATGAGCGCGGCTCGAGAAAATGTGAGTGTGTTTCTCAACGATAAAAACGGAACATTCACTCAGAATGTACTTTGGGAGAAACATCCGTCTTTCGGATACATTGGATTTGAACTGAAAGACTTCAATGGAGACGGGCAGATGGACCTGCTTACCCTCAATGGTGACAATGGCGATTCAGATACCTATAATACGTTGAAGCGTGATCATGGCATTCGCCTTTATCTGAACAAGGGGAATCTTCAATTTGAAGAGTCGTATTTCTATCCGATGTATGGCGTTTACGGTGCGGAGGTGGCAGACTTCGACCACGATGGAGATCTGGATATAGCGGCGATTTCCTACCACCCCGATTTTGATTTGGAACGCCCGGAGAACTTTGTCTATCTTGAGCAGGTCGATTCGCTAGAGTTCATTCCGTTTACCCATCCCGCGACGCAAAAGGGTCGCTGGCTGTCGATCGATTCCGGGGACGCTGATGGGGACGGGGACCAAGACATCGTCTTAGGAGCCGCCTATGTTCCGGTCGGAATGCGGGAGAAAAATATGGACAAATTTGAAGAACTGGTGAGTGGGGGTCCGCCTATTCTCGTTTTGGAGAATCGGATGGGAAAGTAAGGTAGCGGGCGATCTCCGACCGCCCATTCCCATAATCTTCCCGTGGGTGATCGGAGATCGCCCGCCACCTAAATATTGTCACCAAACTGTCATATTAACTACACATCCAAAAGCCAGTTCGCTTCCCTTGAAATCCGGCTGAGCGTTTCTTGTTGGATGAATTTTTGTTGAGGCGTTTGTTGAACTTGTTCTCGGGTGCAAAAGTAACTATGAATGGCACGGCGTGGTTGGTTCGTGTGGTTGATCGTCCCGCCATGCCATAAGTGAGAGTTGAATACCATAACTGTTCCGGCTGGAGCCTCTAGAAGGATTTCATCTGGGTGCGATTGCAAGGGATCTTCCATCACCTCCTCGGGCATCTTGCCGAATAGGTGTGACTTGGGTACCAACCGAGTGGCTCCGTTGGCTTTGGTAAAATCATCCAGTAGCCATATCGAATTACAGACTATGAACTTGCCGGGCATGACTACAGATTTCCAGTCGACGTGCAGCTTTTGCAGGCCTTTTCCTGGTTTGGCGGCCCGATAGTTGAGCGATGACAACTTGATTTCAGGTCCTAGAACGTGGCTGATTGCTGCGAGCAATTTAGGTTGGGTGTAGAGTGAGTCGAATACCGATCCCTTGTTGACGAGATTGGCAAGCCGGTCTGCTCCTTCCTCTTTTGGGTGGCGAATTCGATCTGAGCTAAAGAGTTCATGTCCTCCTTGATCACCTTCCTCTTCGACTAATTGGCGAACGCGTTCACGAATCGCCTCCAATTGCACGTCGTCCAACAGTCGACCCAGCGAAACGTAGCCCAATGAGTCGAGCGATTTACATTCGGATTGGGAAAGTAATTGTTTGTGGGTGCTGAGCATTTCGAGAGGAACACCACAACGAACGTAATTTCGTAAGATTCGGCAATTTAATAAGCAGGGAACGCGGTGTTTGAGAAGTCCTAAATTACAACCGTCGCTGATGCGAAATGAAGGTTTTTGCCACGCGGATCCTCCGATGAGGCACAAGGATTTGTTTCTTGTCGCCGGCTCTGCGGCGGACTGTTGAAGGTCTCGCCCTATTTGAATCTGCTGATCGGAACGATCGCTCCATCGAAGTCGTCGAGCACATCCCGTCAAATAATACTAAGCGAGGATCTCTTTAACCACCTGGCCGTGAACGTCTGTGAGGCGATATTGGCGGCCCTGGAAGCGGTAGGTGAGGGCTTCATGGTCGATGCCGAGCTGGTGAAGGATAGTTGCTTGGATATCATGAACGTGGACCGGGTTTTCTGCTATGGTGAATCCTTGAAAGTCCGAGAGCTAGCCAACGAAGTGGGCAGTTGTTTGATTTGATCGAACCTAGCTAACTTAACGCGGAGGATCGAGAGCGTTTTGCAATAGAAATGGGGTTTCGCCGCGGCGTTATCGAGAACCGTTCGGGAACTGATCTTGTAGCACAAGTAACGGCACTGAACATTTCGATTGATTGCGAGCGATGATTCAGCCTATTTACGAGGCGTGCCTTGTCATCCCAAAACCGCTCTCAGCAGTGCGAATGTAGTATTCGGGATAGATCCTTTTAACAAACAGCATACGCGGTATGGTGTTGTCCCTCCTTTCTGTAAACAGGCAGGATGCCTGTTCTACTCTTGTATCACGAAATGCACTCGTCCGTCGGTGAAGACCGGCTGCATCCAGGCATAGAAATTCTCGTATTCCTGGCCGGCCTTACGGGTATAGATTACTTTGGCCCTAACATAGCTGTGTTGTTCCGAAACTAGATAAGTAGCTTTCGTACCATTCACGGCTTCCAACACTCGGCCTTCTGGGCCAATAAATTGGATCTTAAATTCATTTTTCCCATCAGCTACTTCATGCCCTACTACAAAAGGGCTAGACAGTTCCCGTTCCGTCCCAGCTTGATCAACTGCCACCGAAATTTGGCGATCCTTCACACTCGCAAGGCTCAGCATTACGCCACTGGTTGCATAAAAGTTTCCATGGTACATCGCTTCCGAAATCGAATCCGGGGTCAGCGAGTCCGCCTGGACCATGACCCAGCCCCGACCGGGATTGGAATGTTCCAATCCGATTTCCTGAAACTTGTGCGCGTCATCCGATGACACTCCGTAGATCAGCATGCCATCGGTCAAAAGATCGTCCCAGATCTCCTCTACCGAATCATGCTCGTGGTCTCCAAAATTATTGACTGCTGGATGCCCGTTATGGAGCTCGAACATATGCAGACCTTCAACAGGCCGAATATCCTCTGCCGAATTACGGTAGTGGAAATTTGGATGATTCAGGATGGAATGGCCGTGCTGCTGTTCTGCACCATAAACATGTGCTTGAATAACCTGAGTCTTGCTCGCCCCGCTAGGTTGAACCAATCGAGGATCGACCACCCCATCGATATTCAAAGCAGTCGAATGGGCTTGTTCCCCACCCGTAACCTCCTCTGAGGGAATCAAAATAAAATCGTCACGCAGGTCAGTGGGCATCTTCACCGTCGCCGGATCGATGAACTGATTATGCTCCGACAAGCAAAGAAAATTATAGCCACGCTCGTGATACCAGGCGGTTACCGCTTCCGGCGACGTATCCGCGTGACCGCACAATATAGTGTGCACGTGAGTATTGCCCTTGTACCATTTCTTCGAGGTGCAACCAACGAAAAGCATTGGTAGGATAATAGAAATGGCAAATCGGTAAATCACTCGTATAGGTGAATTTTCGAAACACGCCTTACAGATAACACGGTGGTTTGGCCACATAATTCCATTAACTCATTGTTTTTGGGAGAGGGTATAATATCGACTCATTTCGCAGTGAGCCGAATCAGCTAATCTAGCTTCACTCAGAATCGCCTACAACCCATCCTGCAAACCGAAATGTAACCCGTCTCGTCGGAAATCCTAATCCCGCTAAGCTCACCAGCGTCAACTAACCACCTAAACGGTTGAATCATTGTAGATCCCAGCCCGACGTGTCGGGGTGGCTACGTCGCAGCACTGCGTGGTTTTCAGTAAAGATCGCCTGCTACCAATTTCAGCAACTCACTAAGATTCGAGGTATTTACCCGAAACGACAAATTTCGTTTATCGGACTTACTCTATCACCTGCATGATCCCTCGCATCAAGATGTGATGTCCTGGAAATGTGCATACGTATTGGTATTCGCCCGGTTCGGAAGGGGCGGTAAATTCGATGACTTGCTCCTCCTTATTTTCGAGCAATTTGGACCCAAATAGAATCTTTTCGCTCGCAGGAATATATCCGGTCTCGAAGCCCTTTGCCCCCATGGCAATAGCGGCGAGTCCCACTTCGTCGGCAGCGCCCGGATGTACCATGACAAGGTTGTGACTCATGAAATCCGGATTGAAGAAGGTCAGCCTAACTGCCTTCCCCGCTTTAACTGCGAACTGAGTCACATCGTATTGCATCTTTTCCACAACCGTGCCGATGCGGACTTCCGTGAGGTCCGGATTTTCGGCGGTGACTCCAGATTTGGGAACGACCTTTTCTTTCTTAGGCGCTTTGACCACTACCAACCCTTCTCCGCCCGTAGTGTCTACGGAATACCAGAGGTGTTCTACGGTTTTTGCAGCGTTTCGAGCGTGAGGCTCAGGAGATTTCAATACGATTTCCAGTAGTTCATCGTTTAAAACATTATGCTGCTGGTGTACCCAAAGCGCTTCTAAAAAGTGGTGAGCATCTTCTTTGCTCGTCGGATCGAATTGAGCCAGCCATTCATTCGCTGCCTCGATGACTTGCTCCGTATCCCTTCCACTCAATTCAACTCTGGTGCGATGACGGACACCATCAATTGGGCTCTCCAGATTCGCCATCAATTGTTTAAGGGATACTCCCTCGATCTTGGCGGGCTTTTGCAAAGGGCGTTTAGTCGACACCATTCGATAGATACGTCCCCGCTTGTGATCGCGGTTGGGATCGCGAATATTATGCTGCATGTGGCCGATGATCACATTGTGCCAATCCGCAATGTAGAGGGCTCCGTCCTCGCCGAATACGGCATCCGTAGGGCGGAAATTTTTGTCTGAACTATAAAGCAAATCCGTAGTGGACTCTCCCCAGACTTCCCCGTTCGCTGCGTTACGCTCTAAGTCATACTGCTTGAGACCGAGATAGCCAATCGTGTTGCAGACAAGGATATTGCCCTGCATTGATTCCGGAAAGTTCTCACTCGAAATAATTACGTTGGCCGCCACGGGACGCACTTCCTTTTTAAAAAGCTCGTACATCTTGAAGCTGTTCCCTTCCGGCCGCACTTGGTAGGTCCGGCCTGATGTCCCGTCGGTCGCGTAGTGGTAACCCCAGTAATCGAAGGCGATTCCGTGGGAATTGGGACGATTCTCGGCGTGGAAACTGATGGCGTATCTCCGCGGATCGAAGCGATACATTCCTGACTTTATCGTCGACAGAGCAGGGCCCCATGGATGCTCAAAAGTATTTTGTAGAAAAATGCCGCTCTGCCAGTAGATTGCCCCGTCCGGGCCGTAAATGAAATTGTTAGCCGAGTGATGAGTATCCGAAGAACCGGTACCTTGCAAAAGAACAATTCGTTCATCGGCTACGTCATCGCCATCAGTATCCTTGAGGAACAGTATCTCCGGCTGGCTCGCTACGATAACCCCACCATCCCAAAACTCGAAAGCAATCGGGTTATGTACCTTGGCAAAGGTTATGGCTTTGTCCGCTTTACCATCTCCATTTTCGTCCGGGAAAATCAGTATGCGGTCCCCCATTTCCTTGAGCGGCTCCCACTTGGGATAGGTTTTCCAGGCGGCCGCCCAAAGCCGCCCCTTCCCATCGACTTGCATCTGCACGGGGTTTACGAGTTCGGGAAAGCGCGTTTCGTCCGCAAAAAGGTTCACTTCGAAGCCATCCGCGACGGTCATTTGAGCGATTCCCTCCTCGCCGCTCAGATACTTCAGCGATCCTTCTTTGTCCAGATTCGAGCTCTTGCTGCCACCGCCTACATTGGATATCACCGGTATCGGGGCGGGCACGTTGCGATCGTCGATAACTGACTGTTCAATATCCCCTCTCGCTACGGCCCAGATATGGAGGTCGCGGTTTGCGGTCATGACATCGAGCATCTCCAACTCGTGTTGCAGAACAGTCGCATTCGATTGATCATTCACGAAGGTCAGCGTCGATCGGCCGCCCCAGACATCATTTCCATCCGTCGCCCGAAAACGATTAAACCAATGCCAATTCTTATCGAGGACCGCAGTCCTCAATGGCTCGAGCGATCCTGTTGCCCGCGTCCGCTTCCCCAGCAACGCTTGAGCAATGACCTCCGCAACTTGGCGGTTGCCTTCCTCATTTAAATGAACGCCATTGATCGTCAGAGGCTCGGAGTTGGTCTGGTAGAGCGATTGGGTTGCAGAAAAAAGATCGACAAAGGGTAGGCTCTTCGATGCGGCGATTTCACCGATTACCTCCGCGTACTGGGCAATTCGCGCGTTGTTTTCAGAACCGTCGGGTAAATTAGAATCATTCAGATCTTCATGAGCGATCGGAGAAAAAAGCACCAGACGCACCGCGGTCGCCCTATTCGGCTTCAACGCCTGGTAGCTCTCGATCATTTCCGTATAGCGGCGTTTGAATACAGGAAGCTTTTCCCCACCAGCGAAGGATTCATTGAAACCGAAGAAGACAAATAATACATCCGCTTCGCAATGGGCCAAATAGGTCTCAGTCGGCGTAAACCCCTTGTTTCGAGGCTGGCTGAAAATAGTGTCACCCGTGAAACCGAGATTGCGGAAGACGAGCTGCTTGTCCGATAACCTGCTTTGTAGAAGCGTCTCCAGCCAGCCATCGTGTTGCATCCGATCTGCCAGACCGCTGCCAATATAGCAAATGCGATCTCCATTCTCGAACGGGAAGTCCGCTTTCGATGAAATCGTCGCTACAATAAAAAGTACGGCAATAGTGAGTGAATTTGATAATGAGGTCATAAGAAATTCGAGCCTACTAACGACTATGAGGTGAACCGGTTATCAACACTAGGACTTTTGCAGCAGTGTTTAGCATAAATCCAGCATAACAATTCCTTTACCCCGTCGAATAATGGACTTGCCCGCATAATTTAAACGAACACCTTCAGCCCACCCATACATGACTTCACCCCATTCGATTCTCTCCACCTCAATCTCCGTCCTTCTCTCCGTCTCGTCAATCGCCGGATCTCTCATCCAGCCTGGCGCCGAACTCGAGCTCATCTCCGACGATTTTGAGATGGCCGATGGTCCGGCTTGGAATGGATCGCATCTCATCTTTCCGGATGTGAAAGGCGAAAAGATCTATCAATTCGATCCCAAGTCAGGAAACGTAAATGTGCTGCTCGACAATGCCGGTCGTATCAGTGCTAGTTACTACAACAATGGGCGGCTCTACCTTTCTGAGAATTCCAAAAGCCGCATATCCTGGCTCACCACCAAGAACGAGATCGAGCGGATCGCAGGGCAAGATCCTGACGCGAAAAGCCCGGCCCGGCCCAACGATCTCGTCGTCGATGATCAAGGGGGTATATACTACACCCTCACCAGACAGGGGCAGGTCGTCTATATCAGTCCTGATGGATTGCAAAGTGTCGCCGCCAGCGACATAACCAGCCCCAACGGGCTCATCCTTTCCCCCAATCAGAAAACGCTCTATGTTTCTTCAACCGGCACCAAGCGGATCTGGTCCTTCGAACTTACGGGTCCCGGGCAAACCGGGCCCGGCATCCACTTTGCGTCGATGGATTCGGGACCGGACAAAGGTCCGGACGGGATGTGCATTGACCGGGCGGGCAATGTCTACTGCGCCGGTCCCAAACATATCTGGATATGGAGTCCTACCGGAGAGCTGCTCGAGAAAATCGAGACCCCGGAGCGCCCCATCAATTGCACCTTTGGGGACAGTGACATGCGAAGCCTCTACATAGCGGGATTCAGCGGACTACACCGGATTCGTATGAATGCTTATGGGGTTTCGCAAAATCCTCCCGCCCAAAAAGCCCATCTCAAAAACAACCCGAATCGACCCTCAACCGTCATTCCCAAATCGATTGATTCGTCCTTGAATATCGTATATGGCA
>Ga0163179_10002403_pt1 | contig 13078 bp, 12 predicted proteins | sample AtlANTMetagenome_FD_109643 | JGI IMG/M metagenome (GOLD analysis project Ga0163179, IMG submission 109643) | Marine eukaryotic phytoplankton communities from the Atlantic Ocean - Atlantic ANT 2 Metagenome | ecosystem: Environmental > Aquatic > Marine > Oceanic | place: North Atlantic Ocean...
AAGACTTTTTAAATAAGCGGACATACCATCAATGACTAAAGTATTAAAGCAAAGTATCATGTCGATGAGTGGACTTTGGCACAAAAGGATCAGTGTATAAACAAGACATAAACTTCCAATCCATAGTTGGTGAGAAGTCATTTGAGATTCTCTGCCTTTTTCATACCAAACACCATAACCTAGAAGGATAGATAGGCCGAGAAGTAAAAAAGTCTCGGGAATCAGTCCTAAAAAATCAGATTCGAATAAATAAAACATCTTTATACGTAGATTTCTAACTTAAGAGATTTTTCCATCCAAACTAAGACTTCCATCTACAGGGACTCTTGAAAAGTTCTCAAGAAGATTATAGACTGAAGCGTGTATTTCATTTAAGAATACTTCAGGATAAATACCCATCCATAAAACTGAACCTATAAGAGGAAGGAAGATAAAGAATTCTCTGCGGTTCAGATCTGCATATGTAGACAAGAAGTGAGGTTTAAAAGCCCCGAAGACTACTCGGTTATATAACCATAGAGAATATGCAGCTCCTAGAACCATACCTGTGGCTCCTAAGAAACAGATTAAAGGGTTCGCTACAAATGTACCTGATAATACCATAAATTCTCCAACGAAAGAACTTGTTCCTGGTAAACTGATATTCCCCATTGTAAAGAATAGGAAAACAGCAGATAGAATAGGCATTGTTCGAACACTTCCTCCATAATATTTCAGAAGTCGTGTTTTATATCTATCGTATAAAGCACCGATGCAAAGGAAAAGAGCAGGAGAAACTAAACCATGACTTAACATTAGAAGGATACTTCCTTCAACCCCTAAAGGATTTAAACTAAAGAGACCTAAAGTCACAAAGTTCATGTGAGCCACAGAAGAATAAGCAATAATCTTCTTTAAATCTACTTGTCTTACTGTAGTTAGAGAAGTATACATAACAGCAACTACACTCATAGTAAAGACTAAAGGTGTAAAGTATAAAGAAGCTTCAGGGAAAAGGGGAATAGAGAAACGTAAGAACCCGTAGGTACCCAGTTTAAGCATAATTCCCGCTAGGATCACTGAACCTGCTGTTGGTGCTTCTACGTGAGCTTCAGGTAGCCAAATATGAACAGGAACCATAGGAACCTTAACAGCAAAAGAAGCAAAGAATGAAAGCCATAAGAGGATTTGAGCAGTCTCGCTAAATTCTGTTGTATATAAAAGTTCTACTTGGGTTGTACCCGTTTGAGCGTAGATCATTAAGATCCCTAACAACATAAGAACAGAACCTAAAAGAGTATAAAGGAAGAATTGATACGCAGCACGTATTTTTCTTTCCCTTGATCCAAAGATTCCGATAATAAAGAACATTGGGATAAGAACGGATTCAAAGAATACGTAGAAAAGAAATAAGTCTAAAAGACAGAAAACACTTATCGTCAATGCTTCCAGGACAAGAAAGGCTATAACATACTCCTTTTGTCGCTCAATAGATTCCCAACCACATAGGAGGCATAAAGGAATTAAAAAAGCGGTTAATACAACAAAGAAGAGAGATATCCCGTCAATACCTAGGATAAGATAAATATTTGATGTACCTGACCATGGTGCTTCATAAACAAATTGGAACTTTGTTGATGAAGGGTCGAATAAAACCCAAGCCACTAGAGATAGAATAAAGGTTCCTGAGGATGTCAGAAGACCTAAAACTCTAATTGCTGTCACTGATGAAGAAGGCACAAACAATAAAATAATACTTCCCACTAGAGGAAGAAGAATTAATGTAGGTAAAAGATAAGAAACCATGTTATTTCAAAGTAATTTTAATCAAGGACTTCCTCAGCACCCCCGGCCTTCTCCCCGGATAAAAGATAACTCATATAGGCTAAACCATAAATACACCATAAACGAGGATCTACCCAAAGTTGGATCATCCCCTCTAAACTTAGAAGAGTTAATAGGAATGTAAATCCTAAAAGCATCACGAAAGCATAGTGATAAATAAATCCACTCTGAAGCTGACGCGTTTGACTTACAAGATCACGTATACCTTGTGTTATTCCGAAAGGACCTAGAATTTCTAGAACCCCCTTGTCAATGCTTTTGAAAGATACCTTATAACCAAAGTTTAGACTTGGACGACCTAGGTAATCATTATAAACCTTATCAAATAACCAACGGCGGTTTAAGAAAGTATAAAGTGTTCTTCCTAGAGAAGTTAATTTCATCTTGTAAACTACAGAACTCATTTGAGGTGAGTTAATAAAGAGTCCTAAGAATCCACCAACACATGTTAGAACGAAAGGCAAATGCTTAATAGATTGATCTATATATTCTGCCTCCAACCCTGTATTATGAGCAGGCAAGTTACTTATAGCATTTTGCCAGAAAGGAGTACCAAGACCAACCATAAGCTCTTTTCCTAGGAATCCGCTAAAGAGGCTACCAAAGCCTAAAATAATAAGGGGAAGAGCCATAGGGAAAGGAGCTTCGTGAGCATGTTCATAAGATTTTCTAGGACCCTTAGGTTCTCCTAAGAATGTTAGAGAAACTAGTCGGAAAGAATAGTACGAAGTACAGAAAGCAGCACCACAACCTAAAATAAAGGTAAAGTCCCCGCTTAAAGTAAAATGAGCATAAGAAACTTCTAATAAAGCATCTTTAGAGTAGAACCCACTTAAGAAGGGGAATCCTACAAGAGCTAAAGAACCAAGAAGCATCATTGTACTTGTGAAAGGAAGGATTTGTCCTAAACCTCCAAGCCTTCGCATATCTTGTTCTCCTGCCATCCCGTGGATAACAGAACCGGCCCCTAAGAAAAGAAGAGCTTTAAAGAAAGCGTGGTTTGCTAAGTGGAAAACACCTAAATCATAGTGAGAAAGCCCGCAAGCAAAGACCATGTACCCTAGCTGACTACAAGTAGAATAAGCAATAACACGTTTAAGGTCGTTTTGAACAAGACCTGTAGTCGCGGCAAAGAAAGCAGTCATACCACCGGCGATGGCAACAACGCCTAAAGCATCCGGAGCATGCTCATAAAGTGGAGAGCACCTTGCAATTAAGAAGACCCCCGCTGTAACCATTGTAGCAGCGTGAATAAGGGCAGATACAGGTGTAGGACCCTCCATAGCATCTGGAAGCCAGGTATGTAGGCCGATTTGAGCAGATTTACCTGTAGCACCTACAAAAAGAAGAATACCTATTAAAGTATAAGCATAGAATTCCATGCCAAGGAAAAGAATCTTTTCATCGACTAAATGAGGTGCGCATGCAAAGACTGTTTCGAAGTTAACACTTCCAGAAATCTTATAAATACCAAAAATACCTAAAGCTAAGCCGAAGTCACCTACACGGTTCATAAGCATAGCTTTAATGGCGGATTTGTTAGCTTGTAATCTAGTATACCAAAAATTGATAAGAAGATAAGAAGCTAAACCAACGCCCTCCCATCCAACAAACATCTGAAGGAAGTTGTCTCCAGTTATAAGAATCAACATAAAGAAAGTGAATAGAGAAAGATAGCTCATAAACCTAGGTAAGTGAGGATCTTCTCCCATATAAGATGTTGAGTATAAATGGACTAAAGTACTAACAGAAGTAACAACTACACACATAGTTCCTGTTAGAGGATCGAAAAGAAGCCCCCAAGTAGCATCCCAAGACTCGCTTAAGAACCAAGGGCTAACTAAAACTGTACAAGAGCTTCCGCAAAGACCTACCTCATAAAAGACAAGGCAGCTTAAAAAGAAGGTTAGGGATAAGAGACTTGTTGTTAAAAGACCCGCTCCTTTTCCTCCTAAGAAACGACCAAAGCCTGCAGCCCCTATAAAACCCATAAGGGGAAGACCTAGAATGGACAAATACATCTATATTCTTTTTTCTATTTTCATAAATTCTACCCGTTTTATACTCGGCGTTTTTTACGAGATCTACACCCATTATGTGGGAGGCGTATTTGATCTTTTATTCGTAAGATTTTTAACCGAGTTCCTGCTAAACCTCGACAACTATTATGTCGTCCTCTACCTACACCCTTTAATTGAATTATTACACCGCGATATCCCAGGTCTACTGCTTTGTACCCAATACTTTGACCTGCTACATAACTCGCGTAGGGACTTTTCCTTTTCTTTCGTTTGAAACCCACAGATCCATTAGACACCCAAGCTTTTACATTCTTATTTAAATCTGTTAAGCTTATAATTGTGTTTTTTAACCCTGCGTTTATATGGACAATCCCTATTCTTTTTTTAGGTATTCCACGGCGTAGAAAGCTTCTTTCTTGTTTTTGTCTACGTAATTTATGGTAATTTGTTTTATTACCGCCTTTTTTGTTTTTAAGGGACACACGAGAATATCTTCTAATGTATTCAAAGATTTCTTTTGGTCCCCCTGACTCAAAGACTCCCCCTTTTTTCAATAAACTTTGTCCAGGTACACCTTCGTTCCCACTTTCTATAAGATTTCCTTTTGCCTTTAGCCAATAAGGTACCTTCTTATATTTTCTCAGTCTTCTCAGACCTCTATTGAAACATTTTTCATGATACCCTAAACTTATAGGATCTTTAGGCCTCTTATAGAATTTTCTTCTATGGTAATAAGGTATATATCTTTGATTTCCATCCTTTCCTTGGTTTTCAATAGAGTCCGCCAAGGATTCTCTATTATTTTTTAAGTCTTTAAGGGATTCTTTATGTTCCTCCCAAGACTTTACCCTTTTTTCCCAATTCCTTATTCTTCTTAACCAAGACTTTGGTCTTTCCTCCCATTCTCTAATCCAATACCTGTTTTTTCTTGTCCTCTTTTTCAGATCGCTGTATAAGGGCTTCCACCCTTTAAAAGTAGTGAGACTTCCTTTTCTTGGGAGTCTTTCTTTTTTCACAGAAAATCCAGATTTTTTAAGGACTTCTTTTCTAATAATCTTTTCCATTATGATGTATTTTTATTTTTAGATCATTAAAGAATCCTTAGAATCACGGGATTTATAATAGAAAACGGTAGATACAGATTTCTTTGAAGTTAAAAACTTCTTCTCTATATCTACAATAAATGGAAGGCTTCTATTTATTTCGGACTCAATCTTAGCCCTAAGTTTCTCTAATTTTTTGTTTTTCTCGATATACTTGTTTTTGGGTATTTCAAGAAATCCACCAATAAAACGTACTCTTTCTTCCTCTTCTTGATTATTGTCAATAAAAGAAGAAGGTCTTAATAAAACTTTGTCTAGATTTGAGGACTCTCCTAAAATCTTAGACTTCTTTGGCGTAAACCCTTCTTCTAAGAAGACTGAAAGCCTTTCTTGCCCCTCAGACTCCTCCAATATAAGATTTTTTAATCCTGCGAAACTATTAGCTTCTTCTCCTGAAACGGGGTCAAAAATTCTTTCTTTTATCTTATATATTTTAGACACAGAATTTTTGAACTTAGCAGGAAGTCGACCTTCCAACACCGAAAGCTTCATAAAACCGAAGGAATCCTCAAACCTAGAATTTCTTGTATTAGAAACAAGATTAAACTTTTTAAGATTTCTTCCTTTTTTTTCTAAGGTTGAATCTTTAAGCCCTAATTTTTTAAAGCTGGTATGAAGCTTTAAAGATAAAAGCCTCTTAGGCTTCGACCCAAAACTAGTTTTATTAGACTTGAAGTTTCTATTCTTAAATTTGTGCTTTCGCTGAAGTCCACCTTTTTCAAAAGATATATTCTTGGAGCCTTTTTGGAAACTGGAGGTCATAGTAAAGATTACTCCCACTCTAATGCTCCTTTTTTCCACTCATATACAAAACCTAAGGTAAGTATAAGTAGGAAAATAATCATGGTCCAAAAACCAAAGAATCCAATTTCTCCTAGGATAAGAGACCAAGGGAAAAGGAAACTAACTTCTAAATCGAAAATGATAAATAGGATAGCAACCAAGTAAAAACGTATATCGAATTTTCCTCGAGCATCATCAAAAGGGTCGAAACCACACTCGTAAGCAGAGATCTTTTCAGGGTCTGCCTTTTGAGGAGCAACAATAAAAGGAATACCAACAAGGATAAGTGAAAGTCCTAAGCTGATAATTAAGAAGATAAAAATGGGAAAAAATTCGGTCATATTATATAATATAAATAAAGTTAGGATATATATAAGTTACCTTCTAAGGTTTATCTTAGATGATCTTATTGTCGTAAGATAAAGATCCTTTATAATATCGGGAAAGACGGGACTCGAACCCGCGACTTTTGGCGTGACAGGCCAATACTCTAACCAAACTGAGCTACTTCCCCTATTTTAGTCACAACGGGAGATTAAGAAAAACTCTTAAAGAGCCCCCGTTGACTGAGATGAAGTTAATCTAAGGTTTTAAACCTTTATGCTTTAAGGTTACTAATAAAGGTTTCTGTATAGTCCTTAACATATGAATCTACAAGACCCATTAGCTCATCAGATAAAGCTTTCTCCTTGTGGATACGAGCTAGAAGGCTAGAGTCTGCGGCCTTAATAAGACCTTCTTCATATGCAGGGATATCGGATACATCCATTTTGTCAAGATAACCTTTAGTACCTGCGTAAATAACAAGAACTTGTACTTCGAAAGGAAGAGGGCAGAATTGACCTTGCTTTAGAAGTTCTGTTAATCTTTCACCACGTTTTAGGGTGAACTGAGTAGCGGCATCAAGATCAGAACCGAATTGTGCAAAAGCAGCAACTTCACGGTACTGAGCTAGAGTAAGCTTAAGGGTACCAGCAACTTGCTTCATAGCTTTAACTTGAGCTGCAGAACCCACACGGCTAACAGAAAGTCCAACGTTAAGAGCAGGACGAATTCCTTTATAGAAAAGTTCAGCTTCTAGGAAAATCTGACCATCTGTGATAGAAATCACATTTGTTGGGATATACGCAGAAACGTCACCGGCTTGTGTTTCAATAACAGGTAAAGCTGTTAAAGAACCAGCACCTTCCTCATCAGATAGCTTAGCAGAACGCTCTAATAGACGAGAGTGTAGATAGAAAACATCTCCTGGGTACGCTTCACGACCTGGAGGTCGACGTAGAAGAAGAGACATCTGACGATACGCAGTTGCCTGCTTACTTAAGTCATCAAAGATGATTAAAGCGTGCATTCCGTTGTCACGGAAGTATTCAGCGATAGCAGAACCTGAATAAGGTGCTAGGAATTGTAGAGGAGCTGGATCTGATGCTGTAGCAGCAACAATAACAGAGTAATCCATAGCCCCTGCGTCAGTAAGAGATTTTGTTAGGTGAGCAACTGTTGATCGTTTCTGACCAATAGCAACATAAACACAGTAAAGTTGTTTTGTTTTGTCTCCTGAATCAAAAGCTTCCTTCTGATTTAACATTGTGTCAATAGCAACAGCTGTTTTACCTGTCTGACGGTCACCGATGATAAGTTCACGCTGACCACGACCGATAGGAACTAAGCTATCAACAACTTTCAGTCCTGTTTGAACCGGCTCAGATACAGATTGACGGGCAATAATACCCGGAGCTTTTACTTCAACTCGAGAACGTACTACGTCCTTTAGTGGACCTTTACCGTCAATAGGGTAACCTAGAGCGTCGACAACGCGGCCAAGGAGACCTTTACCAACAGCAACATCAACAATGGAACCTGTACGCTTAACTAAGTCACCTTCAAGAATAAGTGTGTCATTACCGAAAACAACAACACCAACAGCTTGGTTTTCTAAGTTAAGAGCCATTCCTTTGATACCTGCAGAGAACTCAACCATTTCTCCGGCTTGAATGTTTTTTAGCCCGTAAACACGTGCGATACCATCTCCCACAGATAGAACTCGACCTACTTCTTCGTATTTAAGTTCAACGTAATAGTCAGAGATACGTTTTTCTAATAATTTAGAGAATTCACTTCCTCCTGATCTCATTTGGATCTTTTTTTTATTTATTTTTTAATATCTTTAATCAATCCTAAAAAGACAATTTTTCTAATCCTAATATTTTAAGATATTAAGACTTATCCTCTCTGTGCATGAGAGGGTTCCAAGGAGTTTGAAGATCAAAACTCCTGAATTCTTGAGGCATTTCTAGTGGCTCATAAATAACCCGCTTACTTGATTCATCATAGCGAACTTCTGTAAAACCACTTAATGGGAAATCCTTACGTAAAGGATACCCATCAAAACCGTAGTCTGTAAGAATTCGGCGAAGATCTGGGTGGTCTTTGAAAAAAATACCATAAAGGTCCCAAGTTTCTCGCTCAGACCAAAGAGCATTTTTATATAATGGAGTTACCGACGAAACACCTTTAAACTCATCAACGGGTGTTTTAACTCGAAGACGTGTATTCGAAGAAACACTTAATAGTTCATAAACAACTTCAAATCGTGTTTCTCTTGAAGGATAATCTGCACCACAAAGCTCCACAAGAAGTTTATATTGACATGACGTATGATCGCGTAAAAATGTAAGAATTTTTGTTACATTTTCTGGTTCAACAATGATTGCACCTTCATTCTTCTCCATACGTATTTCCTTGATTAATCCAGGAAGAGTGAGCATAAGGTGTTGAAGAAATAATTTCATACACTTAGTAGAATAAATATTAAGTTAATCCAACCTTTAAATACGAAAAAAAGAATAAATCCTTTCTTTATAAAATAATATGGGAATTTTCCTCCTTTATTTGGTTTTATACCACCAACGAAAGTGAGAGAAAGGACGATTTTCTTCGGCAAGCTTATGAACTTCTAAACGTTTTCCATAAGCATGTCCTGTTTTAAAATACACGTCAAAGAGTTCACGAGATAAGCCTTCTTTAAATGCACATTTATTAAAGGAATTTCGACGAGCCCCTTCAAGAAGCCAACGGAGACCTAAACCCCTACTTTTTTCCTTTTTTATAGGGCCTGGGACTTGATACACTGTGCCTTTTACTACAACAGGGCGGAAACTTACTAAAGGTGAAGCTAAATCCACAACGCGCTCAAAAAAGTCTAAAGTTGACATGGGGGCAGAATTCTCCTCTTGAGGCCACCTAGGATCCGACTTCATAGAGAAAAGAGCTTTCTCTACGTTTTTGTAAGCTTTAGACATCTTACCATCTTTCATAGATAGACGTATAAATCGTATTAAATCTTCCCTACCTTGAGTATTATCGGATGGGAAATCCTTAAAGACCCAAGTTCTAAGCGAATAATTTGTTCTTTTTATTTTACTCATTGAAAAGCCTTAATTTTAATTTATTTGGGTTTCTTTGCACCATATTTAGATCGTCTTTGTCGACGTTGAGGAAGCCTTCCAAGGTCATAAAGGCCCCTTACGCAATGGTATTTAACTCCTGGGAGATCTTTAACTCGACCTCCACGAACACATACAACAGAGTGTTCTTGAAGTTTGTGGCCCTCTCCAGGAATATAAGCGAAAACTTGAGCTCCCGTACTTAGGCGCACTTTAGCTACCTTCCGCAGGGCGGAATTAGGCTTTTTAGGAGTTTTTGTAAAAACTCTCATGCAAACCCCCTTTCGAGTAGGGGATCCACCCAAACCTAAAAGCCGCCCTCTCCCTTTTTTAACGTTTTTTCTCTTTTTACGGAGAAGTTGGTTTGCAGTAGGCATTATAAAATATATTAATGTATCGATGAGAACCCGTATTTCTCTCTTATTGGTAACTTAGGATGTAGCACTGAGAGTTCTAATGTACTTAGCTTCTAAGTGTCCAAGGATAGGGACAAATACAAGGAAGTGTACAAAGAAGTAAACAGAAGCGAGCTGCCCTACTTCAACATAAGGTGTTTCCACAGGTTTCATTCCGATCCAACCTAGAATAACAACGTCAGCTAGAAGAAGCCAGAAGAGCTTTTTATGGATAGGACGGAATAGAGAAGATCTAACTTCACTTGATTGTAAGAATGGTAGAGCTAGAAGGCATGCGAAGACTGCACCGATAGCAGCAACACCTCCAAGCTTATTAGGGATGCTTCTTAAAATAGCGTAAACCCATAGGAAATACCACTCAGGTACAATGTGAGCTGGTGTAGACATTGGGTTTGCAGGGATATAGTTATCCGGGTGTCCTAAGAAGTTAGGTGCGAAATACACGAAAACTGAGAAGAATACACCGAATGTAACCCAGGCAACAACGTCTTTAACAAAACAATAAGGATAGAAGCTCATTTTATCCACAGATGCATCAAGTCCTAGAGGGTTATTAGAACCATATTGGTGAAGAGCAGCAATGTGAACAATAGAAGCTCCAGCAATAATGAAAGGTAGAAGATAGTGTAGACTAAAGAAACGGTTTAAAGTTGCGTTATCTACAGAGAATCCTCCCCATAACCAAGTAACAATAGAGTTACCTACAACAGGAATAGCACTTGCTAATGATGTAATAACAGTAGCTCCCCAGAAGCTCATTTGACCCCAAGGTAGAACGTAACCAATAAAGGCTGTTAGGATCATTAGAAGTAAGATAACTACTCCAATACACCAGACCCCTTCTCTTGGACTAACGTAACTAGCGTAATAAAGGCCACGGAACATGTGAACATACACCATAATAAAGAACATGCTTGCTCCATTTGCATGAAGATAACGAAGAAGCCAACCTCCTTCTACATCACGCATAATGTGTTCTACGCTTAAGAAAGCAAGATCCACATGAGGTGTATAGTGCATTGCTAAGAAAATACCAGAAGCTAATTGAACTACTAGGCAAATTCCAGCTAGTGATCCAAAACTCCAGAAATAGTTAATATTTAAAGGAGCTGGATAATCGATTAAGTGGTCTGTCATTAATGACAGACCAGGCTGATTAAGGATTGAAAGTCTTTTTGATCCTGTTCTTCCACTTTCATTTAGTAGACTAGGATCATGAAGATTTTCAGTTTTGACAAATCTCTTTGCCAATTCTTTTCTTTCCATTTGGATACGCTCATCATTAGATAGAGCGTTTAGATTGTGTCCCCCGTCTTTTTGAGCTAATAAAAGCTCTAAAGATCGAGGGAAAAGACCACTTTCAACAAAAGCTTTAACGGTTGCCTTCATTTTGTATTTTCTTTTTTACTTTAATGAAGATTAAATCTTCATTATATTATCTTATTGAAATTGAATCAAGAAGGATAAGGAAAAAGAGAATTATAGAAATTCCCTTTATAAACAACCATGAAAAAATAAGTATATAATTTAGTACAAAAAAGATTCTTTATTGCTAAAGAATGAGTTCTTGCCTATCAACGTAGTAGTCTTCTACGATGTTAAAAATAAGTCTAAAGGAAGACTTCCCGCTTAGATGCTTTCAGCAGTTATTCTGAGAGACGTAGCGAGCCGGCGATGCATTTGGCAATACAACCGGTAAACCAGAGGTCTCTTTAGTCTCGATCCTCTCGTACTAGAGACAAAGCCTTATAATTTTTCACTATTAATGCTAGATAGGAACCGAACTGTCTCACGACGTTCTGAACTCAACTCACGTACTGCTTTAATGGGCGAACAGCCCAACCCTTGGAAGCTTCTTCACCTCCAGGACGCAATGAATCAACATCGAGGTGCCAAACAACTCCGTCGATAAGAACTCTTGGGAGGTATTAGCCTGTTATCCCTGGCGTTTCTTTGATTCGTTGAGCGAGAGCCTTTCCACAAAGAACTCCCGGATCACTACGACCGACTTTCGTCCCTGCTAGATATGTCTATCTCACAGTCAAGCAAGTTTATATCGTTACACTTTAGAAAGGGTTTCCAATCCAATCAAACCTACCTTCGTACACCTCCGTTACACTTTGGGAGGCGACCACCCCAGTCAAACTACCCACCATCCAATGTCCCTTTTTCTTAAAAAGGTAAGATTCTCAGTTAATCCAGAGTGGTATTTCACTGATGTTCCCTAATAAAAGGAAACTCCCACTTATTCTACACAAGAGAAACCGAGTTTCAATGAAAGGTTATAGTAAAGAAGCACAGGGTCTTCCCGTCTAGGCACTAATACTCCGCATCTTCACGGAGAATTCAATTTCACCGAATCCATTTCTGAGACAGCGGGGCAGTCATTACACCATTCATGCAGGTCCATAATTAGTGGACAAGGAATTTCGCTCGTTTAACAATACCCACTTAAGTTTCCTTAGTGGACGGACTTTCTCTTAAGATACGAATTTCTTTTAAATCCTCTGTACTTAAATGGAGGCCTTCAGACATCATCTTTACGATACGACGAAACTTTAGAAAGTCTACACGTTTCTTTGTTTTTAACTTATGTCTCTCAAAAAAAGGAAGTATATGCGCCTCAAGTGCTTTTCTATGGCGAACTCGATAACAAAAAACATTTTGTTTTTCATGACGGACTACACCACATTTAAAAAAGGCTTTAAGCCCATAAAGTACTTGCACATCTCTTTTGTGCTGGGTTACTACGAATTCAGGGAGAACCTGAACACCGTGTTTCATTGAAGTATGTTTTGAGATACCGATGTGGAAACACCCCTCACCGTCTACAAAACCTACTACCCATTTAGGATCTAAATTCATTTTCATTTCTTCCGGACATAAAGTCTCTGAGGATTCTTCTAAGATTAGAAGTCTTTCCTGCTGATTGTCCCCCTGCCTTGGTCATTTTTACTGCTCAGCGTGAACTGAACGAGTAGACCGAAGTTTTTGAGGATGTTCCAGCATATGGTCCGGTTTTACTAAGGCAGCTTTATTCACCTTAGGATCGTTAGAGTTACGACCGCCGTTTACTGAACAATCAGTTCGGAGCTCCATCCATACGGATTTCACCCTTCCCTTTTAGCTTGCAGCACCGGGCAGGTGTCAGACCTTATACAGCGTTTTACAACTTAGCAAAGTCTTGTGTTTTTGGTAAACAGTTGCTACCCCCGATTTCGTGCCACCTTTCATACTTAAAAAGTACAAAAGGTCCCCCTTCTTCCTAAGTTACGGGGTCATTTTGCCGAGTTCCTTAGAAATGGTTCTTTCGATCACCTTTGTAGATTCCTACTCCTTCACCAGTGGCGGTTTCCAGTACGGTTTTATTACCTTGATTTTTCCAGTTCACTTAATTTCTTCCAACTTTTCTCCAACGAAAGAAGAAAGAATCTCTCGTGAATCTTTCAAGATACATTCCCATCGACATACCCTTTCGGGTCCTT
>Ga0163179_10002405_pt1 | contig 13074 bp, 11 predicted proteins | sample AtlANTMetagenome_FD_109643 | JGI IMG/M metagenome (GOLD analysis project Ga0163179, IMG submission 109643) | Marine eukaryotic phytoplankton communities from the Atlantic Ocean - Atlantic ANT 2 Metagenome | ecosystem: Environmental > Aquatic > Marine > Oceanic | place: North Atlantic Ocean...
CCAGTTATTTCGCCTGACATCATCAAGCCAAATTCATCAGCAGGGGTAACGCCTTGATCTTCTCCTGAAACAAAACCACCTTTCTGTCCATCTATCATTGGACTTCTAAATGATCGTCTTACCTCATCAGAAATCAGCCAAGCATCAGAAGTATCTACTTGATCGCCTCTATTTCCAAGTTCACCTTCAACTAACATCCCTTCCATGAATGACATAAAAGGGTTGCTACCTCTTTTGTTTTTGAATAAAACATCTCCTAGTGAGTTGGTAAGTTTACTAACTCCATTAACAACGCCTGTCATCCCTGCGCCTAAGTTCATGTCAGGCGAGGTTCCTACGTTATAAAACTGAACTAACGGCTTAAATACACCAGCGTCTTCTTCTTTTCTTTCAATTGATTTCTCTCTTCTTTCTGCAAAATCTATTTCAGCAGGCTTCATATCTTGAAGCTCATCTTGCTCAAATGCAGGTAAATTAAATAGTGACATGATTAACCTCCTAAAGAATACTCTTGGACAAGAGTTTGAAGACCTTTTGAATAATTAGGGTCAGTAGCGTAACCCTGTTGCTGCAATAGATTAGTAACTTCTTTTATGTTCTTACCTGATTCTACTCCTGTAAAACTTTTATAGTCCTTATACCACTTATCTATTAAATATTTAAAGGATGCTTCAGGGGTATCAAAGTTAATAAAATTAGCTTTAACTTTCTTTGATTTACCACTAGCATCATCTTCTTCTGTGTTAACTAAACTGCCTTTACTTCCAGGCAATGCTTTTAATCCAAAGAAGTTATTTGTACCACTTGGCTTTCTGCCAAAATCTGATTCTTGTGCAAACTGAGCAGCTACCGCTTCAGGATATTTGGCCCCAAGTTTAGTGGCTAAATTAACAGCAGCTTGAAATCTTTGGTTGTTATCTCCTTCTGTTAGTCCAGTTGCCGTTGACATAGGCTGTGCATAAGCTGGACCGCCAAACAACATATTGAGCATCCAATCGCCTGGTCCTGGTGAAACAGCACTAGCCATCGCTTTATTGAAAAAAGTCAATGAGGCTTGATCGGTTGATTTTTTGTTATTGACAAAACCTTCTAAATATTTCCTTACTGAACCATCAGGATCAAAAGTATATACACCATCTAAGCTTCTCCAAAATCTGATCTGTTCTAATAAGTAACGATGTGGTGATGTTTTTGCTCTCTCGGCAAACTGTAGTAGTTGAGGGCTAAATTCTTTACCTTCGTTTAGATTTTTTAATTCGTTGTTAAGCCAAGTAGCATTTAAGACGGCACGTTCTCTATATCTTTTAACAACACGATCAGGAACATTCTCTGAACCAACCATTCCTACTGGTTGATTTCTTGAGTCTTGTTTAATTTGTTTTGGATCTATCTGTACTTCTTCTTTTTTTGTAGGAAAAAATTTTTCATATAATTCTTTGTATTCAGGTGTTGCCGTATATTCATCAAAAGCTTGATTGAGTAGCTTTTCACCTACGTTTTCAGGTACTATTCTTGCATTATTATCTGCTAACCATTTGTCTGCTTTTGCATCAGCAGATTCAAGGATTTGCGTAATAACTTTATTCTTGAATTTTTTACCTTTTTGATCTAAAGAGGCATTTAATTGATCGCTATAGCTACCGAAAATTCCACCCTTTAATCCTTTTGGCGTAATCCTTGGATCATCCATTATTTCAGGTAGTCTTTTGTATAATTGATCTTCTATTGAGTCAGGTCTTGTTGCTAAATATTCCTCCCTTTGATCTAATATTTGTGTAAGTTGATTTAGGTATCTTCCGTCATCATTCATTGGCAAAGCGTGTCTCTGCATATCTTCAAATATTTGTCTTCTATTATTCTCAAAATCGTCCCTAGTTAATGTTCTTAAATATTCTCTATAATCACTTCTTTCTTTTGCGGTTGGTTTATTAAGTATTGAAGTTAAAGTTGTTAAATCTTTATTCCTATCAGCAATATATTTTTCTATATCTCGATAGCCAATAGATGAAGCTGCGTTATAAAAATCTTTTAAGCTATCTTGATATTCTTTTGTGTCAGGTCTTAGCCTGCCTGGCCCTCCTGGCTTGTACCATTTGTCATCTAAAGCTTGTTCTTTTACTTTTTCCTCTAGATCAATTGCCTTGGTTGCAGCTTCTAAACCCTCATTCCTCATCTCAAGTAATTTATAACCCATTGTTTGAAATAGGTATGGTCTTTTTTCAGGATCATCTTGTTGACTTCCACCTTTTATAAATCCTATAGCTTGTTGAGCAAGTGGATCAGATGAATAGGTAGGAACTACTTCATCAAAGAGTTTCTTTAAAACATCTTGTCTTCTTTTGCCTGATAAAAGTTTTAACTTATCGTCTAATAAAGCTGTTAAGTGTTGTCCTGCTAAGAATGGAAAATTAGGATCATCTACAGGGACATTTATTATTTCCAGAGTTTCAGGATCAGTGTATGTTATTCCTTCTTTAAGTACATTGCTAAGGTCTAGTTTAAATGCTGCTGTTGCAGTCTCAAATGTACTTTGATCAACCGCTTCATTATATAATTTTTCGTGACTATCTCTAAAACTATCTACAGCTTTATTTTCTGCTGAAACAACGTATCGTAAATACTCAGGCTCATCACCAGTTAATCCATATTTATCATCCAACTCATTCATTAATGTAGTCTGTATCTGAGTAATCTTCGGATGATCAGTAGGCAACTTTGACAATTCAAGTGAATTATTATTTAAGTAATCATCAAACTTATTATCTATTTCACTAGCCAACATCTGAGATAAATATTTTCTACGTCCAGTTAATCTCCAAGGATTCGTTACTTCTAATAGGGCTGCTGCGTCTTTATCTGTTTTTCTTAAAAAATCAACAGCAGACATAGAATCGGCAAGCCCTTTTTCTTGTTGTTCCTGCAGGCTGATTTTTGCTTTAGCTAATTGATTACGAGCTTCTAGGAATTCAGGGGCGTTCTGCATCCCTTTTTGCATATTTGTTTTCGCATAGTTTTCATATACGGCTCCACCTGCTTTCACCAACTGTTGAGTGAACGGCCCTAATGCTTGTGCTAATTGTTGAAACTGGTTATATCCCTGAACATTTCCTTGACTTCCTTTTTGAATAGCAGCGATTTGTGGAACGCTACCAATCATTGATGGTTTTGCTGCCCCTGCTGTTTGCTTTTGACCAGGAGTTATGAAAGCACCTAAAGGCTTTGCTACTGGTGTTATTTGCCCGAAAGGGAGTTGTTTCTCTTTAGCCATTGCTTATTTGTTTTGTAGAGCTTTTAGAGTGTCAGCTTGATTTTTCATGCCGTAGTAAGTGCTAACGCCACCCAGAACAGCAGTGCCAGCATTGAGCCATGCAGCGCCAGCCGAAGGACCGCCGCCTGTCATGGTTGGGCCGCTAGGAGTAGTCAATGTTGGCAATGGTGCAAATGGAGGTATTGGATCTATGTATGGCTGTTCTTCATAGAACTGCTGACTATTCCATCGACTTATATATTGAGCGACTTGTGCCGCTTGTGTCCTTGTATATTGTCTTGTTCTAAGTTGTTCATTAATCTGCTGCATTGCCTCATAATCTCCTTGTTGTCTTGAGTAATCATTGACGATTCGATCTACAGAATTACCTTCCGAACCCATTGCTTGTACTGAAGCTCTAGCTTGCAATGCCCTCCATCTGTATTGCTTTGTTGCGAAAGCATCTTGCATCGAAACTTCTTGATACTGATCGCTAATAGCTTGACTATCTGCTACAAAAGCCGCGCCTGCTGCTGCTCTAGTTTCTGCTACGACTTCGGCTTGCCTTATTGATTTTCTTAGTTCAACATTTTTAAGTGAGTTGACATAGGAAAGTTGACTGTTGTAGTTGACTGTCTCTTTCCAAAAGTTATGTTGCTTATTTGCGTCTTGTAGCTTGGAATTGAAGCCAGCCTGCCAAGAAGCAAACTTATTATTGGCATCCTGAAAAGCTTTCTTGTTTAGATAATCCTGTTTTTGTGCGTTAAATCCAAAGAGTGATTGTGCTATTCCTAGGCCCGTTTGAGCACCAGCAAGCATCATTGGCCCTGTGATTGCAACCATTAAGCTTTCCTCCAGAAGTGGCTAAACAACTGTGCGTTTTGCCCCATAGGTGCTGGTGTATCAACCGTGAAGCCCAGATGTTTTAACCATCGAATACTTGTCGCATTGGAATACAAAGCCCAGTTATGCAAGAAATCATTGCCATCACTGATTAAGCCATCTACCCATTTGCGACCACCACGAATGAACTGTCTTCGATGGCTGGAAGTTGAAAATAATTCTTCAGTTCCTAATAACCAAATCAAAGAATTATTAACGCCACATATCCCTACAGGCAAATCATCATCTCCATCTATGCAACAACAAATTTCACTTTGTTTCCAACTTGCTAACACAGCCTCTTTGCCAGTTATGCCATGACTATAGAACACTTCCCTTTCATCTTGTTTCCTTACATTATTAGATATAAACTCCACTCTTGCAGGAGTTGGTCTAGCCCACTTCATTGTAAACCTCTTGCTTGGCTTGTAATCAATGCCACCCATTCACAAGTACTAAATTTACATGGATGGATTGTGTCGTTATGAATTTCGACAATACAGTTTTCGCCTTTTGAATTTATTGGAATCCTGAAAACACCTTCATGGTATCTATCTTCATTTTCTCCAAATCCACCTGTAGGAAGTTCGCTCCCTAATAAAGAATTTCTAACTCGAATAGTTGTATTGTCATATTTATAAATTGCTGATTCACGCCTTTCAGCCATGACATGAATTTCAAAATAATAGGTTTCGTGGTATCGAATCTTTGCATGTCTTACCTGTGTCCTTTCTGTGTTACTTGCCGCTTTGCCACCACCTATTTCTTTATAGTTTTTAAACTTAGTAAATCTATAAACGAAATCAAAAGGCTCTCCAAAATAAACAGGAGTATTAGACCAGTTGCCATCAGCAACTATCTGATTTCCACTTGTTGTTGACCCTAATAAAACACCACCGTTACTTGATGTGTCATAACCAGACCAAGCCTCAGTTTTGGCAGCAGCAGAATAAGTTAATGTCCAAGTCGTTTTCTTTGTTATTGCGTTATAAGTTCCACTAGGAACCCGTAAAGCAGTAGGTGTGTCCGTTGTGGTTGAGATTTGCCTGTCTAATAAAAATGGATATGGTTTTGGCGATACATCACTTAGACGATCTGAAACAGGAATCTTTTCTAGCCATACATCATTTCCATATTCAGCCAACAAATAAATAGTTTCTTCTACGCAAAGGATTTGAAGGATTCTGGCTGTACCGTTTAGCTCCCAATAAGACCAACTACTTTGTGCCCTTTCTGATCCTTCCCCTTGGTTTCTGTAAAAGTATTTATAAACATAAATTCGATTTGTATAGCCAGCTTTGCTAGATAAAGCGAACCAAGAATTACCAGTATCGTTTGTTGTTAATTTATAAACTTCAGAAGGAATATAACTACTAACATAACTTGTTAAATCAGAAGCATCAGCAACTAAAGCACTACCAGCACCTTTAACTGAAAACTCTCGGAAGCTACTCCATAATCCATTTGCTTGGCAGAAGATTATTGATCCAGCTACAGGAACAGGTCTACATTGAATGTCTATTTCATATTGAGTTAATACAGTAATAACTGCACTTTTAGGAGAAAGTATAGTTTCTGCTGCATTAAATCTAAATTGAATTTGGTCAGAAAATACAATCAACTCATCCTGATATGCCACTGCATACCTAAGAATTGACACTTTATTATTACTAGCCTGTAAGTCTATTGGGTCAGAATCTAAAACAGTAGTTACTGTCTCTGGGAAGAAGCTGAAGAACTCTTTTGCTCGGCTTAAAATTATATATTCATCGGCTAATACTCCAAGTCTTCCTTTATAAATAAAAATGTCTTGAATCGGATAACCAATAAAGCTTGGATCTGGCGCACTATCTGTATCACCACATGTTCTTTCTCCCCATTCTGGGATCTTAGTACCGCTTACGGTGCTTCCATCAGCAGGCCCAAAGTGGAACTGACCATTAGCCAATCGGACAAGAACGTGAGGCATTGTTGCCTTGTCAATCTTGTATTGATCTCCTGGGCTAACACATTCTTGCCATGATCCTTCTCCAAAAGTTCCAGCACCAGTGCGAGGAACAAACTCCACATGGTAATCATCAAAGTTATTCCCTGGATCTCCTACGATTTCAACTTGATAACCTTGGGGTGCAATTGTTGGAAGCTCAGTAAAGACCTGTACTTCATTCGTTATTGCAGTTATATCAGCATTTGCTCTAGCACATTTAGCAGCGACAGTAATTGCATTAGCCGAGGTCAGATGCAATACACTTCCTTTCCTTGTGATTGTTACCCCTGAAATACTTCCTAAACCTGTCTTTACGTTCTCTGCAATTGTTGATGTATCAATTCGATGTTCTGTTGATGAACTACCTGAAACGACCACAGGAGCAACAGCAGTCTCAACTGTTACTTCAGTTCCATTGACGTTTACAACGTAGGACTGACCGTAGTTAGCGGCCTTAATCCAAACCAATGCTTCATGTGCATTAGGTCGAGCAGTGGCAGGAGCCGTATCGCTAGTCATAGCGGGTATGGCTTTTGTATTACTTATGAAAGTAAAGTCAGCTATCGTTGCTGCTCTTATATCTAACTTTGAACTGACAACAGAATTTAAATAGTTATAAGCATTAGTGGCAGGGTTGACTGTCTTCTCGTTTCCATCTAGGTCGTAAACCTTGATAGCAGTTTTGCCAATAACAACTAAATATTTTTCACCCGCATCTCGCAGAATTTGATGGAAGTAAACATCTCCATAAGTTGAAGTCGCTACTTTGGCTATGCATTTTGTACCCTCTCTCTTCCTAAGTCCTTCTGTTAAAGAACTCATTCCATTGATTTGCTTTTCTGCCTGAGATGGATCTCGTTGTCCGTCAGGTTGTAAAGAAGTTCCCTGTATTAAATTAGGGATTGTATAAGAAGCAAGATTAGCCATCTATATATCCTCTCCTCCTTCCTAGTAATCCATAGCCTGCTGAATAAGTTCTTCCTGGGATTAGCCCTGGACCACCTGTAAGGCTATTGGGTTGTGATTGCTCTATCTCAATTCGTTGTAATTCAATTAACGCCCCTTGCTCGTCTAGTGCTGTGTACTTAAAGATTGCGTCATCTGCTAAGACACGATCACTAAAGACTCTTGCAGATCTTATAGTTGTCCACCTATTGAAAACTTCTGGACATTCATCCCAAGGCAAAAGCCAAATGGTATCTGCCTTAATAGTCTTCGCCACATCATCAGGAATAATGTAAGTTCTTTTTTCTCTGTCATAAACCTTGGTTCCTCTGACAATAAAACGACCATCCCATTCGTAGGGATCAGTACTAAAGCTGACGAGGTTATCAGGAACAATGATTTGATTCTCTACGTTCTTTGAAAATTCATATTCATACTCGGTGTTCCAACTCCATCCTCTTGTCTGTCCTTCTTTGAAAAATTCTAGGATTGTCTTCTCAGCCATTGCAGCTTCTACTACTTGCTGAGTTTCTAAACTGTTGACAGGTTGCTCACCAATATTTTGAAGACAGATATTTACAGCTTCTAAAAGTGTGGTTCTCCCTGGTGCTTTTGATTGATTGGCTAATCCCATAAAAAAAGACTGCACACATGCAATCTTTATCTTATCGGTTATTTGTAAGAAAGTCCCCTGACTGAACAAAATCAGGGGAAATTAGTACCTCTGCTAGTAATAATCTATGGGATTTCGATTACACCTGCACACTCGGCTCTTAGTACATTCATACCAATAGCCATACGAGCAACCATAAGGCTTGCCTGGTACATAACATTGAAACTTGATCCTTCTGGTGTTACCTGAAGAGATGGAGCTTTCAAGGTCAGCACACCGATTGCATCTCTATGGAAAACAATCGCCTTATTCTTAGACAAATCCTGCTGATAAGCAGAGTTTTTGTCATAAGTGCCATTCGTATAAGAGGCTTGGGTAACGTGGTTCGACATGTGAACATCCACGCCCTTGACACGCAATATGCGGCCTCCTGCAAACGATCCATTCTCACCGCCACCACTGTTGAAATCAGTGTTGATTGCTCTAGTGGAGTCAAGTAGATAATCGTACTCGTCAGGGCCAACAACGCAAACTAAGTTCTCAGTTGGAACATCAGCTTTTTGCATCTCAACCTTGATAGAACTAATCTTTTCAATTAGCTCATCACCCTTAGCGTTCTTGGTAGCTGCTGCATAACCAGATGAAAGTGTCGCTGTATGTCCTGTGCGATTAGCGTTAATAGACTTCGCCAATGGTTCAGTCGTAGTATTCGCTGCTGCATAGAGAACTCTAGCGGCTCTTTTATCCCATTCGTAAGCAAGGGCCAAACCTAGCTGATTGGTGATATCACTACGTTCTTCGTAGTAATTCATTAATCTATCTAAGTCGTAAATAACCTGATCGGCTATTAACAATCCATCTAAATTAATGACCTGTTCGTTTCTATCACCAGGGCTATTTGTTGCCCCTAATATTGGCGAACCAGGTACGTGATAGGCCGCCGAAGCGCGTCCAGAAACGGGGAAGGCTGCTGATTTGCCGCCTGATATGGTCCGTTCTTTTACTTTACCTTTGAATACGCAATTTCGCTCAAACGCTGAAAGAAGCTCACTAATTCCCAGCTTAAGAAAGAGAGCGTCTACAGCATTTGCGCCTTTAATCTGACCTAAACGGTCTAAACTGGCATTAGCCATTTGACTATTTTTTTATAGGTGAGTGTCTTTCTTTGTTTGATTAATTAAGTTGTCTCCCGCAAGAGGCTTAATTAACTGCACAAGTGCAGAACAACTCATGCAAAAATAATAGCGTTAAAAGTCGTATTCAGTTAATGGTGATCTATTCATTGTTGTCTCAACCCATTTTCTATACTTAGGATCTACGTCATATTTTCTTCTACCTGTTTGTTTATCTATTGCTGATATAGCTGCTATTGCTTGATCCTTTGAATTAAATACATCAGCACCAGATGATGTGCCGCCTGATATTAATTTTGGCTCATCATTTATTCCTTTAAATTTATTCATCATATTTCTTACAGCACTTTCAGCGACTTGTAAATTCCCTCCTTCTACAAGCATGTTATATGTTGCTAATTCTGTTTCGTTAACACCTCCATTTCTCATCCACTCAGTCATTTGATTGAATGATTGTTCGCCTCCAACTGAATTAATAATGTTATCTGCATCAGCTTTCTCTAGCCCTGGTGCTTCTGCTTTTTGTTGCTGTGGTGTTTCTTGTTTAGTTCTGCCTTGTAAATAAGCATCAACTAATTTTCTAGGGATACCACCTTTATCAACTAGGGCATCAATCTCTTTATCTACATTTTGCCCTGACCAAAACTTGCTAGACATTTCAACAGGGTTCACCTCTGCCTTCTCTAAGGCGTTAGTAACGTCTTCCCCGTAAAACTCTATACCAAGTTCTCTTGTGTATTCTTCAGGCTTCTCAGGCCAGTTATCAGGAGCTTGTGACTCTTGGGTTTCCTGCTTGCCTTCGCTGAGTTTGCGTTCAGCTTCTTGATAAGCCTTTAAAACTTCATCAACATTTTTAAACTTTCCACCAATTAATTCTTCATTGGTTTCAGGTTGATCTTGAGTTTCAGGTTGGTTGATGTTTGCCTGTTGCTCTTCAACTTCTTTAACAAAGTCATCAAAGATATCTTCCTGCCCTGGACCGAGCATATCTTTTACTTCTGGGCCTGGAGTGGTGGTCATTGTTCTTCAGTAGGTTGTGAAAGTTCCTGAGTTGTAGCAGCAGCATTAGCTAACTTTTGAGGGTCAGCCATGCCCGACTGCATTGCTTGTTGCATCATTGCCTGTTGTTCTGCTGCTTGTTTTTCTTGTTCAATCTGCTCATCAGTTTTTACTAGACCGTTAAGTTCCATACCCATTGATGAAGCTAGTCTTCTTATCAACTCACTCGTATCGACATACATTGCAATTCCCTCTGGCCCGATACTTTGCTGAAGGATCTGCATAAATCTTGCAGTCTTTTCAAGATCATTTGAACGCCCTAATGCTCGTAGTCCTACAGAAAGTACAGGCTTAACAAGCTTATTAGGAAGTACAGGTATCTTCCCTCTCTTGGTGAGTAGAACTAACTTTCTTGCTATGTATGGTCGTACTAATTCCTGACTTAAAATTGAAAAGATTGAGCCGAGATTTGCGGATATCTCTCTTTCTAATATTCTGATTTCCTCGGCTGTCACTCTTTCTGCGTCCCTCGGATTTTGGAGCATGAAGCTTTGAGATAGTCTTGCTTCTACAGTCGCCAAGCTCTGAAGGGCCACCTGCATGTCGTTGCCTTTATCGGTTCTAATTGTAAAAACGTCATCAGGATTTCCTGCCAAGAAAGAACCGTTTGCGGCCTCTGCGAGCTTCTTAGGATTAACAACACTACTAGGTTTAACAAGGTGTTTTGTCTGTGCTGCGATCAATGCACCTTCTGTAATTGCTTGACTCAAAGCCTCGGCTGTTTTCAGATCAGCCATACATGCAGCTTCTATATAACTAGGTGCATAACTTTCTCCTTGGGTTCTATACATACGCAATGGGAGCCAGGGACTTTGATCTTTAGGCGCTGATCCTCTTTGCCCTGGAACCTCTACCCCTTTTATTTCTTGATACCAATGGACAGTATTCCCTTCCCAGTAGACATTGGTGAAAACCTCAACATCATTTTGATAATCAGAATCATCTCTACCATCAACAATCCCTTTCGCTTCTCCATCTTCTTCCTTCAATAATTCTTGTGCTGCCTCTGGTAATGCTTGCTTTGCTATCTTTTCGCAGACAATGATTTGAAGAGGGTTGCCAATTGAATCTCTCTTCAATACATATCTTGAAAGAGGAAAACATTCCAAGCCATTCTCTTCGATATAAATCAGAGCATTTCCGTAAACAACTAATTGAGTTAGAGCCTCTTGTATTGCCAATCTGTCATTGCTCGTTTCCATATCGTTTAACAAGACTCTTTCTAATCTTGCTAACGCCAAATCGAAATCTGTTTTCTGTTTTGCCAACTCCTCTGGGGGTGCGCCTGCCTCTGCTAACTGCTGCTGATTCTTTGCATATTCAATTTCATCAATAGTAAATCTAAATATCTGTTCAGTTGGTGGCAGCAAAGATAAAAGTAATTTGGCAACAATTGTCTGTGTTCCTTTCTGGCCCACTCCATTCCATTGGTTGTTGATCTTCTTTTCCTTCTGACCAAATCCATCTGTATCTTGCATCAAATATGGAAGCGTTAAGCTTGCACATTCATTGCCAGTTTCAACATTGCTATTCCTTTCGGATTCAAGTTTTCTATATAGCTCTGCACATTTACCAGATGATGAATACTTCATGTTCATTTACCTCCGAGGTTGACACCCACGCCGCTAGTTTTTTTAGTTGAACCGACGCTTAGGTTTTTAGTAGGCGAGTCATATCTAGCTTGTTGAAATACACCTTTCTTGTTATTTACTTTTGCATTTGGCCCTTGTTGGCCTACGTCTCTACTACCTAAAACGCTTAAAGATCTTTGTGCCGCTTCTTGCATCTTTGCCTGTTGTGCTCTTGCGGCGGCTTCGGCTTGTGCCTTCGCTAATTCTGCTGCATGTGTGGCCTCCTGATCTTTCTTGGCTTGTAAGAAGTCTGCTTGTTGCTTTGCTTGCTCGGCCTCAACTAGCGTTTGTTGTTTTAGTAAAGCATCGTATTGATCTGCTTGATTCTGAAGAGCGATCTTACGTTGTTCTGCTATTCGTTCATTCTCTAACTGCCTCTGCTTGGCAATCTCATCTAGCCTTGCCTGCTCTTCGGCGGCTGCCTTGTTAACTTTTTGTTGTCCGTTGCACATGGTTAAACTCCTACGTTAACGCCACTGCCAGAAGTGTTCTGAACAGAGTTTTGACTGACCTTTAAAGTTGATTTATTTTTATCTTTTTTCTTTGGTTTGATTGTTGTTGTTGTCAGTGCATTTTCAGGATCAGTTTGTTTCGTGGTAACAGCGTATGTTTGTCCTGGTGCTGGACCTGAGTAACCAGCCACAGTATTTTGATGAGATGTTTTCAAGGCTGCAAGTTCGTCGGTTAACGTCTTAGTAGTTTCTGCTGCATTATCTATCTGAACCTGTAAAGCATCAGTAAAGGTTTTGTTTTGCTTTTCAGAGTTTTCAATAAACAAATCCAGCTTGGCTTGGTTTGCTGCTAGTTCTTCTTCGCTTGGCCCTTGATAAACAATCTCAGGCATCTTTGGTTTTCCGAAAATGTTGCACATGGTTTTAGGATTTAATAGTGGTGTTCAAGCCCGTACCAGAGCTTTTCTTTGTTGATGTTTTCTTTTGTGTAACCCTGTCAACACGCAAACTTTTCTTTCCCTTCTTTTTGTTTTTAGTTTTGTCTCTATCTCTTCCTACGACTGGAGCTTTTGCAGTTTTATCAGGAGGTGGTGCACCTATTAGTTGAGACATCCTTGCAGCATTAGCGCTGACATCTTTTGCTGCTGATATTTTAAAATCTCTGATACTAGCTAAAAGATTCTGATTATCTGATTGAGATTGACTTAATGAATTTTGCAATAACGTCGAAGAATTTTGCTGCTGCTGTTGCATCAACATGATTTGAGTATCAAGTTGAGTATCGTATGCAGACGTATCAGGCATTGTAATTGTGGTGCTGCCACCACCGCCGTTACACATTTAGCTCACCTCCAAGTTAACGTCGGCTGTTTTTTGCTCATCTAGAAGCATCTTTAAATAGGCGACTACCTCTTGTTGTCCGATCATTACATCAAGTTCTCTATGGGTCATAGACCTAAGAGGATTACTTGGAAAAGTATCCTCTAACTTCTTGATTAAAGCTTCAGTAACAAGAGGCTCAAACACCTGCAACTATGCAGAACAATATCAGTTTATCGGTGGATTCCAAATTAGGGGAGTATTAGTTTTTAAGTTGTATTCTCCTTGCCTTAATATTCGAGCGCA
>Ga0163179_10002406_pt1 | contig 13072 bp, 8 predicted proteins | sample AtlANTMetagenome_FD_109643 | JGI IMG/M metagenome (GOLD analysis project Ga0163179, IMG submission 109643) | Marine eukaryotic phytoplankton communities from the Atlantic Ocean - Atlantic ANT 2 Metagenome | ecosystem: Environmental > Aquatic > Marine > Oceanic | place: North Atlantic Ocean...
AGCAAATGTGGCGTCGGGACCTCGGACCCCTCAGAGGGTTGCACGGCTCGGCCAGTTCTCCGATTATCGCCGACGGGTTGGTTCTCCTCGCGAACGACCAGATGAATCCCAAGCGCTTCTCCTTCTACCTTCCCGAGGACACAGATTGGAATCCGGGAAAGAGCTTTCTGATCGCGCTCGACCGAAGAACCGGCAAGACGCGCTGGAAGATCGATCGGAAGTCCGAGCTGACTGGTTACGCGACGCCATGCATCCGGCGCATCGGTGGGCGGGCGGAAGCCATCTTCACCAGTACCGCTCACGGCATTACAGCGGTCGACCTGCAAAGTGGAAAGATCAGCTGGGAGATCGACCAACTCTGGGATGATCGCACGGTCAGCTCCCCGCAGCTCCACGATGACCTCGTCTTCGGCAGTTTCGGGAGGGGGCTGTCCGGGCAGCGCTTCGTGGCAGTCCGTCCCGACAAGGCCGGAGGTGCGAAAGGAGAACTCGTTTACGATGTCACGAAAAGCGTGCCCCTCGTTCCCAGCTTCGTGGTCAAAGATAACCTCCTCTTCTTGTGGACGGACAGCGGGGTAGTCACTTGTCTCGATGCGCCGACTGGCAAAGTGCACTGGCGGAAGCGGGTTGGCCACAGCTGCTACAGTTCTCCGATCTGGATCGATGGGCGCCTCTATGGAATCAGCAAGCGCGGTGAAGTCATCGTCCTCGCTGCCAGCAAGGAGTTCAAAGAGCTGGGCAGGGTGGATCTCGATGAAAAGACCTTCGCCACTCCAGCGATCGCCAAAGGGGTGATGTATTTGCGTACCCAATCCCGTTTGTACTCCTTGGGAAAGGCGAAGTGAAACATCCTGCGATTCATTGGAGAAAGGTATCATGAACACTTGCATGATATTGAAAAGTTGGCTGGTCGCCGTTGGCACACTGCTATTGGTCGCTCCAACAGGTACGCCGCACGCCGGACTTGCCCTCAAGGGAGGAGGGCTCGTGCTCATCGAGGAAGGTGGTATGTTTGGTGCGGGAACCCTGTAGGCCAGCCGGGCAGCATTCTCCAGGCCCAGCCGCGTATGGCCTTCCCATCTCACCCTGTCCCCATCCCCGTGCAGGAACCAGGGTGCGGTGCACGCCTGTAAAGGGGCAGGAAGCAGGGTGCGCTACTCGATGCGGAACCGGTAGAAGAAGGCGCCCTGGTCGGGGGGCAGCTCCATGCAGATCTTGCCATCGACCACCGTGAGGGACTCCGCCGTCACCGAGAAGGGCGCAAAGGTTGTGGCGTCGCTGGAGGCGATGAAGGAGATTTTCACCTCCACGTTGCCGGCCTCGTTCAGCCCCATGGTGTAATCGGGTGAAAGGGCCCGGATCTGGTCTTCGGTGTAGCGGGCGTCGCGTTCCGCTTCGACCGCAGCGAGCTCTTCGGTAGTAGGGCGTGCATCTCGCTCCGCGATAGCCGCAGCCCGTTCTGTGATCGCGGTGTCTCTTTGAGCGGTGACTTGTGCCAGTAGAGACTCGAGTTGTGCGATTCGAGCTTCCCCTCCTGCGCTGGTCCAGCTGTAGTTGACCACGGCGGATCCTGCGGTGTATCCGTAGACCTTCATGATCAAGGGTCGGTTTGTGGTATCAAGAATCTGAATATATTCGTTTCCCTTTCCGGTCGCGGTTTGGTCGCCGTTATAGCCGGAGTACACGATGGAAACCCCTTGGTAGTCGGCGGTTTGCATGGACGGGCCTCTTAGGATTCCATCTGGCCAACCGATGATCGCCGTGTTCGTCTCCTTGTCGTACAGTTGAATATCCACATCGTCCGTCGATGCGAGGGAAATCTCTACCCCCGACAATCCCGGGGGAATCTCTCCCACCACGATTGCCGCCCGCTGTTCCGTCTGCGTAGTAAAGGTGCCGTCGCCCCCGTCGCCCCCCCAGTCAAAAGCAGCCGCCGCGTCAGTAAGCGCGAAGACCAAAACTACAAATATGAAGAGAATGCGGGAGAATGATCTCATGGAAATTAGTTAGCTTCTCCCAGTCGTTTAATAGAAGCAAAATCGGCATCTAAGCACCGCGCCGATTACCCCGCTTCCTGTACGGGGCACACGGCAGGAGATCCAGTGCGCAGGGGCCAAGAATCTGGATGCGATGCACGGGTTAGGGGTGCAGGAAGCAGGGTGCGGTGCAGAGGTGCGGTGTGGCTGGTGGGGGGGCTGCAATCAGGCTCCCACTTTGTAATCGATTACCACGATTCAGGAAGTAGGATGTGGGGATCGTGAAGAAACTGGTATTACTGCTTGGCGCATTCGCGCTCATCGGGTGCGTTGAGAAGAAGGAATCGGGCGTCGCTGCCGTAGAGGCTGCGGATTCGAGTATCGACAGCCAAGGGGCAGGGAATCAAAAGGAGGAGCCTTCCGCCGATACCGCGAAACCGCCCCCCGCAGAGTCCCCGAGTGAAGAGACTAGCGAAACCCCGAAGTCGCTGAGTGATGTGGACGTCGAGCGCCTCCTCAAAGAGGCCTTACAGGATGCCATGGGCGTCGAGGAGAACGGGATCTCGCTTGGTCCCACCACCAGGAAGGATGGCTACCTTGAGTTTTCCAGCCTCGACATGGAGGGTGGCGAGGATTCTTTTTTTAATCTGGTAGGTCTGCGAAATGCCAAGACCCGGATGGGGTTTCTTGCCGGGATCGTTACAGATTGGGATGGAGAAGATGTGGTAATAGAGAGCCTTGATCTAAGCGTGAAGTCGGGTTCCGAAGATGCCGATGGGGCCAGGATCTACCAGGCGATCTTTAACAAGGGAGAGAAATCCTCCTTCGATCGGGTGGAAGTCCTGAATGCCAGTCTCAGTTGGGGGTATTCGGAGGTGACGGCCGGCAAGATCATGAACTCGAGGTTGAGTGCCCAGAGGAAAGGGGAGGGGTGGAGTGTGATCCTCAATGGAGGAACCTTTTCACAGAACTGGCTGAAGGAGCTGCAGATCGAAAAGATGAAATGTGAACTCACGAGGGAAGGGTTCGAGATCACCGAAGGGCAGCTAAGGGGCAAACAAGGTGTTGGCGTGCTGACCCTGAAGGCAAAGGTCACCGGCCCGGTCACTGGTCCGCAGGTGAGCGGTTCGGGCACCATGCAGGGCCTCCCCTTCGATAGTTTCCTGAAAGACGGGGTGCGGCCTTTTGTCGGGGGGCGCCTGTCAGGCACTTTCAATTTGAGCGGATCACCCTACCGCTCGAGCGGGATCTCCGTGGCTGCGCAGATCGTGCTGGAGGCCGACGATGAAATTGTCATCCGTGATAAGGTCAAGTTGCTTGATGCCATCTCGCTGGTCGACCGGTATCGAGGCTACAAGAAAGTGCGCTTCCGGTCAGGCAGTTTCAATTTCGAGACAGGCAAGAAGGTTGCGGCCTTCGCCGACATTAATCTGGAGGCCACGGATCACATGAAGCTGGAGGGCGAGTTCATCTCCCGTCCCCCGGGTCCCAAGGAGGTAAGTGATGCGATTTATTTCGATGAGCACGGCATCGCCCCCCCTCCGTCTGCAGATAATAAGGAGGCGGACGAGTTCGCGAAGGAGGTGGATGCAGGAGATTTCGTCCTGAAGGATGCCGCCAAGGCGGCCCGTGAGAAATCAGACAGCGATCAGGAGATCCAGTCGATCTTCCAGTCCAAGGTCTTTTCGCTGGAGGCAGAGGCGAGGGCGCGCTACCGGCGAATCCCCTTCCTTCAGGGCGTATTGAGAATGGGTTTGCACACCAAGGCCTTCGAGCCGAGCCGGTCCGGGGAGTTGGCCGAGATCTATCCCATCGACAACAAGTCCGGCTTCCGTTGGGTAGAGATCGATCTGGACCAGGCCCTTCCCAGTGTCGGCATAGAAGCTGCGGAGAAGATCCTGCTTCATGCAAAGGACTGAACCCTGGGGTTCCCGTCACTGACGGGATTCATCCAGTTCGAGGTTTGCCACGATCTGCCTGGTCCCACTGCTCTTGTTCAGGTTATGGATGTGGAGGCCTTCAAGTATCCACCCCCCTGCCCGTCCGCGTGGATTGGGCCCAGGCCACCTCGACCCTGCACCTCATCCCTGGCGCATGAACCTTTTATGGACGGGCTGGCTCTTGCGATCGGTGAGCTCCGTCTTTGGATAGCAGGGGACACCCGTAAGGGTGCGGGATCACATCTCTTCAGTTTTTAATTCTTCACTAGTCTTAGCATTCTTTGAACGAAGGAAGGCAGAGGCTTTGTTTCTTTTAAAACGTCTGGCGAAATCTAAGGGGGTTCCTTTCAGGGTTCCCCCTAAGGCATTTACGTTTGCGCCCTTGGAGATGAGCAGTTCAATAATTTTAGTGTTCCCATTTTTAGCAGCGTAATGAAGCGCCGTTTGGCCCGCCCAATTTCCAAAATTTGCCTGGGCTCCTGCATCAAGGAATAACGAGACGATCTCCTTGTGCCCATTTTTAGCAGCGAGATGCAAAGGAGTCCTTCCGTCTGTATTCGTTTTATTTAAATCCACCCTGCTCTTCTTCAGCAGAGCTTTAACACCGAGAATGTCTCCGGATTCCGCTGCAACAAAAATCGATCCGGAATGCCCCCCGTTCTTCTTGAGAACGTCCGCGATTGCCTTGAAGTTGTGATGACTATGATCCTTAGGGATATTTGCCGGTGGAGTAGCATTGCCAAAACCATACATCTGGAAACGGGCATTATCGAGTGGTGTACGGCGACTGCCGTCATTTGTAGGAAAAGAAGACAGTCTGTTTACATCCGCACCTGTAGCGATAAGTAACTCGACGATCTCCTTATGACCTTCCCCTGCAGCAATATGCAAAGCAGTCTCATCAAAACTGGACAGTTTCTCGTTCACATCGACATCATTAGGCAAGCACTGTTTAACTGCTGCCAGGTCTCCTTGTTTGATAGCAGCAAGTAGTTTCGATTTGGTCTCTGGGGCCATTGGCTCCTTTACAGGATTTTCTATTGGTTCCTCCTCAGGAAGCGAGGGCCTAACCTCAATATCCGAAACGGGGGGTTCCCCACAGTTGCCAACGAGCAGAGTGAGAGGCAGCAAGCGGAACAGGCAGAGCGCAGATTTCATAATGAGAACAGTGCGCCCACTCTCAGGCTGAGGCCATTACAAACCGGTCACATGTTTACACCGCCACCCCATCCCCGTGTAGGAATGAGGGTGCGGTGCAAGGGGTCAAGGTGCAGGAAGCAGGCTGCTGTCGCTCTTGCTTACCTTGCTCTCGCTGCGACTGGCAGGAGTCTGTTCGCCGGCCGACTTGTAGAGCGCGGCGACCGCTGCATCGGCCAAAGTGCGATTGTAGAGACGGACGTCATCCAAGCCGCCATTGAACCAATGCGTCATATGGAATCCACGCCAGTGTACGGGGGCTGGCATGCCCGCCTTGGTCGCTATTAGGGCACCGTTCTTGTAGAACCTGCCTGTGCCCTTATGAAAGGTAAAGGTAAGCATCTGCCACACTCCTTTAACGATCGTGCCAGCGGGAATATCCTTGGGAGTGAATCGCTTGGCCGTAGTTACGCCACAGTATGCCGCTCCTGTTTCAGAGCTGTGAAAATACCATCCGTTCCATCGCACGTCGTCGTGGTGAGTTCCCATCCTACCCGACCACCTGGCTCCGTTGCGGCCAGCAGTGCCACCACCCAGAACATCAGGTCGCCACCACCATGAAACCGTAAAAGTATCCGTGTTCGGGCATTCGGCGTTCGTTTGGAGCCCCGGACCACTGATCTTGGGATAGGGGATAAGTACGGGGTCCCCCAAGGTCACTGCTTGTCCTATCCGGCCGAGCTCCCAAGTTGGTGGGCCTTTGACGTCTGTATAGACAGGCCACGCGTGGTTCTTGCCCACAGAGTCCTTGTAGTTTCCATCGAACTTCCAATGGTTCACGAGGCCCTCTTCCGCAACAGCATTTGTAGCTAAGAGCGTTAAGCGCCCTACCACGAGGACAAGAGTGAGTCGTTGGATTAGTTTCCCCATAACAGCCTGAAAAGAGCGACGATCAGGACGTAGCTAATGTTTCTTATGATAAATAAACGCTAGTCTCCTTCCCAGCGACAGATCAAGAATAGATGCAAAGTCGATGAACGAATATTCCCTTACACATCACGATGCAGGAAGCGGGATGCGGTGCGCGCGGTAGACAGCAAAGATGCAGGAAGCAGGGTGCGGTGCACGGCTTAAGGGATGCGGCACTGGGGAGCAGGGCCAGGCATCGTTCTGTACGATGATGGTATCTAACTTATTAATGATGGGCCGGAAGGCCTAGATGGTATGCTGAAACTGTGAAAAACATGATTCCTCTGCTGGTTGTTCCGTTTCTCCTGAGCTGTGGTGACGGCGGCACTGAGCCCAATCAGGGCGGTGCTTCTGAGAAGCAGTCCATGCAGGCTGAAATAGCGAATTTGAAGAAGAGGGTTAAACAGTTAGAGGACAGCGAATCGCTCAAGAGGAGGTCCGCCTCCAATCATTCGCAGCCAGAATCCAAGCCCTCTGGCAGATCCTGGGCCAGATTGTCTCCCTTCACCGAAGTGTCCTGCGCCGAAGACAAGGCTCTAGTGACGTTTTCCGGTAAGCGTTACGAACTGATCAGCATCGATGGGATTTCCACCAAACAGATTTTAGATTTTTGTCGGGAAGCCTTCTCTACTCGATGGGAAAAGCGATTCGCCGAAGACTTGGTAGAAGTGATGTCGGGAATGGGGAAAGAGGTAGGCAGTTCCGTGAATCTAGCTCTTAAGGAGTTGGACACGAACAAGGAGATCACTGTTCCCGACGCTCCGTTGACCGCAGACAATCGGCGCGCAGTCTGGGAAAGCCGCCAGTAAGAGGGGTAGTTATGCCCCTCACAGTGCGGGAAGGAGGGTGCGGTGCACGGGTTGAGGGTGCAAGGGGCGGGCAACCAACACCCTGCAAAGGTGCAGCAAGCAGGGTGCGGTGCGCTGCAGTCCGGAAGGTGCAGGAAATCAGAGCTGGAAAAGAATTTTCCCAGCTACTAGATTGCGGCATTCTAGCGAGGAAGTGAGATCGATGAGCTGCCGGACGACCTTCTTTATCGTTATTGCCGCCGTTTCCTGGTCTGCCAACTGGGCGGTTGCCGCTGATAAGATCAGGTTTGCGACCGATATCCAGCCGCTCTTGGCACAGAGGTGCTTGGAATGTCACGGGCCTGATAAGCAGAAAGGGGGCCTCCGTCTCGACCGCTTGGATAGCCTCTTGCAAGAGCAGAAGTCCGGGTCCACCGCGGTGGTCCCTGAACAGCTCGATAAGAGTGAAATCATTCGCCGGATCACGAGTGACGATCCCGATGAGGTTATGCCTCCGAAGGGGGGCTCTCTGAGTGCGGACGAGATCGGCAAGTTGAAAAACTGGGTGGCCTCTGGAGCCGAGTTTGAGAAGCACTGGGCCTATCTTCCCTTGGCCCCGGGGATGCTGCCGGAGGTGAAGGATGAACAATGGGTGCGGAATCCGATCGATCGCTTTGTCCTCGCGCGCCTGGAGAAGGAGGGAATCAAGCCGTCGCCGCGGGCGGATCTCCATATCCTGATCAAGCGGCTGTATTATGATCTCATTGGGCTCCCGCCGAGCCCTGGGGAAGTGGATGCCTTCGTGCGTGACAAGTCGTCCGATGCTTACGCCATGTTGGTGAAGCGGCTCCTGGCATCGAAACACTTTGGGGAACGATGGGGGCGGCACTGGTTGGACAAGGGCCGCTACGCGGATTCCGACGGCTACGAAAAGGACAACCCCCGTCCCAACGCCTGGCACTACCGGAACTGGGTCCTCAAAGCGGTGAACGCGGATATGCCCATGGACCAGTTTGCGATCGAGCAGATTGCCGGCGATCTGCTCCCGGACGCAGCGCCCCACCAGCGACTCGCCACCGCGTTTCACCGCCAAACTCTGACCAACACGGAAGGCGGTGCGGATCAGGAGGAGTTTCGCAACGCCGCCCTGTTCGATCGGACCGAAACCATCGGGACCATCTGGCTCGGGCTCACCCTCTCGTGCGCTCGTTGCCATACCCATAAATACGATGCGATTCCGCAGAGCGACTACTATCGCCTCTTCGCCTTTTTCAACAACGCGGACGAGGCGAACTACGATCTGCCGCTTGTTGGTTCGCCCCTCGAGAAATACAAGGAGGAGAAGGTGGTAATCGAGGCGGAGCTGAAGGTGATCGACGAGGAGATCGCGGAGGCGAAAACGAAACAGGGGGATGCCTTCGAAACGTGGCAAAACCGACTCCGGGAGAGGCTTACGCAGCAGATGCCGCCCACCTTCCACGACCTGGCCGAGGTGGAGGTGACATCCGATGTCGAGGGCGTTGGGTTCGAGGTCGAGCAATCGGGAGTTGTCCAGGTGACTGGCGCCAACCCCGATGGGATGATGATATTCGTGATCGCGGGCAAGGTTGGCGCGACTGGCGATCCGGTGACCGGGATCCGCCTCGATGTCCTCACCGACAAGCGTCTTCCCGCCAACGGGCCGGGCCGGGCACCGAACGGGAACTTTGTGCTCAACGAAGTGGAGTTGTTGCGGGGGGAGAGCAAGCTCGCGTTTGGCGGCGCGAAGGCGAATCATTCCCAGGCAAACTTCGCGGTCAGCAAGTTGATCGACGGAAAGCGGGACAAAATGAGCGGTTGGGCGGTGGCGCCCCAACTGGGGAAGCCACACCATGCGATTCTGAATTTGAAGGAGCCTATTGAGGTTGAGGCCGGCACGCCGTTGACGGTACGCCTGGTGCGCAACTATGACGGGGAGCATACGGTGGGGCGTTTTCGGGTGCGCCTTATGACTGGAGAGGATGCCGAGGCGGTGGCTCCCGAATCGATTAGCGATCTTCTGGCCGTGGAGCCCGAGGAGCGAAGCGACAAACAGAAGGAAGCGCTGCTCGATCACTTTCTCCGGAATGTGCACGAAGAGACGAAGGCCCTCTTCGTCAAGCGGGACGAAGCGCAGAAGAAGATGCCCAAGCGTCCAAGCGCGCGGGTGCGGGTGCTCGTCGAGCGTGGTTCGCCCCGCACGACGAGGATCCTCGACCGCGGCGACTTCCTGAAGCCGACCGACGTGGAAGTGAAGCCCGGTGGCATTGCTGTCCTGCCCCCGATTGAGGGGCGGGAGGAAGGAAAGCTGGACCGGCTGGATTTCGCGAACTGGCTGGTTTCGGAGGAGAACCCATTGCCGCCGCGGGTCCTGGCGAATCACCTCTGGGACAAACTGTTCGGTGAAGGGCTGGTACGCACCATGAACGACTTTGGGGTGCGCGGTGAGCATCCGGTCCACCCGGAGTTGCTCGATTGGCTTGCCGCTGACTACCGCAGGGTGGGATGGAGTCGAAAGAAGATGATCGAAACGATTGTGACGTCCGCGACCTATCAGCAAGCGTCCGCCCATCGCGGGGAGCTTCGCGAGATCGATCCCACCAACAAGCTGCTGGCGCGCCAGAACCGATTCCGGGTGGAAGCGGAGATCGTGCGCGATCTTTGCCTCTCGGTGTCCGGGCTTCTTTCGGACAAAATCGGCGGGCCCAGCGTCTTCCCGCCGCTGCCTGCGGGGGTGGCCGCTTTGAGTTATTCCAACAAGTTCAAATGGAAGGCTAGCGAGGGGGAAGAGCGCTACCGCCGTGGCCTATATACCTTTTTCAAGCGGACCGCACCGCATCCGAATCTGATCACCTTCGACTGTCCGGATTCGAACACCACGAACGTGCGCCGGAGAACCTCGAACACACCTCTCCAGGCCCTCACGATGTTGAACAACGAGGTCTTTGTCGAAGCGTCGCGGGCCTTTGCCAGGCGCCTCCTCGAGATGGAGGCCGCCAGCGACGATCAACGCATGCAGCAGGCGCTGCGTCTCTGCATCGGGAGAGAGCCCGCGGCTTCCGAGACTGCGCGATTCGTTGACCTGCTGGAGAATGGCCGCACCTACTACCGCGCACATCCCGAGAGTGGGAAGAAGCTGATCGGGAAGTTCCTGCCCGAAGGCGTCGCTGCCCCTGAGGCGGCCGCCTGGGTTGCGGTGGCGCGCACTGCCCTCAACCTCGACGAATTCATGACCCGGGAATAGCCATGCACCAACGACGCGATATCGACATTCAGGCCGAGTTGGAGCTCACCCGGCGCTCGTTCCTCAACACTGCCGCCAGCGGAGTGGGGGGAGTTGCGCTGGCCAGCCTTCTCCAGCAGGACGGACTCCTCGCCGCCCCGGCCGCGCCAAACCCGCTTGCCCCAAAGGTTCCCCATTTCCCGGGCAAAGCGAAGAACTGTATTTTCTTCTTCATGGCGGGCGCGCCATCACAGATCGATCTCTTCGATCCCAAGCCGAAGGTGAAAGAGCTGCATGGGCAGGTCCTGCCGGAGTCCATGACCAAGAACGTGCGGTTTGCGTTCATCAACAAGAACGCCAAGCTCTTGGGATCGGGCCGGACCTACAAGAAGCACGGTCAGTGTGGCATGGAGTTTTCCGACCTCTTGCCGCACCTCGGGTCCTGTGCGGACGACCTCCTCATGGTGCGCTCGCTCCACTCCGAGCAGTTCAATCATCACCCCGGGCAACTCATGATGCAATGCGGGCGGGGAACGTTTGGTCTTCCCACCATGGGCTCCTGGCTTACCTACGGTCTCGGCAGCGAATCGCAGGACCTTCCGGGATACGTGGTGCTTTCCAGCGGGGTTGGATCAAGCGGCGGTGCCACGCTCTGGCAATCGGGGTTCCTCCCGAGCAGTCACGCCGGTGTTTTGTTCCGCGAGCAGGGGGAGCCGGTCTTGAACCTGGCCAATCCTGAGGGCCTCCCGCCCGAACTACAGCGTGCTTCCCTTGATACCCTGCGCGATGCAAACCAGCAACGTCTCGAGTTCATGCGTGATCCCGAGATCGCCAGTCGCATCGCCAGCTATGAACTGGCCTATCGCATGCAGAGCTCCGCTCCCGAGCTCATTGACTTTTCGAGTGAGTCGAAAGCGACCCTCGAGGCCTACGGAGTGGAGCGTGACGATCCTCCCAATGGAGGTCGCGGCAAGTCCGGAAATACCGCGCAAAGCTTCGGCCGCAACTGCCTTCTAGCCCGCCGAATGGTGGAGCGTGGGGTGCGGTTTGTGAATGTGATCTACGCCTCGTGGGATCATCACGGCAATATCGACAAGGAACTTCCCTATAACGCAGCAGTGGTTGATCAGCCAATTGCCGCGCTGATCAAGGACCTCAAGGAGCGTGGCATGCTCGAGGACACCATGGTGGTATGGGGCTCGGAGTTTGGGCGTACCCCTCTCGGCCAGGGTGACGGAAGCAAGTCTTCCGGGCGTGACCATCATCCTTTCGCCTTCACGATGCTCATGGCCGGGGGCGGCATCAACGGTGGCCAGGTTTACGGAGAGAGCGATGAGTTCGGATGGGGTGTCGAGGACAAGCCGGTCCACATCAACGACCTCCATGCCACCATGCTCCACTGTTTCGGTCTGGAACACGAACAACTGACCTACCGTTTCCAGGGCCGCGATTTCCGCCTTACCGATGTGGGGGGGAAGGTGATCAGGGACTGGATCGCATAGTTGGCGTAGTATGAGACGCGTCCTGCGGGTTAGGGTCCTTCGCGGACGGTGACATCGACACCGATCCCAGTGACGATGATCACCGCCGTATTAAAAGTTATGGCGAGTTGAATGGGGCCGACCCCGGCGCCTCAAATATATTCTGGAGTTTCACGGCGAAGAGATGCTCAAGGACTACTTCACCCCTGGAAGCTTCCCGGGGCAGGGAGGCAGGCCATCCCCGTGAAGGAGTCAGCGTGCGGTAGACGGCGGGGGTTAATCCACCTTCCACCAGCCGTTGATTCGCGTGAGCAGATCTTTGACCACGGCTGGATGCTCGTCCGCCAGGTTTTTCGTTTCATGCGGATCGGCAAGGAGGTCAAATAGTTCCAAGTTTGCTCCAGTTTTACGGCGATGGCCACCGGCCCAAGGACGGATTTTCGGCGGATTCTTGATCCATGCTACGAGCTTCCATTTGCCGTGTATGCAGGATCGTGTCCAGAGACTCTTGTCCGGTTCAGTGGCAGAAGCCATATCATGGGCGAAGTTTGAGAGGAACAGCGTATCGCGCTTGGCCACCGCTTGTTCATCGAGCAGGTTGATGCCCGGCAGGGAAGCTGGAGGCTTGACGCCAGCTGCGGTGAGGATCGTGGGCACCACGTCGATATTGGACACCAGCCGTCGCTCCTCCTTGCGCGGTTTGATCTTGCCAGGCCAATGAGCGATGAATGGGGTGCGCACGCCATTTTCGTAGGGGTGTGCCTTGCCGTAATCGTTCCAGCCATTGTCGGCGAGGTAGATTACCAGGGTGTTGTCGGCGACGCCCTTTTTCTTCAGTTGGCCCATCAGCTCACCACAGGTTTCATCGAGCCACTCAATCATCGCCAGATACCTGGCCTTTTTTTGGTTTTTGAATTCGGCATATTTCTTGAGCAATCGCGCCGGTGGATTGTGTGGCGTGTGTGGCAGGAACGGGGCGTACCAGACAAAGAACGGCTTCTTCTGTTGCTGGGCCTTGTCGATGAAATCGTAAATCGGCTTCATCGATTTGCGCCCGATGGACAGGGCCTGTCCGCCGTGGCGGCCGGTGGCGCCCATGTCGTCGGTGAAGCCAACACGCTTCGGATGGCCCATCCAGTACTTGCCTGTGTGCAAGGTCAGGTAACCGGCACCGGCAAGCTGTCTGGGCAGCTGCGGCTTTTTAAAAAACGGCTCAATCCAATCGCCGCGCTTTTGCCCTGGGACGGGATCGTTTCCAGTGATGCCGTGTTGGTGCGGATACAGGCCGGTCAGCATCGTGGCCAGTGACGGACTGCAAATCGCGGTGGTGACATAACCGCGCGTAAAGGTCAGCCCCTCGGCTGCGAGTCGGTCGATGTTGGGGGTTTTGGCGTGGGCGTGACCTGCAAAGCTGTAATCTGTCCAGGCGTGATCGTCGCTGATGATCAACACGACGTTGGGAGTTGATGGCGGGACTGCGTCACCGAAGGCGTAGAGGGGCAGCATTACGCAGAGAAAGAGGGCAAGGAATCCTGAAAGG
>Ga0163179_10002408_pt1 | contig 13068 bp, 20 predicted proteins | sample AtlANTMetagenome_FD_109643 | JGI IMG/M metagenome (GOLD analysis project Ga0163179, IMG submission 109643) | Marine eukaryotic phytoplankton communities from the Atlantic Ocean - Atlantic ANT 2 Metagenome | ecosystem: Environmental > Aquatic > Marine > Oceanic | place: North Atlantic Ocean...
TAGAGAAGTAAATTCAGCTCTAGCTGTAATCATACCATGATAGCTATTCTTACCTGTATTAGGAAAAGAGGTTACCTTAGGAGGTAACTGATAGCGACCTTCCATAATTTCATTAACATACATCTTAGCTAATCTAGCACCTGTATCTGCACTATTAGGATCATTCTTAGTATCAATAACTAAAGCATCTAATACTTCTGTAAACCTCTCAGCTACTTCATCTATTAAATGAGTCCTTTCTCCAGGCTCTATATGTTTTGCTATATTATCACCAGCCCAAAAACTATCACCGGCTGCTAATATTCTTTTTTTAATCTTTTCAGATGTTTTCATTTCTTACCTCCATAATCCATCATACCAATTTCTTCTCTTAATTCTATAAGCCTTTCTTCTAATACACCTACAGTTGTTCTTAAATGTCCAGTGTCATGTGGCTCGAATCTGCTTTTCAGAAGAGCAATTTCTTTCATCAAAACATCCCGATAATCAATTAATTGAGTTATCTGAGTAGGTAATGGTGATATCATTTATATTTCTCTATTATACTATACGCTACTTTAAATTCTTCATAATCCCATATTCTCATTTCAGTAATACCCGAAATTTGATCTGGTTCATACCAATTATGAAACCACTTATCATCAGGCTTTTTAATAGCCGCATGAATCTCATCCTCAATATCTTTAGCTTGCTGCTTAGTATATTTAAGTCTAGTACTATGCATAATTTTCATATCACTAAAGTAATGACTTATAGGATACTGTTCATTCTTACCTTTGAAATTTAATCTTTGCATAGCATCTAAGAAAGAAGTAATTCCAGGTTTATAGACACAGCGAGGTCTTATATCAGGCCGTTTTAGCTTAGCCAAATAAACCTTATGCAGTCTGTTATTTTCTAGTTCTTGATCCATAATCAATTATCCTCATATATTAAAATTAATTTTATCTAGAGTGTATGGAAATCCTTTTGATTGCATATACATTCTAAACGGTTTCTTATATTCTAAAGCAATTTCAGGAGAAAAGCAACCCCAAATATTAAATAATTTAGGATCTAATAAAGGAAGTAATAAGGATACGTTATAATAACAATTTGCTTGATTAGCATAAAATAAAAAACTAGCTAGTAATTTCTTATCGTTAGTATATAATTCATCCGTTCCTAATCCAGAATATAATATCTTACTGCAGTTTTCTGTTTTAGCTAAGGCGAAATGAGGAGTAGCTATTCCTATTCCTGTTTCTTTACCTTTTTTAAAACCTGCATGAACCATTTGATCTTGGAGTTCTGCAATCTCCCATTGGTCCATCTTGTCTATAAAAGTTACTTCTTTACCAAGAAATTGTATTCGTTGATCTAATACATCCCTGTCTTCTAAACCTTCGAATATAATAATACGAAAATCTTTTTTTAAAGAATGTAAAGCAGCAGCTATAACACCACTATCGGTTCCGCTGCTTAATGCTAATGTGGGTATGTGATTTTTAGGGTATCTTTTTTCTACAGCTTCTTCAATAGCATTATAGAATTTTTCTAGGTTATGTTCCAATAGCATTACCAAATAGGTAACAATGTAATCTACCAGATACGTTATAACCTCTTTTAAATGCTATAGCCGCTACCTCACCAGCAGAAGCTTCTTGCTCTTCTACTGTAGCTCCTACAGGCATAATATAAACAGGCCAATCAATCTTTTGGGCTCTAAACAAAGCAAGAACTTCTTCCATCTCTTCCCATTGTTCTTTATGAGGACCCATAACAAATTTTAATTGACCACCTACCCGTTTACTACTACTATTAATATCTTGAGCATAACGCCAATACTCTTTTACTATCTCAGGCTTAATAGCCTTTTCTCTTTTCTCTCCAGCTACAGACCATAATTTAGGAGATACAGAAAAGAATACAGGGTGTTGCCACACACCTCTATTACCTAACATATTACGAAAGTCCTCAGTTAATTCTTGAGTCCCGTTAGTCTCCCACGTTATAACCGCAGGTATATCATTACTCATTCTCCAGAGCTCATTCATCTCAATTAAACATTGTTGAGCATGTTTCATTAAAGGTTCACCACCTGTAAAACACATATGAGCTCTTTGGCCAGATACAGGATGTAAGAAACCTCCATTAGGATTACTATCAGTCTTAGTGCATTCCATTATAGTATCTAATATTTCTTTAGCAGTCTTATGTCCCATTAAATGTCTAAACTTCTTAGACCATGTATAACTACTATCACATCCCTTTTCCCACACAGGAAGATCTTCTACTCTATTAACTGATTTAGGATCAAAGTCTTGATAAGGTAATTCCCATGTATCAGGTTTAGTAGGATGATCTTGACCAAAACCATCACATTGTAAATTACACAAAAAGAATCTTAACCAGAATGTATGAACACCTGTATATAATCCTTCTCCTTGTATAGAATTAAATACCTCTGAATAGAAATATTTCTTTACCTTCTTTTCCATTAATCCTCCTTTATCGTAGCTTTCTCAGTCGGTGTTGGAATACAATAAGACACTCCATTAAAATTAGGAACATTCATTAACGCATGACTAACATTATGTGCGGCCTCTGCACATTTATAATAATCAAAATAAACCATCTTTCTAGACGCTTCCAAATCTCTACCATTTCCATCTTCTATTACTAGCGTCCATAATAGAACCATTCCCCATAATGTTTTCATCTACTATAGATAGCGCTATTGGCTCCGTGTTCAGATACTTCTACACTTTCGACTTGACATCTTCGATTAGTCATTTCTTCTATTAAATTATCGGCAAAGTTAAATGCATGTTCAGCAAACTTTTCTACGCCTACACCATCAAATAGTTTAAGTTCACATAATCCTACTTTTTCTAATTGTTGGAAATAATCCATCATAGGATCTTCTTTATCTAATATTACTTTATGATCAAACGAATCCTCTAACCAGGCCTTTAAAGGTTTAAGACCACCAAAGTCTACAACCCAATTACGTTCATCTAGATAATTACAACTAAATGTAAATTTAAATGCTAGTGCATAACCATGTAAAAATTTACAATGACTATTAGCTTTAGGTTGTCTAAAGCAGGCACTTAACCCAATATTATGACCATACGTTTTAGTCGAATAGTGTTTTGCCATATAGCGGCTCCTCTATAGTTTTAATACCCAGCGCCCAATTTTCTGCAGCGGATTCTACATAAGTTAAAGACTTATTAGGGAAATCTTCTACATGAAAGTATCCGGGCGAATTAAGTTTATAATATTTAATATACATCATTTCTTCTCTATAGTCAACATATATTTCACAATATTCTTTTTTATTGTCGTGATAGAAAGTAGATAAGTGTTTACTAGCCATAGAAATCCTCCATTAGTGGAAATATTTTATTTATAGCTTTGCCTATAGCTATTGCTAATTCCATATGTTCTTTCTGTGTCCCATTAGCGGATCTCAATTCAATATAATGTATCCAGGATCTAATAGTACCATTTACATACAATCTAGATTTAGTATTACCCTCAGGTAATATTGCACGGGCTTGTTCTTTTGCTATACCTTTATCAATAGCTTCTTTATAAATTCTTTGGACATGTTCTATAATAAATTTTTGTTGTGCGTCCCACCAAACCTTAAGATCAGTGTCTTCAGTTACAATACTATTTTGTCTGTTCTTATTATCTTGTAACCGGGCTTCTCTAACTTCAAAAGCTAAATCATCGGTAGGGTCAGCATATCTTTGACTAAACTCTTGAAATGAAAATGATCTATGGCGTAATAATTGTCTAGCGATATCTCTTGTTGTTTCAATTTCCATAACCACAGAAGCCATTTCAAATGGAGACCAGTGTTTATTTTTAATTAAATATTTTAACAATTTCTCTGAAGATTCAGAGTTGTGTTGATTATTAGGATTAGATACTCTAGCACAATAAGATATAATTCTTTGAGTATCTCTCAATTCATATCTCATTGGACTTGGTTGAGTATATGATAATAATTTTACCTTCATTCAGGTCTCTTATCTACAACTTCTTCAAGAACACCTAAACATTCGGCACATAGTAATCCCCATGCTAAGAAGAATACGTTAGCATTAACTATACATAAGCCACATGCTATAATGCGCAAAGTACTTTTTATCATTGAAATATTAAAATGATTCATCATTATTTTCATATTTACTCCATTTTAAAGTTTTTAAATTTCTCATTAACCTTTGTATTATCAAATACCGGTGTATCATCCATAACACCTTCTTGATCAAGGGCATCACTTAATCTCATTTTATTTCTATCAATACCCACAACAAATCTTTTATATTTAACTGGATCATTATAACGATTCTTTAATTGCTTAACCATTATTTGTCCTAAAGACTCTAGTTCTTCAGATGATATTAAAGCAAACATTAGATCTGCAGTAGCGGGTAATCCAAAAGACTCGGACGTATCTTCAAGCCCAGGATCCGAGCTAGTAAAACCCGAACGCGTCGTCTGTGTTGCAGAGACAATCGGTACGTCGAACTCCACAGCGAGCCCACGCAGCTCTTCAGCAATTGCTTTAATATAAGTGTATGAATTGATTGCACCGCCCATTCCTTTCATTCTAGAACTTGAACATATATTAAGATAATCAATAAAGATTATCTCTGGTATAAAGTTACGTTTTAATTTTAATTCATTAAGTAAAGCCCTAAAATGTCCTGTATGTGCTGAACCGGTAGGGTATTCTTTTATAATTAATTTACCTTCTGTCTTAGCAGCTATATGATCAACCTTATCCATTAACATTTGTTTAGATAGGTTTTCTAATTGATCTAAAGGAACATCTAAAAGGTTAGCATCTATCCGTTCGGCTATTCTTTCTTCTGCCATTTCCATTGTAATATATAAAACATTGCGACCATCTCTTAAACAGGAACTGGCGTGGTGACACATGAAAAGAGACTTCCCAACACCAGTACCAGCCAGAGCAATGTTAAGAGTTTTATTGGGAACTCCACCCTTAGTAATTTTGTTAAAGTAGTCGAGATCAAAAGGTATCCTTTCTTCCTGCTCATGATAAAAATCATATCTAGCTTCTACATCTTCAATATAATCATGACCCACTGTAGGATCAAATGTAACAGACAAAGCTTTTGTTAATAAATCTGGTAAAGCATTCTTCGTTAGCGTTTGATGTTTACCATCTATAATAGATACACAATCATATATTGCATTATGAATAGCTCTATTTTGACACCACTTTTCAGTAGAATCAATTAACCATTTTTCATCACTTTCATCTTTAACAAATAAGCTTGGTATAATTTCTTGCGCAGCAGAGTATTGATCCGGATTAAATCTATCCGATGCATCTATCTCTACCTTTAAAGAATCACTTGTTGGTAATGAATTATATTTAGCTACATATTTGGCAACCTCTTTAAACATTAAGAGATAAACGCCTTGGAAATATTCAGGCTTTATAAACGGTAATACCTTACGCATGTAAGGTTCATTAGTTATTATATTTTTTAATACTGTTTGTTCTATCTTACTCATTTATCCATTATAACCCGATCCATCAAAGAAGTCAACACTTTTCCTGTTAATTTATGCCAAGCAATATCTTCATTGTAATCCCAGTCATCCCCCATTTGATGTTTTACAACCTTTGTTCCAAACTTTAAATGTTCTTCACTATCTCTCAAAGTCATTTCTTTAAAATAAAATACTGTTTCTATAAATTCACCTGATAATATTCTAACATGCCAATGTTCACCATCAGCCGGTATTAATTCGTAGTCTTTATTTTCTTGCATGAGTATACCTTAAACTTAAACCTAATTTCGTTCCGTCAAACATAGATGTGCAATGAATGTTTTGATTATCGAATAATATAATATCGCCTGGATTAAAATAAGTTATCTTTCCAGACATTCCAAATAAATCTTCTTTCTCCATATGAAATAAGTGTTCATTATATAATGTTTCATCTATATCTTTACCTGTTAAATGAAGTACATCATATTCATGAGGACAACCTTTTACTGCTGTATTAACTCCACAAAAAGCAGCAAATTGTTTTACAGGTAAATGCATAGACCATGTAATACTTTCGTATTTCCATTTCTGATCAAATATAATAAATCGAGGTTGAATACCATCATATAATAAAGGTATAACAACATTTATAGAATTACCTAAATGACTTTTATAATCCGTATGAGGCATATAGGGTAAATTATGTTTATAATAATTACCACTTACACATGTTACATTTTGGCCAACGTAATTAGATATTAACTCGTCATATGCATTTTTATACTTTCCAGGATCAGCTGTGTTCATAGATCCCGGATGTCTAATTAAAGATTGATTGTATTCCTTTATATGTTTATTAATTCTATCTCTAGGAATACAATCTTTTATTACTTTATGCATTTTCGACTATGTCATCAAAAGACACTTCTTCACTATGTCCTATAGAATATTGTCTTTTTATAAATTCTTTGAAGTCAGTTTTTTCAAAGATGGGTGACCAAAAATCTTTTTTAAGCGTATCATCATACCGGACTTTAGACTCCGAATCTTTGTAGCTGTACCATCCATTGGAAGGTTTAATGCAATAACCACCAGCCAAGGCACAAGCAAGAAGACCAGAATAATGCTGAACGCCACCTTCCCAAGAAACGGTAATAGGAATCTTAGATTTTTCTTTAACATATCTACTTTTCTCAACATTAATTACAAAGTGATAACCTTGTATCTCGGTTCCTTTTTTATCTTGCTGTCTACCAATAATCCAAATATTATCAGCACTATAATATATACCTGTTCCACCACCAACAATATCTTTAGGAAATAAACCTATTTCTTTATATGTGTGATTAACAGCTAAGATAGGAACATTCTTCATAGCCAAATAAGGTGTAGTCATTCTAAACAAACCTTTAAGAGCCTTAGCTCTAGACATATCGGCAACAGACTTCTCATTAATAGCATCTTCTAATTCTTTCTTGGATGCTAAGTTACCAATACTATCAATAACTACTATTACCTTATCTTCTCTTTCTAAAGCTTCTAATTGTCCTACTAGATCAAATTTTAATTCTTCTACATTAGTAACAGGAGTATGTAATACTCTATCTAAATCAATTTCAAATGAATTAAAATAAGATTGTGGAGAACCAAATTCTGAATCATAAAACAACATTACAGACTCAGGATGAGCTTTAAGATAACTAGCTGCCATCATTAATGCAAATGAAGTTTTAAAGTGTTTAGAAGGGCCTGCTAGAACTGTAAGACCTGAAGATAACCCACCATCAATATCGCCAGATAAAGCAACATTAACCATTGGAACATTAGTTTTGGTTTGTTCTCTTTCATTGAAGAATTTACTCTTGCTTAGAACTTCCGTTGTCTTTATCTTTGAGTTCTTTTTTAGTTTGTCCATAATTGACATTTTGTTCTATCTCCCTATCATTGAGTTCATATTGTGATCTAATTAGATTATTACTATCTAATACTTCTTTAAGTAAACTAGGATTACCATTTTCTCCACCATAGGTTTCAGCAAATTTTATCCAGGCATTTAAGTCTTTTGGAAAGCATGCTCCACCAAAACCTTCTTTACCATCTAGTCCGGGAACCATCCAATGCGTGCGACCCATTCTCATATCAGCAGGTAATAACTTAGCTAGCATATCATAGTCACCACCATAATGATCAATTACATTTTTTAATTGATTAGCAAATATAATTTTCATAGCTAAAAAGGTATTACATGCATATTTAAAATACGCTGCTTCAATAGGTGTCATTTGAATAGCTTGTGGTCTTACACATCTACTAAACATTTTATATAAGCCTTCTAGGTATTGAGCAGCTCCTTGATCTGTTAAACCTAATATATTAATAGCCGGATGCATATAATCATTTACAGCATTTTGTTCTGTTAGGAATTCAGGTTCATATACTATACGTGAATCTAATTTAGTTAATCTAGATATTATATCTGGAGTAACAGTAGATTTAATAACAATAAAAGATTGAGATCCTGCTATTAATCCTCTCACGGTCTTTTCTACTAATTCACTATTAATACTTCCATCGTCATTACTTGGAGTAGGGAGGCATATAAAAGTTATCTGTGGTGCGAAGTCATATAGATCACTCATTGTATTTTTATTAAACTTAGGATCTACAACCATTTTATTACAACGCTTAGATGACCATCCAGCATTAACTGCTTTACCAACAAAGCCTAAACCGACAATACCGATTTTTAATTCATTTTGTTCTTTAGGTCGTAAGACCTCTACGTTATCTTCCATTCTTTTTTACCTCTTCATTATGGACTCTTTGTCTAAGATCTGATGTAGAAAATCTATGATCTCTTTTATTATAGTATATCTCAATTCCGCGTTCAGCGCAAGTGTTACTTCCAGTAAAAGCTTTATTTTTATATTCAGCTCCGATAACTCTTTTATCTATACTAAACATTTTTAATATATCATTTAAATCTTCTTCAAATTGATATGGGATTATTTCATCTACATATTTTACAGCTTGTAATTGAGTCCATCTTTCTACTAATGTTTGCACAGGTGGATTCTTTTCTGATCTATCTGTTGAAGGATCTACTTGCAATGCACATATTAAATAATCACATTGTTCTTTAGCTTCTCTTAACATAGATATATGACCTGCATGTAGCAAGTCAAATGTAGACGCTGTAATGCCTACAGTGTTTTTAGTATGTTCCATGTATCTTTCCATGTATTAATATTATACACTATTCCTTCTCTTTTGTCAACCTCTTTTGCAATATTATAATCATTTCCTCCTTTTTCAATTTTATCTCCAAAGAAGTGAATAATATCAGAAGATTTAAAATCTTTTAATATTTGAGATTTATTAGAACCTTTAGGAACAATGTCTATGCCTATTTCTCCGGCTACCTCAATATCATAATCCGGATGTAATTTACTTAATCTCTCAGCAATATTAAATCGTTCATGTTTATTAAGTTCCCAAGCAGAATATAATAATCTATTTTCTGAATTAGCATTGCGACCTACAATACTAAAATTAACTAATCCGGGACGTTCTTCTATATGATTTCCAAGACGTAATGGATATGAGCTTCGTTTTAATTCTTTATGTAAATCACATCTAAGACTTTCACTTAAAGAAATTTCTTTATTGGATATATTAATACCCTTTTCCCATATACTATTACCGCCACAATTATAACATCGTTCAACTTGATGGCATATTTTATAATCTAGTTGTTCTAATGTCTTTTCATAATCACTGCCGGTGGCTAGATAAACCTTATTTTCTTTTATAAATTTTAAAAAGATTTGTTCAAAGGCTGAATCAATTTTTCCTCTACTAGGAGTAAGAGTTCCATCGACATCAAAGATATATCTTATTTCTTTGGCCAAACTCCGCCCTCAGTATCAACAGTAAAAGAATAACCTATATCAGTATCAACTAATGGAGAGTAGGCAGAATCATATGTTATATCCTGCATTAAATCTTTTCCGTGAGTCTCTCTTACTATATCATTATGATTAAATTCTGCCCAATATAATTCATAGGCCACGCCATCTTCTAGACATTCAAATTGATGATATAAACCAGGTTTTACTTTTGTATAATCGCCTGGACCTAGATGTGTTTCATCTACTAAATCATAATCTCTTTGCCAAACGCTTACTTTCATTTGACCCGAACTAACATAAAAACCATTCCATTTATATCTGTGAAGATGTTTAGAACATACACGTCCTTGTAACATAGTAATTCTATGAAATTCTAAAGCATTATTAGCTTCTATTAATTGAGTGTCACCCCAAACTTTTCCGGCTATCATTCCACTTCTCCTTATCTTTAGGTGTATTGATTTCTATACCTTTAAATTCGACTTCAGTTATTTTAATATTATAATTTAAATTAAACCATCGTAGTTGTTCTAATCCTTCATGTGTTTCATACTTAGAAGGTTTTTGTTTATATGACTGTAAAGCTTTACTCGTATAACCATAGATACCTAAGTGGTGAGAACCACATGTTAATCCTCTGCCAAACCAATGTGCATTATTATTACTATGTACTACCTTAACTGTATTTGGATCTTTCTGTAATTTTAAATCCATTTTAGTATATGCTGTAGCTACTCCCATATGAGTAATATCTTTTACCTTATTAATTATATCTACAGTGATATCAGGCATATCTCCTTGGACATTAATATACTGATCATAATTTAAGGTTTCAATTATACCAGCACATCTTTCTGTTCCATTATTATATTCTGTCTTATCTACAATAGTATCATCATTATTAATTGCAGCAGCAATACGTTTATCATCTGTAAGTACAAACGTATCGAGACCTGTTGCTGAACAGGTATTATATACTCTTTCAATCATAGTTATACCACCTAAATTGCAAAGTGGTTTACCATCAAATCGAACAGATTTATATCTAGCTGGAATAAGAATAGCGGTCGATGTCATTTATCACCTCTTCAAAATCATCTAGTATTAACATATTAGGACCATCACTAAGAGCATTATTCGGATCTGGATGCACTTCTAAAAAGAAGTTAGTAACACCCAGAGCAGAGGCAGCACGAGTAAGACCTGGAACGTAATTACGATTACCACCAGACGAGTCGCCGAGTTCACCAGGTCGTTGGACCGAGTGGGTTGCGTCAAATACGATCGGTACATTATAGTTATCAAGCATGTACTGAAGACCATTAAAATCGACCACAAGATTATTATAACCAAAACTTATACCTCTCTCAGTAATCCAAACCTCATTTTTGCATTTACTTAAAATACCTTTTACATCCCAAGGAGCTAAGAACTGGCCTTTTTTTATATTTACTATTTTATCTGTTGCACAGGCTTCTTTTATAAGATCCGTTTGTCTACATAAAAAAGCAGGTATTTGTAAAATATCTACTAAAGGATTATATTTTAATTCTCTAATCTGATCTACGGTATGAACATCAGTAAGTATTTTTAAATCTTTTATTTCTGTCTTTAAATCGGCAAATGCATGAAGCGTTGGAATAAGTCCCATACCTCGTTTACTACTTAAATGAGATCTATTAGCTTTATCGAAGCTTGCTTTAAATATGTATTCCATATCATACTTACTACAAACATCAAAACAATGCTTAGCAATCTCTAAAGATTGTTCATAAGATTCATGTTGACAAGGACCTGCAATAATTCTCAAGAGACCATTCCGTTTTTATATGCATACTCTAATGCATTATTAGCTTCTACATCCATTGGTCTATTCTCGTACCACTTACCAGTATCTGTATCAAACTGTCTACACAAATCTACTATTTGAATAGCGGATATAGGATAACCTCTTTCTACAGCCTTACCAGCTATAGCTATCATAATACAATACATTTGCCTATACCATCCTGTACCAGATATAGTTATATATTGTGCAGCTAAAGTCTGTGGCCAGAAAGGACAATCTCTATAAGAAGACCATACAATATCATTACTTTCTAATTTACCTTTACGGTATTCTATTATTTGTTCTTTCCAAGCATCTGGTAATCTATCTAAGAAATCCTTACTATCACTTTTATCACTATACTTATGCTTACTCATTAAAGCATCAGGGTCAATATCTTCCCCATGTATGTTAGCGAATATAAAGTTATTAGCACTAGAATAAGATGCAGGAATGAAATACATACGAGATAAGTCTTTAGTTTGCCTATCTCCGATTTTCTCCATTTCTGTGTTGAGAGCGAACCAAAAATGTTTGATTCTAGACGCCTCAACTCTACATATAAGCGGGAATACCAATCGGAACTTAGGCGCCACATCAGTACTGCTTGCAGTACTATAACAAATAAAATTCCAAGCTCTAAACCGTTGTCGTACATATTCTTCTAGGCTCCCTTCCACTTCAATATCATCAACATCAACAGCACACCAAGATTCCCAAGCAATAACATTTTTGTTGGCCCTAGTTGTATCATTTTCATATATAGCCGGTGATATAAGTTCTGCATCCTTCTTACCTCCTAATGGTCTTTCCGCTAACTTATATAAGAATTTAGAAAATTGATCCCATGTATTAAAATCAATCTTCCTATGTGTCTTATTATCATATTGGTTTTTAAATATAGTTAACGAATACATTATCCAAAGAACTCTTCCAGTGTAGCTATAGGTTCGACTTTCCAATTAAGAGCATCTAATAAGTGTTTAATAGGCTCTACAAAAGCTTTATCATATTGTTTATTATAATCGATAAATGAGTGTAAGTCAAGCTCTTTCGGCAACATATCTGGAAAAGATATTATATTTTCTCGTATAGGATTAGGTGTCATTAAATAACAAAACTTAACCTTTTCTCCATCACCTATAGTAGTATAGGTTTTCTGTAAAGCGTGTTTTATTAAATAATGATTATACAATAAAGCTCCTCTTACATGAACAGGACATCCTTTAGCATATATTGTATTAGGATCGGAATAGTTAAACTTTTCTTTTCTATTAGTATCTGCATTAAAACGTTCACCTAATATATTACATCCTCTAGGAAAAGATATATCTTCAGGCTTTAACATCTTCCATTCTTTTTTAAATCTAGCTATAAAATCTTGTGTAGCGGATTCACCTTCTTCTAATATAACTTTAAATATTTCCTTAAACTTATCTCTACATACTTGTGGAGTAGAAGATCTTACAGCATCTACACCCATCATCTTCATTTTAGGTTCTTTATATCTCACGCCTTCATTATCATGTACATTTAAGATATATCGTTTCTTAGCTATCCATACACCTTTATCAGCAATAACCTCGCGAGACATCTCCATACGGTTATCATATACTTTCATCTTCTTAGCTAACTTATCATAAGCCTTAGCTAATACCTTTTCAAAGTGTTCTTTAGATATTTTATCTAAAAACTTTATAGGATCTTTAGGATTAAATTTAGATACAACATCTTCCATATTAACATATAAAGAATCAGTATCTATAGCAATAACATAATCTTTTCCTAAAGTATCTA
>Ga0163179_10002409_pt1 | contig 13068 bp, 9 predicted proteins | sample AtlANTMetagenome_FD_109643 | JGI IMG/M metagenome (GOLD analysis project Ga0163179, IMG submission 109643) | Marine eukaryotic phytoplankton communities from the Atlantic Ocean - Atlantic ANT 2 Metagenome | ecosystem: Environmental > Aquatic > Marine > Oceanic | place: North Atlantic Ocean...
AGAGCTGGTAGGACCAGTCATCAGTGAGACCGGGTGCCCCGTGGTCCAGATGGGCTGCTCGCCAGCGAGCTCCCTCATCGAGTTCTTCCTCCGGGGTGCCAAGGGGGTCGATCAGGACAAGGCTTGGTCCCGATCCGTCCGGGAGGGTTGGCCACGGTGTCTTGTCGTCGTATGGGAAGCTGAAGATCCTGTCCCCGGCGGCATCTTCCAACCCGAGGCGCTCACCCTTGTTGGAGAGGTTGGTGTCGGTAGCGAACTCACCGAAGAGGGAAGGGGCCGCCGACGGGCCATAACGGGCCAGGAAGGCTGCCCGGTTGCTTACGATGAGGGCTTTCTGCCCTGCTGCGAGATAGGTCCCGACGGGAAACTGGAAATCGACTCCCTTGTCGAAGCGGCAGAGGCTGAGGTCGATTTCACCATCGGTTACGTTCTGCAGTTCGATGAACTCAAAGTCATTGTCAGAATCGGAAAGAGCCAGTTCAGCCTCAGTCTCCGGGTCAGTGGGATGATAGTGGATCTCGGTGATTTTCAGGTTATCGAAGCCTGCCGGGGTGCCGATCTGGTAGAACATGTCCAGCAGGGCCGACCAGGTGCCGTCAATACGCCGGGTGCGGGCCTTGAGCCAGGTGGTTCGGTCCAGGAGCATGCGTCCGTCGTAAGCTTTCGCTGTAGGAGAGACCGACCCGCCAGCGCCGCCGGTATTACCTTCAAGAACGGCCTGAATCAGGAAGTCGCTGCTGCGGGTTGTGCGGTTGAATCCATGGATGGCAAGGATGTTTTCCCCTGGTTGGAGGAGGTCGAGGGCGCTGGTCTGGTCGAAGTTGATATAATCCCTTGCGAGGCTGTCACTGTGACTTGCTGATGCCAATGCGTTCCACTGGGAGGAACTTGCATTGCGGGACTCGATCTCCACCCCGTTCAGGTAGGCGGTAAAGCCATCATCGTAGCGGATTCGGAGGATAAGCGACTCAAGGGAATCAATAGTGGGCTGGTCAGGGACGGTGAACTTGTAACGGACATAGGCAGATGAATTGATATTGTACATCTCCGTGAGCTCGGTCTGGATGAAGGGATCATAGCTGGGGTTGCTGTTGGGGAAGCGCTCATAGCCAACTCCGTTGGGACCGGTGACCCAGTCGTCGATATTGGAAGGATCCTCAACCTGCCGCCATGTTGTCCCTATCTCGGCATTGCTCTCCTCGGTAGGCACGTGGGCCTCAACCGGGTGGTCATCGGTCACAAAAGAGAAGATACTCTGTGTATTGACCACGCGTGGGTCCGTGCCGTCGGTGGTAAGGTAGATGGTGGCTCCGCGGGTCGTGGTTCTCAGAGTGAGGTCGACCGGTTCCGGAAACAGGGTGTCCTGAAGGGAAGGCATGGGCGCCACAACGTCGGGATAGAGGCCCACCTCGTTGAACTGGGAGAGAATTGTGTTGCTGCGGTTGACGAGGAACTGCGAGCGCACCCAGTTGATCGCCGGGAGCCACTGGGCGTTCCGGGTATAGGCCGTCCGGCGAGGTGCCCCGGTCCAGGTGTCCAGTCCCCACCGGGCTGATTCACCTACCACCGGGGTGCGTACGGTTTCGACGAGACGATCCCAGTGGCCCTGCAGTCGCTCCACCGAGAGCGCACCCTTGTTAAAGAGGTGCTTGTGCAGGCGGTCGGCAAAGCGCAGTTGAAATTCCGGGTGCTGGCGGAGGGCATCGTAGATGATGCCGGGTGAGTTTGAATTATCGACTCTGGTAAAGTTGTTCTCCCAGCTGCGGGGGTTCGGCTGACCGGTTGAGTTGTTTCGTGAAAAGGGGATGCCCATCGACATTTCCGCATCCCAGGTGTAGAAGATGAAAGGCTGCTCCCCATTCCTGCTCTTGCGCGCGACATACCAGTTCTTGTCGTCCGAAAACGTGGAGATTGACTGACCGTTGCGGGTGGCTGGTGCCAGCCAGTCTTCGTCACTGGACCATATCCGGTGGATCATTGCGTCGGCAAAGTTATCAACATCAATGAACCGCTGGATGGATGCGTAGTCTGAATCCGACTCGACGCCGTTCTCCGCCAGGGAGATCAATTCGTCCCAGGCGACCGAGTCTCCGGCTTCTACCTCGGCACCATGCTTGAGGACGTCCCAGTCCTCCGGGTCTCCACCGTGGTGGTCTGCGTTCAGGTGCTCGTGAGGGAATTCCTGCAACTCGTAGAGACCCCAGTAATCACCATTGAGAAAAAGGCTGACCATTCGGCCATAAGGGGAGGGCTGTCCCATGTCCTGCTGTATTCGGTGAAGAAACTCATTCCGGATGAAGCTCGCGTTGTCCCAGTCGTCGCGGAAGGTCCACGCGTCGTGACCCCCGCCACGCAGCAGGATACTCTTGAAGCTGTCGACCGGTGATCCGGGGAAGAGGCGATGATTGAGGCGGGACTGCCCGTAGTCGGAGCGGAAATAGAGCCGGAAGGGTTTCTTGGGATGGCGGCGGGCGTTTCCACCATGGATGCGGATGCCCGCTGGTTCATGGGTAGAATCCTCAGCATTGGAGGGATCGAAGAACTCGAAGTGGGCCTCGCGCTCACTGGTGCTGCCACTGAGCGCCGGATTGTTGTGAATTCCCCCGGCCCCGAACAGGTCGGTAGGGTTGAAGGATACGGAAACAACGGGAAGTTCGGTGAGGGCAGACCTGATTTCACCGCGGTAGGCGGTGGAGTTCACTACCGCGCTATTCATTTCGCTCTGCTCGATGATGTCCTCCGGATAGAGATAGCTTTTGGCATCCACGTTGGTGGGAACCATGTCGGAGCGGTATGCTATTGCCCGAAGCACAGTGGTGGAGTCGATGGCCACGGGCCCCGTATAGATCTGTCCAAAATTACGGGCAGGCTCCCGTCCACTCGTGGTATAACGGATGATGGCTTCCGGGGTGGCGGAACTGATGGTGACCTCAATCGGTTCGTCATAGAAGCCGCGCTGGTGAGAGAATACCGTATCCGCTACAAACCCGGTGAGAGGACCTCCGTTGGCCCGGCCGGGAGTGGCAGGATAGAGATAGCCCCGGGTTCCGTCATTGCCGATCCCGTAGCCGATGTCGCGCTTTACAGAAGGGAAGGAGGGGGCGAACTCATCGATGACATTTCCGCTGGGATCGTATAGAGCGAGATACTCTCCATCGGAGTCGAGGGAGAAGTTGGTGTGGAGTTGCTGGCGGAGGGCGGCTCGATCCTTTCCGGAAGCAAAGACGATGAGATAGGAGTTGGAGCCGAGGAACTGGCCTCCGGGGAAAACCCACTTTCCGGGCACCGCCGGGTCATCCGTCAGGCTATAGCCCCCGAGGTTGATCTGGGGCCCGGTATTGAGAATCTCGATCCAGTCCGAGGATTCACCATCCACGTCATCGATCGTATTCTTGTTGTTGGCGACAATCTCATTGATCACCAGTTGCCCGGTCGCGGGAAGGCAGGCCAGGAGGAAGAAGACAGGGAGAAGGAGGAGGGAACCCGCAGACCTGATCGGGTGCGGTTTGTGGGGGCTGGAAATCATGAGGTGGGATCTCTCACTCGAATGAGAAATGATCCCTATTCTATCCCTCTGCCTTTACCCTGCAAGCAGGCTCGAAGATCAATTACCTCCAATTATACCCATTTTGGCTTATGTGACCGGGTCAATCCAGAGCCTGGGTTGGTAGCGAACCCGAACTCAGCTCATGCCCTGGGGTGGAACTGGCGGTGGACCTTCTTCAGGCGCTGGTCGTCGACATGGGTATAAATCTGGGTGGTGGCGATATCGGCATGTCCCAGCAGTTCCTGAATGACCCGCAGGTCGGCTCCGTTCTGAAGCAGGTGGGTAGCGAAGGAGTGGCGCAGGAGATGTGGATAAATATTCCCGGTAAGTCCGGCCTGGCGGGCGCGTTCCTTCACGATTTTCCGGACCCGGTCAGGACCGAGGGGCCCACCTCGCACGGAGAGAAAGATTTCGGAAGAAGTGTGTGGTTTGACGAGTTCAGGTCGTTCGTTATCCAGATAGCTCTTCAGCGCGGCAAGAGCCTGCCCGCCCACTGGCACGATACGGGTCTTATTCCCCTTGCCGGTCACCCTTAGGAATCCGTCTTCAAGGTCGAGGGACTCCAGCCTTGCGGAACAGATTTCGGCGAGGCGCAGTCCGGAAGCGTAGAAGAGTTCGAGGATGGCGAGGTCCCGGCGCCCGAGGGGCTTGGAAGGGTCGATGGAGTCCAGGATCCTTGCGACCTGAGAGACCTGGAGGGTTCCGGGTAGAGAACTTCCTGTTCTTGGAGAAAGAAGTGGTTCAGCGGGGTCTTCCCCGAGGAGATTGCGCGAGACAAGGAAGCGGAAGAATATCTTCAGATGAACCACTGCAATACGGAGGGAGGAGGCCTCGAGGCCCCTGCTCTTCTGCTGCGAGAGGAATTCCCGGAGGTGATCGATGCCAAGATCCTGCCAGCCGGGCAGATCCCGTTGCTGTGCCCAGTCCGCCAGCGTCTCAAGCGTGCGCCTGACGGAGAGCTGGTAGGCATCGGAGAGCCCGCGCTCGGTGGCAAGATAGAGAATGAAGCTGTCGATCTGTGGGGCCAACGACCAGAGTGTAGCAGAAACCTGGCAAGAGGGTGCTCCGAAAAAGACGGCCTGCCGGATCAAGCTGTTCTGGTTCCGAAGGTTGCTTTTCCGGGGCAGGGGCGCTAAGGATCCCGCCCCGTCGTGAGCTGGCCGGGAGAGGACGATGCCTAAAGTATTCATCAAGACCTACGGGTGACAGATGAACGAACGTGATTCCGAGCAGGTTGCTCGGATGTTCGTTGAGGGAGGCTATACCCTCACCCGGGAGGAGCAGGATGCGGATGCCATCCTGGTCAATACCTGTTCTGTACGTGACCAGGCTGAGCAGAAGGCTCTGGGGAAGATGGGGATGATGGGCAAGCATCGCGAGAAGCGTGCGCACGTGGTTTACGGGTTCATGGGTTGCATGGCGCAGAGCCGGGGAGAGGAGCTCTTTGACCGTGTGCCTCATCTGGATCTCGTAGTGGGAACTCAGAAATATCACCGCGTCTTTGGCTATGTGGATGACATCCTGCGAAGGCGACAGGAGGAAAGAATGGACGATCCCTCGATGGCGCTTGAGGGCCATACGGTGGAGGAGGGCTCCTCTTCGTCGGCGCCCGGGGAGGGAAGACTGGTGGATACCGGGCTGGAAAAAGACAGCCAGAATACCATCCGGGATCACGTTGTGGCCGGGAAGCAGGCAACGGCCTTCGTTTCCATCATGCAGGGATGCAACATGAGATGCAGCTTCTGCATAGTGCCGGATACCCGGGGGCGGGAGCGTGGCCGCCCCATCTCAGATGTTGTAAGGGAAGTAGAGCAACTGGCTCAGCGGGGAACCAGGGAGGTGACTCTGCTGGGACAGATCGTAAACCTTTACGGACGGACAGAGTTCGAAAAGGTCAATGGCAAGTCACCCTTTGTTCAGCTTCTGGAAGCGGTTCATGAGGTTGAGGGAATCGAGCGCATTCGTTTCACTTCTCCCCACCCCATCGGGTATCGCGACGACCTGGTGGAAGCGTTCACATATCTTCCCAAGCTCTGTTCTCACATTCACTTTCCCATGCAGAGTGGAAGCGACCGGATCCTCAAGGCAATGCGGCGCCCCTACAGGAATGAAAAATTTATTACCATTTGCGAGAAGATGAAAGCGGCACGTGACGATCTTGCGATTACCACGGACATTATCGTCGGGTTTCCTACTGAGACAGAGGAGGACTTCCAGGCCACGGTCGATTGTGTGAAACGGCTGCAGTTCGATAACAGCTTTATCTTCCGTTATTCCAAGCGGAAGGATACGCCGGCAGCTGAGATGGAGGGCCAGATTCCCGAGAGGGTGAAGGAAGAGCGCAACCAGGAATTGCTTAAGTTGCAGGGTGAGATCGCGATCCGGAAGAATGCGGCCCTGATTGGAACCCGTCAGGAAATCCTATGCACGGGCCCCAGCAAGACCAACAAGGAGCGATTGAGTGGACGCACCACGCAGAACAAGATTGTCATTTTTGACGGGGATGAGACCCGCCTGACGGGTGAAATCCTGGAAGTGGAAATAGAGGATTCCACCGGCTTTACCCTTTTCGGGACAATTGCAACGAAGGCCTGGTAAGGCTCCGGAGGGGGCCTGAAAGCTATCCATGGGCTCCGTGGCAGCCAATCTTTGAGAGGAATTCCAGCCTTTGCTCTTTACCTCCACCCGGTGCTGGCGTAGCTAGCGCCCACGAAAATGGGTCCGCATCCCTACGAAAGTATACCCCTTGATATTGCGGGCTATGCCATGGCGCTCTACCTGCTGGCTGCTCATGGCCTGATGATATGCAAGGGGGAGGCCTGCAAGCAGTGGCTCATCAGGTTGCCGCGGCATCGCGCAGCCGGAGTCTATACCCTTGCGGTTGGAATGCTCTGGTTCTGGCTTCTCATTGCTCCCGATAACCTGGGCCTGGTGTCATCGCTGACCATGGATATCGGAGAGTTCAATGCGGTAAAGCCATGGCTGAGGATTATCGTGCCCATCGCTTTTCTGGGAATGGTGATCTACGTAAAGGAGTTTCTCTTTGTCCGGGCCCTGGGGGTGCTGGCCCTGATGGTGACCGGACCGCTTCTGGAAGCGGCTTTCAACCGGGATCCCAGCACGCGCCTGCTGGTCCCAATTTTCTCGTACCTGCTGCTTACCAAGGCGCTCTTCTGGGTTGGCATGCCATACACCTTCCGGGACCTGGTGAACTGGGCAACGTCCAATAACCGACGCTGGCGAATCCTGGCTTTCAGCGGATTTGGATATGGAGTCCTCACTCTTGCGTGTGCTGTTTTCTTCTGGCGAGGACACTAGAGCAGGAATCCCGGTATTTAGAATTATTCTAATTAGTCCTTGTGGACTGTCCTTGCTGAAGTAGCTTCCCCACATGGTAAGAAACGAAGCCGAAAAACTTCCTGCTTCGGCGAAGGAGATCCCCCAGGAATTACGGGGACTTCGCATGACCAAGCAGCGGAGGGAGGTCTACAGCGTGCTTCTCCGGAACCGGGACCACCCCAACGCCAATGAGATCTTCCAAAGGGTGCAGAAAGGCATGCCGACCATCTCTCTGGCCACCGTTTATAACTGTCTGGATGCCCTGGTGGAACACGGGTTGATCAACCAGGTGAACTTTGACCGTGAGCCCTCTCGTTTCTGTGTGAATCTCGCGCCTCACGTTCATTTCCAGGATAAGAAGACCGGAGTGATTCACGATGTTCTATTCAAGGATGGCTGCCAGATTACCGATCTCCTCGATCTGCCACGTGGCGCGGAGGTCAGCGAACTGGAACTCACTATCCGGGGTTTTTTCAAGGGATCCTGATTCCTGACCCTCCCAAGTTAATTTCCATACAAGATGAGCCTGATCATCAAAAACCTTCATGCCGCTATTGACGGTAACGATATCCTCAAGGGACTGAGCCTCGAAGTTCCTCCTGGTGAGGTGCATGCCATCATGGGCCCGAATGGATCGGGTAAGTCGACGCTCTCCAAGGTCATTGCCGGTCACGGGGATTATGAGGTGACGGGCGGGTCGGTCACCATGGACGGGGAGGATCTTCTCGAACTCGAGATCGATGAGCGGAGCCGCGCAGGGCTTTTCCTCGCCTTCCAGTATCCGGCGGAAGTCCCCGGGGTCACGATGGCGAACTTTATCCGGGCTGCCCGGCAGGCACGTCTTCCGAAGGGAGAGGAGATCGATGCGGTCGCGTATTACAGGGAACTTTACGAGAAGATGGATCTCCTGGGCATTGACCGCCAGTTCACATCCCGCTCAGTCAACGAGGGATTCTCCGGCGGTGAGAAGAAGCGCAATGAAGTGCTCCAGATGATGATGCTGGAGCCGAGGTTCTGCGTGATGGATGAGACGGACTCGGGCCTCGACATTGACGCTCTCAAGGTGGTGGCCAGTGGGGTGAATTCCATGCGCTCGCCGGAGCGTGGTTTCCTTGTCATTACACATTACCAGCGCCTGCTTGATTACATCGAACCGGATCATGTCCATGTGCTTGCGGATGGCCAGATTGTGCGCAGTGGGAGCAAGGAGCTGGCCCTTGAACTGGAGAAGAGAGGATATGATTTCCTCAAGGATGAAGTTCAGGTGGCAGGGTAAGATCGTAATTTAATTCAGTAGAACACATGAGCGAATCAGTCTTGGACTCCGGAACTCAGGCGGCGATCGAGGTCGACCAGAGCAAGGGGAATTTCTCCTTTCCGGAGTCTCATAAGTATGACGCTGGCCGGGGATTGAGCCCTGCCACCATCGACTATATCTGTGATGTGAAGGACGACGCGGACTGGGTTCGCGAGTTCCGGCACAGGGGGCTCAGGACCTTTGAGTCCAAGCCCATGCCGACCCACTGGGCCACCAAGGACCTGGAGAACATCGATTTCGATGTCATACGCTACTATCTTTCGGACGGGACAAAGCCGACCCGGAGCTGGGATGAGGTTCCTGATGATATCAAGGAGACCTTTGAGAGGTTGGGGATCCCCGAACAGGAAAGGGCCTTTCTTGCCGGGGTGGAGGCTCAGTATGATTCCGAGGCTGCCTACTCAAATGTTAAGGAAGAGCTTGAAAAGGATGGCGTCATCTTCGTCAATTCGACGGAGGGTCTGAAGGACTATGAGGACATCTTCCGGCCCTGGTTTGGGAAGGTGATTCCCACCGGGGATAACAAGTTCTCAGCCCTCAACAGTGCGGTGTTTTCCGGAGGCTCGTTCATCTATGTGCCGAAGGGACTGAAGGTAAGGCATCCCCTGCAGGCATATTTCCGGATTAATTCCGAGAATTTCGGGCAGTTTGAGCGGACCCTCATCATCTGTGATGAGGGATCTGAACTGACTTACCTGGAAGGCTGTACCGCTCCCAAGTTTGAGACCGCTACCCTTCATTCGGCTGTGGTTGAGCTGGTGGCCATGAAGGATGCCAAGTTGCAATATATCACGGTGCAGAACTGGAGCGATAATGTCTTCAACCTGGTGACCAAGCGGGGAATTGCCCATGAGAATGCAGAAGTGCGCTGGATCGACTGCAACATCGGAAGCAGGCTGACCATGAAGTATCCCGGGGTGGTCATGAAGGGGCGTCGGGCCCGTGGTGAAGTTATTTCGATCGCCCTTGCGAATTCGGGGCAGCATCAGGATACGGGAGCCAAGATGATTCATGCGGCCGACGAGACGACGTCCAATGTGGTCTCCAAGTCCATCTCGGTGGGCGAAGGTCGCTCCACTTATCGGGGACAGGTCCATATTCCCAAGCACCTGAAGGGGTGCCGGAACAATACCGAGTGCGATGCGTTGCTGATCAATACCAATAGCCGGACCGATACCTATCCGGCCATCACGGTCCGGGGAAACCAGCACGCTACCCAGCATGAGGCGAGTGTTTCGCAGGTGTCAGAGGAGATGCTCTTCTACCTGCAGCAGCGGGGACTGAGTGAAGGAGAGGCGATGAGCCTTGCAGTGAACGGGTTCGTCAATGACCTGGTAAGGGAGTTCCCGATGGAATACTCGGTTGAACTCAAGCGTCTCATCGAACTGGAGATGGAAGGGAGCGTGGGATAGAATCCATGACCCGTATGCAGCATTCAGGAGATTGAATTTGATGGGCGCAACATTGGATCGGGGAAATATTCTGGGAGAGGCTCCGCGCAGACTGGATGGCGTGCCGGAGTGGTTCAATGCTTCGCGCCAGGCGGGGTGGGAGCTTTTTGAACAGTTGCCCATGCCATCGCGCAAGGATGAGGAATGGCGTTTTGCGAGCCTTCGTCATCTGGACTTCGAGGGAGTGCAACTTCCCGACCCTCACTTGATGGGTTCACACCGTGGGGTCAGCGGCCTTGAGAAGCGCTCCGCACGGATTGGTTTTGTCAATGACGGGTTGAATGAACAGGAATCGAGCCTTCCAGAGGAGGTCATATGCCTGCCGCTGCATCAGGCTCTGGAGAAGCATCCCGATCTTGTTCAGCAGTATTTCATGAAGTCCGGCTGCCAGTTGGGATCAGCGAAGTTCGCCGCTCTTCACCAGGCGCATGTTTCTTCCGGGATGTTCATTTACGTGCCGGATGGAGTGGTGGTGGAGAATCCCATCGAGATCTTCCACTGGCTTTCAGGAGATCACATCATCACCTTTCCCCACAGTCTGGTAATAACAGGGAAGGATGCCCGGGTCACGGTGGTTGATTACTTCCAGTCTGATACTGGTGCCCGCGATTCCTGGGCTGTTGCGTTTAATGATCTCGTGGCCGGACCGGGATCGCAGTTGACCTACCTGTCCCTGCAGGATCTGTGTGACCAGTCCCGGATGATCCAGGTGGGCAATACGGTGGCTGAGCGGGATGCCAGCGCCAAGACCTTCATCCTGAATGCAGGAGCGGCCTGGGCCCGGCAGGAATTCCTCAGTCGCCTGACTGGGGAAAACGCCCATTCAGACATGTTGTCGGTAAGTATTGCGCGGGATGAGCAGGAGTATGATCAACGCACCTTTCAGCATCATGCCAGTAAGCGGAGTTACTCGGACCTCCTTTATAAGAATACACTCTACGACGGAAGTCGTTCCATCTTTTCCGGGTTGATTCTGGTTGATGAGGGGGCGCATGAGACCGACGCGTACCAGACCTGCCGGAACCTTCTGATGAGCGAGAAAGCGGAAGCCAACTCGATGCCCGGTCTTGAGATCAATGCCGATCAGGTGAAGTGCTCTCATGGGAGTACTTCCGCCATGATCGACGAGGACGAAATCTTCTATCTCCGTGCCCGGGGGATCGCGCCTCATGTTGCGAGGCAACTGGTTGCCCAGGGATTCAGCGTGGAGTCGATATCGCGTTTGAAGAACGAAGCGCTGGAAGAACTGGTCCTGAGCTTCGCATCGCGTGAGTTTCACCGGATCTCAGAGCGGGTGGTTGTTCGCTGATTGCCTGCCTGTTTAAAGCTGGAGCAGAAGAGGAATGATGGAGGAGAAGTTGTTGACCCAACCGGGAGGGAGGACTGGCAATGGGGTCTCCTGCCCTTGAGTTGGAGGACGTCACGGTCTGGCGTGGGGAGCAGAAGGTCTTTGACGGACTCTCCCTGCGGGTTGAATCCGGGGAGCGGGTTGCCATCCTGGGACCCAACGGGGCGGGCAAGAGCACGCTGCTGGCCCTGATCTCCGGGGATGTTCATCCGGTTGCGGACCAGGGGAGTTCGCGACTGTTTGGAGAAGAGTGCTGGTCGCTCTACGATTTGCGCGAGCGGGTTGGGTTGATCACCCCGGAGCAACGTGGACTTTTCGATGATGATGAGCTGGCAAGTGACGTGGTGCTTACCGGGTTACATGGTACTTATGGGATCACGCGTGGGCAGACCTTCACCGGAGCGGAAAAGCGCAGGGCCTGGAAGGCCATGAAGGCTGCGGGGGTTCATGAGCTGATGTGGCGGGATTACGGGGAACTCTCCTCCGGGGAGCGTTGCCGGTTTCTCCTTGCTCGGTCTCTTGTCCACGAGCCCGGGATGCTGATCCTGGATGAGCCGACCACGTCCCTGGACCCCCCCGGGGCATGGGAGTTCATGGCGGCGGTCCGTGCTCTCATGCGGCAGGGGACGGGCGTTCTGCTCGTTACTCACGATGTTCGTGAGATTTCTCCTGAGTTTGACCGGGTTGTCCTGATGAGAAAGGGGCGGATTCTTGCGGATGGGAAAAAGCAGGAGGTGCTCAGGGCGGAGCACCTGAGTGCGTGCTATGGCGTGGAAACCGCAGTGAGCTGGCGAGATGGATTCTGCGATATCCGGCCAGCCTAGCTGGATTTCTGGTAGAAAAAGCGGTGTCAGGAGGTCAGCGATTGCTGTCCACAAATTCCTGCTGTAACTCGACTTGCCTGGCTCCGGCTACCTGGAACTCGGCTATCGCCTTGTTGAAAGCCGCGAGGGTATCGTCATTTTCGAACTCGAGAGAACCGGTAGCGGCATCGAGCCTCCATTTACCCTGCTCCTTTTCGAGAAGATCAATCAATCGGATTCCAATTTCGCAGGCGGTGATTTCGCATTGCCTGATCCCAAGAATGAGTGTCAGCGTTGAAGCAAATTTCGCGTTGAATCCCTGTTCGAACTGATTTCGTTCCCCATGAATCCCAGAGCCTGAAAGCATCGGATAAGATCTATTTGGGACACGGGGTTAGCTCATCCCCGCATTCTTCCAGTAGGAGTATTCGCTACGGTTGAAGTCGATATACTCCGGAGAAATATCACTGGTGTAGATAGTGTAGTCCGCGTTGCCGAGGTGGAGGTTCACCGTGATGGTGAAACTGTCCCGGGCTGCGATGTCCCGCAGGGTCTTGATCGGAGTGTGGGCCATGAGCCCGCCTTCACAAGCCGGCTTGCCGTTGTAGGAAATATCGATGAGTTCTTCCCGGATCCGGGCCCGGGAGTATCCGATGGCATGGATGATTCGTCCCCAGTTGGGATCTCCCCCGTTCCAGGAGGACTTGACCAGGGCAGACTTGGCAATCGCCTCTGCGACCTTCTTGGCATCGAGATAGACGGAGGCTCCCTGCACCTCAAGGGTGACGAACTTGCTCACCCGCTCCCCGTCGCGCACGCAGGCCTTGGCCAGCTCGAGAAGAACATGCTGGAGAGCCTCGCTGAATTCGCGACAGGCCTTGCTCCTCCGGGCAATGGGCTTTCCGCCGGCCTGCCCGTTAGCGAGTGCCAGGACCGTGTCGTTGGTACTCATGTCGCCGTCAATACAGATACGGTTGAAGGATCCCTCCACCGCCTCAAGGAGTGACTTCTGCAGGCAGGACTTGCTGATGCTGGCATCGGTGGTGACAAAGCAGAGCATGGTGGCCATGCTGGGGCAGATCATTCCTGCGCCCTTGGCACAGGCTCCGATGTGGACCTTCCTGCCCCCGATGGTCGTGCTGACGGCGATTTCCTTGAGAGTGGTGTCGCTCGTCATTATGGCGCTGGCGACCTCGGATCCTCCATTCCCGGTAAGCTGGTCCGCCAGCTTGGCCAGCCCCGGTTCCATCCGCTCCATCGGG
>Ga0163179_10002413_pt1 | contig 13056 bp, 10 predicted proteins | sample AtlANTMetagenome_FD_109643 | JGI IMG/M metagenome (GOLD analysis project Ga0163179, IMG submission 109643) | Marine eukaryotic phytoplankton communities from the Atlantic Ocean - Atlantic ANT 2 Metagenome | ecosystem: Environmental > Aquatic > Marine > Oceanic | place: North Atlantic Ocean...
ATTTATCTGAAATTACAGTTAAGGGAGGAGTGGTGTAAAAGTCTTCATCTGTTTCAATAAATAAAATACGTTGAAGTTTACGCTCAATATATTTTCTAATGTCAAAAGTAGTATTTTGTCTCATATTATGCTCTTACCTCTTGGTTGGGTCATTTGTTATGATTGGCTCAGCAGAAATTATTGTAAAAAACCTAGTCAATTACTGGAGTTTTGACCAAGGTAAAATGTAAGGAAAAGCTATTCAGGATAGCCTTACACGACAGATGGTGTAATTCAAGGTAAAATCGCTTCGAAAAAAGGTGAAATCGGTGAAGCCTCAAAATCCGATGGAGATAAATCTAACTTTGTGACTTTTCCTGGAAATATCGATTTTAGCAAAGACTTCAATTGGATGTGTTGGATAGAAACGGAGTTCTATTTTTAAAACTGGACCGGCTGGTAGTGATGCTCAAGGCGCGAAAACTTGGTGGATTTCCAATAAGGTATGATCTTTTGATGTAGGTTAGGTTGGGTTGGTAATTTCAAAGATCAAAAAGGTCAAGTTGTAACGGCTAAAGGCAAAAATGGAACTCTCCAGTACTATGTCGATGGTGAGCCAATTGGCAAAGGTCCACTTGGTTTGAATGAAAAACCAGAAAAAGACATTAAGAACGTCCGCTTGAATTTAGGCCAAGATGGACGTTGCGATAGTGAATTCGGATATTTTAAAGGATTAATCAACGAGTTTACAGTCTACACCCGTTTGTTAAGTGATGCTGAAGTCCAGCAAAACGCTAATTCCGATCGAGGTTTAGCAATTGAGCCCATCCATAAATTACCGTCAATTTGGGGCAATCTGAAATTCCAATAAATTAACAAAACTTATCAAGAATTTGATATTATGCTGGACATCCGGCCGTGAGTGGTAGCCTTACGTCCGATGTCCAGTTTTTTCGTTTTAACGATAGCCGGGAAACAAATTTTGTCAAAAATGTCGAATGAAAGCCCAAAAAAAATCCCGAGTGACTTTGGTATTACATTTCGTTCCATTCTGATAGGCATTTTACTTTGCTTGTGGAATGCCTATTGGTTGGCTTATGCGGCTGAATTGATTAAGCCCCAGTTTTTACTAAACTTTGTTTCTCTTTTCTTCAACGCTATTTTTAGTCTAGCCTTCGTAATTTTCATCAATATTTTCCTCAGGCAATTAGCTCCCGAAAAAGCTTTTACGGCTCAAGAGATGTTAGTTATCTACATAATGGTCGTTATGGTTTCGACTTTTGGTGGGCATACTATGATGACCTTCTTAGTAGGAACTCTAGCTCATCCTTTTCGGTTTGCCACATCAGAAAATGAATGGGCTAATCTTTTTTGGCACTTCATTCCTGATTGGTTCGTACCAACCGATGAAGTGTTAGACGGTTACTTTACCGGTGATTCGACACTATATCAAACTAAACACTTATTCGGTTGGGTATTACCAGTTGTGACTTGGACCGGATTTATAACTATTCTTTGGTTCATAATGATCTGCTTTAACGTAATTATTCGAGCCAAATGGACAGAACAGGAAAAACTAGCCTACCCAATCGTTCAACTGCCAATACAGATGGTAATGGGACAAAAAAAATTCTACCAAAATGGCATAATGTGGCTAGGCTTCGCAATTGCTGGTACCTTAGAGTTACTGGCAGGTCTAAATTACCTATTTCCACAAATTCCTGCGGTTCATCTTAATCACTATTCAATTACACATTGGTTCAGTGAGAAGCCATGGAACGCTGTTGGCTGGATTAGTTTGTCAGCTTATCCTTTTATCATTGGCTTAACTTTTTTCGTTCCGCTTGATATTTCTATGTCCGCTTGGTTCTTTTATTTATTCGGAAAAACAGAGAGAGTTGTTCGAACAGGTCTGATGGGGATAGGTGAATTGTACATGGCCGAACGAGCTGGAGGTGCATGGCTGGCAGTTGGAATCGTTAGTCTTTGGAATGCACGTAAGCACTTGACGATTGTTTGGCAAAAATTTATCGATCACCGAACACAAATTGACGATTCTGATGAACCATTATCTTACCGAATGTCTGTTTGGGGATTGATCATTGGCTTACTAAGCTTAACTATATTCTCACTTCAAGCGGGTATGTCCAACTTGGGTATTTTGGGCTTCTTCGTTATCTTTTTTTTGATGGCAATTAGTATAACTCGAGTGAGAGCCGAATTTGGACCACCATCACACGAAATTTTAGCCCTCGACCCTGCAAGGCTCTTGTCGGTTACATTTGGTCCTAGATTAGTCGGGGCGCCTAATTTGACCATAATTTCTTTCTACTATTGGCTCAATCGGCTCAATGTTTCCCATCCAATGCCTAATCAAATGGAAGCTTTTAAGATTGCTGAACGTACCAATATCAATCGGCGTGGTTTAGTTTACGTAATGGTATTGGCAGTTATAGTTGGAGTTCTTGCATCATTTTGGGCTTTTTTACACTTGATGTATAAACATGGTGCTTTAACGGTGCATGGTTACATTGTCGGTATTGGTCGAGAGGTTTTTGAACGGCGACTAGAACGTTGGATAAATAATCCTACTGGAATTAATTGGTCAGGTACTCAGTCGATGGGTATTGGAGCAGCTTTTACTTGGATATTATCAGTACTCCGGCACCGTTTCATGTGGTGGCCTTTTCACCCAATAGGCTATGTGATGACCGCGGCTACATGGGGTGGGTTAGCTGATTTCTGGTTTTCAGTTTTTCTCGGTTGGTTGATCAAATTTATACTACTCAAATCTTTTGGCTTTAAAACTCACCAGAAAGCAATTCCGTTCTTTTTGGGTTTGGTCTTGGGAGATTATATATTTGTTAGTGGTTGGTCGCTGTTGGGTACAATTTTCGGAATTCCTACCTATGTACTTTGGTCTCCTTAAATAATACTTGCCTCGACTGAATAATTTCAGTAGAATGCCGCTGAGTTAGTTTTGAATGGACTGATGACCTCCGCTGATATGTTAGAGCCTTAGGGCTGAATTGCAGCATGAGTTTGGAAATTGTATTCAAAACTTACTACAATCGGAAAGTAGTTACTATATTGTGAGTAAGCTACTATAACAGAACGTTTGAAGGTATTGATTCATTCGTAAGGTATGAAAAAATGCAAGATTCAACTCATATTCGCTATTTGATTCAATTCGGAAGTTAGACATGACAGAGCAAGAAAAATTTCTCTTCGATTTATGGGGTTATGTGGTAATTAAGAATGTGCTTAGCGAGGACGAGGTTGCATCAGCGAATGTCGCAACTGATCACCACCAAATTACCAATCGTCCCACCGGGTTAGCTCAAAATTCTTCTGCGCTAAAAGCTGAGAATGGTCGAGGAGAATTTCAACGTAACCCGCTAACCTTTGAACATCCATACTGCCAACCATTTCGCCATATGTTGGTCCATCCCAAAGTCATTTCTATCCTGAATGAAATTTTAGGTGTTGGTTTTCGACTAGATCACGGACCGGGATTAATCCAAATGGAGGAAGGTACTGAAGGGCACTGGCTACATGGAGGTATGACGTTTGATCCTAGTCAGTATCATCATTTTTCTCATGGTCGCATGAGTTGTGGCCTTTGTGTAGCCGCTTGGCAACTAACCGATGTCCAACCTGGAGACGGAGGATTCGCCTGCATACCGGGTAGTCATAAATCTAACTATTGGCCACCACAATCTATAGTATCTCTGGAAAACGACTTAGGCTGTGTCCATCAAGTTGTAGCACCAGCAGGATCGGTCATCATTTTTAATGAAGCTTTAGTCCACGGAACTCTACCTTGGACTCGTACAGATAGATTTCGCAGGTCGATTCTATTCAAGTATTCGCCTGGATTTTTGTCTTGGGGGTCCCCACATACCAAATGTCCAATCACAGATCCTACACCGGAAGAATCTGCACTTTACGAACCACCTCGCCGGACGGGGCGAACGGCCATTGGTCAAACCTAGTTTGTCTTTTTAGTATATTGCTAACTAATTGAAAAATTAACTAAATTATTTGTGCCAATAAAGTTGTTAACTGAAGGCCAGTTTGTTTTTGGTCACCAAATTTCAACCTTCAGTTTGGTTTTGATTGCTTCTTTCCTGATTGGCTGTTCCTATTTTTCTTATCGCTTTGTTCAAGATAATTTAGATCAGCGTTCATTCCTTTTTTTAATAATCTTGCGGTTTACTGTTCTGTTGTCATTACTGGTAATATTACTTAGACCACTGGTTAGTTTCTACCATACTGAGCCAAAGTCATCTTACTTAGGAATATTGGTAGATCTTTCCAAAAGTATGCAGATTACTGATATGCTCGATAATCAATCAAGATTGGATTTTATCAATCAAATACTATTTGATAAAAATGACGGCATTTACCAAAAACTAAGAGATAACTTCAAGGTGCGACTATTTGGTTTTGATAGCACGGCTTACCCTATTGCAGTCGAACCACTGACTGTCTCAGACGGGACAGAAACCGATCTGGAGACAGCTATTTACCAAGTGGTTAGGGAATTTAATCATCTACCTCTAGCTGGATTGGTAGTCTTAAGCGATGGTGTTGACCAAACCCGTCGACAATTACCCCCTGAACATCTAATAAAATTAGCGTATAAACTTCAGGGAAAGCAGATTCCTGTACATACAATCGGGATTGGCTCAGCTAAAGAATTACCGGACTTTATCCTTCAGCCAATTGTTTTTCGATCTGATATAAAACAAAATCAACTAATAAAAATTCCGATAACAATCCAAAAACGTGGTAACTCAATCAGTACTGACATCCAAGTTTGTTTAATGCATGAAGAACGGGTATTGAATCAGCAATCAGTTATATTTTCTTCTGACCAAAAAGTTAAAAAAGTAGACATCCCGTTTCTCCCTAGTAAACTAGGCATTGGGAAATATAGAGTGGAAATTCGGGCCTCAGACAGGGTTAAGGAAAACAACAGTCAAGATTTACTCTTCAAAATTATTTCAGATCCAAAGCGAGAAGTATTATTCCTACAAAGTAAGCCCTGTCAAGAGTTTTCTTTCCTCAAGCGGACCTTACAAAAAGATTCAAAGATTGTGCTTACTGATCGTTATTTAACAGTCCATCCGCTCCAGCATCCATTCCCTTTTAAGAGGACGGAATCATCAATTTCTGATGTTTCCCCCACAAGAGAAAGAAATTTCCCCGAAAACTTAATTCAGTTGAGTAAATATGACGCATTAATTATTGGGAATTTACCGCCAACTGTATTAACTAGCAAACAGAAAAAAATGGTTTATCAGTACGTATCACAGAAGGGAGGGCTCTTATTTTTGGGTGGCTCATCTTCCTTGGGTGGCAATTCAGATTGGCAGCCAGAAATGATTAGTCTTTTACCAGTCGAATTAGAATCAGTACAATTTACTCCAGTTACTAATGAAAACTTCAGTAACCAATACCAGTTCACACTAACTGATGAGGGGCGGTATAGTCGAATACTGTCTCTAGCTGATGACGATTACCAAAGTCTACAGCATTGGCAACAACTACCAAAATTAGTTGGTTACAGTCGCGTCAAACGAGCCAAGGCTAATACAACAGTTTTAGCCATTCACTCCTCCGACATAAGTGAATTTGGACCGCGTATTTTATTGGCTTATCATCGTTACCATAACGGACGAGTTATGGTCTTTACTCCTCATGATTCTTGGCGCTGGCAAATGATGACAGACAAAGAAGATACTCGCTATCATAGATTTTGGCAACAAACCATTCAATGGCTTGCAGTATCTAACCCAAAACAAATCATGATTGATCTTAACCCTATAACCTATGTACTTGGTCAAAGTGTCTATATTAAGGTCAAGATACGTTCTGCTAATTACGATGTCGTGCCAGCTATAGTTACTGCTTATCTAACCAGTCCAGACGAAATAACTGTACATGAAGTTCAACTCAGCCCATCCTTGTACCAACCTGGTTCTTATAGTACAACTTTTATTCCAACAGAACTGGGAGATTACAAAGTACAAATTCAAGCTGAACTTAACCCAAACAACCCAAAAATGGAGACTGTTGGTCCTGAAATTACTCAATTTTCAGTCTCTGATAACGGTAAGGAGTTTGATAACTCAAGCTTAAATAAATTTGTACTACAACGTTTATCGCAACTTAGTGGTGGCCATTATTTTTCTACCAGTTCCGATTACTCAATACAAAATGAATATACTTTTGCTGAACTCCCAGACAAAATACCGTTTGTGAGGTCAGCTGCTACAAACTCTAGATTTGTCGAATTATGGCATTCACCGATTGTATTTGCCTTTCTGATTATCTTGTTTTATCTGGAATGGATTTATCGAAAACGCTGTGGTCTAAGCTAAGCCATATCGATTTTACTAGATAGGGTTTTAAAACCTGTTATAATAAATCCTTGCTAAAAAAGTCTGATTATCTAAAATTGGCGAATCTGTTTTTTATTGGCATCCACAACTAGTGATTCGCGGACTAAGAGAAAGAAAAAGAATACGGCTGTTTCAAGATAACTTACAGCTGATTTCTTATTGGCAATTGATACGTCTATTTTATTCGAGAGTGAAATTGTATTTTTCTTGGCTAAATCAGTGAGACAACTAAAAATCTTAATCTTACACATAATAAATTCTAATGGGAATCTTTGTAGAGTTTGGATCTGGGTGGTACAGAAGGCTCTAAAAGATACAGAGGTTGACAAATGACTATGTTACGAGAAAAAGTATTCCTTTTCCTATTTCTTATCTTTGCCAGCAAAACGGCGGCACACATTTACTTTTCCGGTGATGCTGCAGTTCGTCCTCGGTTGGACGTCAAAACTTACCAAGATAAATCAGAAGAGTCTGCAATTTCGCAAAAACGGTCAATTGATGGCTATTATCTCTATCGGGCAAGGATCAACATTAAAGCTGATATAGCAGACGGTTTCTTTTTTCAAACTCGCCTTTCTACTAACAGTATGGCAAATTGGAATAAGATGGGAGACGAAAACCGTCTTTTTAGTAGCAAATCTCACGGGACATCCTCTTCAGGTCCTGTTGATTTTTTGCAATTATACATAGGGTACAAGAAGAATAAGCTAGAGTTTAGTCTAGGTAAGTTGCCGATGAGTCACAATGTTCTGCTCGATACCCATCATTACCCAGATTATCCACTTGATTTACCATATCTCGTGATCGGCAATCAATCTTTTACTGGAACGAAGCTCTCCTATGCTAATTTGGAAACTTTTGCTGCTATTGGTACAACTACAGTTCCAACTTATTACGAAGGCCAAGGTGTCAATGCTACTGTTAATGACCAGCTGACCTTCGGCTTTAATTACAAAATCCAACCTAATAAGACTCTAGCGTTAGTTCCTACTGGCATCGTTACTCTTAGTGCCGTTGATGAAGTAGATCGTCAAAATCAATCAAGAGGAGTACGTTCTCCGGCCCGTATTACCACGGGTCTTTTGATGGAGCAGAAAATTGGAAAAAGAACGAAGATGGATTTAGCCGTTGGATATTCTATGGCCCAAGTTAGTCAAAATGCGGATGACTTTTATCTAGACAATCACCAAAAGAGCGATGTACTAGTTGGACATGTAGGAACACAAATCAAAGAATTGGGGGTTGGAACTTTTAAAATATTTGCTCAGTACGCTCAAATACGAGGGTACCCTTGGTCTAGTACTGACAATCGTTTTGAAACTTCCGAATATTATGCCGTTAGTTACCTTCATGCCCAATATACGGTAACATTGGCCCAAAAAGATCATCGGACAGTTACAGTTAAACCGACATTTCGCTATTTACTTCATACCTCGTCAGATGATGAGCTCGGTTACATGCGAGACACAGAAAATACATTTGACTGGTATAACCGAATTAAAGCAGAACTAACTTATAACGTTAAGTTTTAACTTAAATAATTAATCTTACGAGGTTATTTCGTGTTGAACGTAAGGCAAACATTCTCTATCATCGCCTTAGGTATTTTGGTTACTGCGACCGGTGTTGGAGCGGGAGACTTGGCGACAGCTGCTTTTACCGGTAACAAATTAGGTACTACAGTTTTGTGGGCGGTTTTGTTAGGTGCATTTCTTAAATTTGTGCTTAATGAGGGGTTAATGCGATGGCAATTAGCAACTAAAGAAACTATTTTGGAGGGGGCGATTAACCGGCTCGGGATTGCTGTACCACTTGTTTTTTTGCCTTACTTGTTATTGTGGAGCTTTTTTGTTGGTTCAGCTTTAATGAGTGCTTGTGGTGTAACAATGCACGCTATTTGGCCAGTTTTTAGCTCCGCAAGTCAGGGGAAAATGATCTTTGGTGTCGGTCATGGGTTACTGGGGCTAATCCTTGTTCTGTTGGGTGGGTTTCCCTTGTTTGAGCGAATTATGATGATTTGTATCGGTTTTATGTTCGTTTGCGTGCTTGCAACAGCCATTCTGATTTGCGATGACTGGTCAGCTGTCCTTCGTGGCCTTTTTATTCCAAAAATCCCTGATACTCAAGAGATTGCTGCTGATAGCTTACGTTGGACTATAGCTCTAATGGGAGGAGTTGGTGGAACATTAACGGTTCTATGCTACGGTTACTGGATGCGTGAGAAAAAGCGAAATAACCCTTCCGTTCTCAAAACTTGTCGTCTTGATCTCGGATTCGCTTACTTTACCACAGCTATTTTTGGCTTAGCGATGGTTATTATTGGTAGCACAATCCAAGTTGAAGGTACAGGATCAAAACTCATAGTTAACTTAGCCGATAAACTTACACAACCACTTGGTCTAGTGGGACGATGGACTTTCTTGGTTGGTGCTTGGGGGGCTGTATTCAGCAGCCTTTTGGGCGTTTGGCAAGCCGTACCTTCAATTTTTGTTGACTTTTGTAATTTAGTCCAAAAAAAATATGCTAACCGGGCAGAAAACGAAGCCAATAGTAAAAGATTCTATTATCTATATCTTTTCGCCCTCACCTTGATACCAATGATTGGCCTAATGTATAGTTTCAAATCTGTCCAACTATTTTATGCTATTATTGGTGCGATGTTTATGCCTATGCTTGCCTTAGTTTTACTATTACTCAACAGTCAATCTCGATGGGTAGGCGACCTCAAAAATCGGTGGTTTACAACGTTGGCTTTGCTATTTGTCCTGGTAGCTTTTTTATCAGCTGGCTATTTCAATTTGGAAAAAAAGGTTAAACCTCTATTTACCCCTCCAACACAGTTAAGTTGTATATCAACATCTGAGTCTAGAGTTACATACAAGGCCATTTTTATGTAACTGTTATTACTATTCTAGTCCGACTAGTAAGATTCGAGGACAAAAACTATGATAAGAAAAGACCAAGCAACTGCAAAAAATTCTAAATTATCTCACGGGTTTTCGTACTATTTTGCTGTCACATCCGGTTTATTGTTTCTTCTTTGCAACAGCTTTAGTTTTGCTAACAAAATTGATTGGGTTACGTCAGCGACAAAAGGCTTCGAGGCCGCTAAAAATAGCGACAAGTTACTAATGATTGATTTTTACACTGACTGGTGAGGTTGGTGTAGGCGGCTGGATGCCGACACATTTACTAACGAAGAAGTGATCAAATTATCAAAGCAGTTCATTAATCTTAAGCTAAACCCAGAAGATGAAAAAGAACCAAAAAATAGGCAACTACAGCAAAAGTACAAGGTGAGTGGATTTCCGGCAGTTGTTTTTGCGACACCTGATGGAAATATGATTAGTAGTAATCCAGGATACCGACCCCCCGTTCCCTTTGCCGAGCTCATGAAAAGAACATTGGAACAGCAGGCCAACTTCAAAAAGTTAGTTGTAATGCAGAGAAATGATCCCAAAAACCTAAATTTGATGGTTGATTTAGCTCTATTATACATTGAACGTGAAAATTTAGGCGAGGCCCAACCGCTTATCGACCAAATTATCCGAAACGATACCAAAGACCAAGCGGGTCATTTGGTAATCATCTATCAAGCTCTCGGCTTAATGTACTTATCACAGGGAAAAATCGATTCAGCCGAGTCACAACTAGAAGAAATTTTGTCCATCGAGCATAGTGGTACAGATCTATCTAGCCTATATTTTCAACTGGGTTTGTATTATGGCCAAAACGCTAGCAATCAACCCCAGCCCTCAGAAGAATACCAGAAAGCAATAATTTTTTTCGAGACGGTAGTCAAAAAATATCCAAAAAGTCAAGTTTTTGAAGAAGCTCAACTTTATATAGGTATCAGCTATGAGCTGAAGGGGGATCGAAACCAAGCCAAAAAGGTATTAGGTAAATTGAGAAATACCGCCAAAAATTCCGAAATTCTCAATCGGGCTAATAGTTTCTTAGACAGATTGAATAAACTATCCCAATAAGAATCATCAGCTTGTCTAGTGCCAATTCACAGCGAGCAGAGCTTTACTTACATAAGCAGCTTAGTTGGGCAATTGGATAGATACAACAATATAACCAAAACCTTTAGGTTGATGTTTAAGTATCATGCATACATTATGCTTAATCTAAATTCGGGTATTGTATGAAAAAAGTATTTGACTTGTCATCTGAATATCATTTAAGCGAGACACAAATTGAATCTTTCCGAAGAAATGGGCATGTTTATTTACCAGAAGTCTGTTCTCCAGACGAGGTCGCTTATTATCGAGAAGCCATTTCGAGAATAGCATGGCAAAATTTCCCTCAGAAAAAAAACGACGAACGGCCTTTTTTACAAACTCTAAACCTTCGCTATCATTGTACTAAGGTAATGCAGTTTGTTTTGTCCGCTCGACTGGGAAAAATTGTCTCGGACCTAGTTAGCAAGCCAATTAGCTCAGATCCCAACAAAAAATCGCTTAGCATTCGCATTTTTCACGAACAGGCACTATTTAAAGAACCCAAAGGCTCTCTAACTCCTTGGCACCAAGATCAATACTATTGGCCTTTGGCTACCGACCAAGCCGTCGGTTTATGGATGCCCTTGGTTGATGTTCCATTGGCTATGGGACCAATTCGTTTTGCAACAGGCTCTCACAGAAATGGGTTTGTTAAACAAGTGTCTATTTCGGAACAGTCTCAGGGGTTTTTTCAGCAATTTATTGACGAAAAACAATATCCAATTTGGCATCAAGAAATGAAGGCTGGTGATGCCACGTTTCACAATGGTTGGACTATTCATGGTGCATCAGCTAACCAAACGGATAAAGTCCGGTCGGCTATGATTGTTACTTATTATCCCGACGGCACGAGAGTTGATCAGTTGAGTAATCCTAGTCGTGTTAATGATGCTAAACACTTCCTGGGTGGTAAACAAGCTGGCGATCTGGCAGACAGTCCTTTGAATACTATCGTTCATTATTCGTAATAGCGAATTTTTTATCAATTCATCTTTCTCTACCTATCCTTAATTCATATTTTTCTATGCTTAGCTTTTTAACTTTTAATTCACTAATACCTACACTCAGTGCCCTATTTGTTGTTGTGTTAGCTTCACAAGTGATGGGTAAACTATTTTCTCGAATTCAACTACCTTTAATCAGTGGATTTCTCTGTATGGGGATCATTAGTGGCCCTTTTGTCCTCAATTTCATTTCTGCTGAAAGTGTCAGTCAGCTACGTTTTCTAGATAAGTCAACTTTAGCTTTTATTGCTTTTGCTGCAGGTGCTGAACTAGAACTACAGGTGGTACGTGGCTATTTCAGAAGTATCATCTCGTCGATTGGTGGGCAAACAATAGCGATTCTAGGAATTGGTTCAGCTGCTTTTTTCTTGATAAAAGAGCACATACCTTTTATGTCTACTCTGTCACAAGGTGAATTATTCGCAGTCGCATTACTAGGCTCAACTATTATGGTTGCTCGATCACCTTCATCCGCGTTAGGAATTATCAAAGAGCTAAGAGCTAAAGGTCCATTTACTCATAAGGTACTAGGAATTACAGTTTTGACTGATGCTGTTGTCATCATAGTATTTGCGGTCTCAGTTTCTCTAGCAGAAGTCTTGGTTAATGGAGAACATTTCAACACTTTTCTTCTAGCTTTTGTCTCCATCGAGATTATTCTCGATGCCGGAGTTGGCATTTTGATTGGCTTACTGCTCCGAACTATTCTTTTACTACCTACACAGTTGCTGAAAGAGGCTTTTATTCTCCTAATTGGCTTAGGCGTATTCTGGCTTTCTAAACAATTACATCATCTTCATTTATTGTCATTGCCTATTAGTTTATTTTCTGAACCATTACTCATCTGTTTAATAGCCGGCTTTTATATGACCAACTTCACTTCAAGAGCTGCTGAATTCCATCATATTATAGAACGGATGTCGCCTACTATATTCCTACTATTTTTCACCTTAGTTGGTCTTGAGTTGCAGCTTTTCGTGGTTCTAGAAGCTTGGCAGATCATATTGGTCTTAGTTTGTGTTCGTACAGTGGCAATCTTTATTGGCTGCTTAATAGGTGACATAATAGTTCAGGACCGAACATCGGGTAACTCACTACTCACTTTGGGTTTCATCACACAAGCAGGAATTAGTATCGGTCTAGCTAAGGAAATAGGAATCGAATTTGATGAAGCCTGGGGGCCAGAATTAGCGTCCCTGTCGATCGGTGTGGTAGTCCTTAATCAGCTTATAGGGCCACCTTTACTAAAATGGGTGATCCACCACGTAGGTGAATCCCATACTCGAGCCGATAGTCCTGATTTCGATGGTATCAGGGATGTGATTATTTTTGGTGTAGAAAGTCAATCAGTAGCACTAGCCAAACAACTAGAAAGTCACAACTGGAACGTTGTACTGACTGACCGTAACCAACAGGTAATTGAACAAATGAAAGACGAACCAATCAATATTGTACGTCTACCCGAAATTTCAGAGTCCGCGCTACAAGATTTGAATCTAAGTGGGGCTGACAGCATTTTGTTGATGTTATCAGACGAAGAAAATTTGGTTCTTTGTGAACTAATCTACGAGAAATTCGGTATTGAAAACGTAATTGTTAGATTACAAGATCGGGCTAATTTTAATGAGTTCCACCAGCTTGGTGCGTTGGCGATTGAAC
>Ga0163179_10002414_pt1 | contig 13056 bp, 16 predicted proteins | sample AtlANTMetagenome_FD_109643 | JGI IMG/M metagenome (GOLD analysis project Ga0163179, IMG submission 109643) | Marine eukaryotic phytoplankton communities from the Atlantic Ocean - Atlantic ANT 2 Metagenome | ecosystem: Environmental > Aquatic > Marine > Oceanic | place: North Atlantic Ocean...
AAAAAACCATTAAATGGTGATTATTTGGTAGATATTGAACCACTATCAGATCATCAGAAAAAATTGTTTGATGCTTACACAAGCGGTAAGCATATTGTTGCCTATGGTGCAGCAGGAACTGGAAAGACCTTTATTACTTTATATAATGCTCTAAATGATGTTCTTGATGATAATACACCATATGAGAAAATATATTTGGTGAGATCTCTTGTTGCTTGTCGTGAGATAGGATTTTTACCAGGTGATCATGAAGATAAAGCAGATATTTACCAAATTCCATATAAAAATATGGTAAAATATATGTTCCAGATGCCATCAGATGCAGATTTTGAAATGCTCTATGGTAATCTCAAAGCACAAGAGACTATTAAATTCTGGAGTACCTCATTTTTGAGGGGAACAACACTTGATAACTGTATTGTTTTAGTTGATGAATTCCAAAACTTGAATTTTCACGAATTAGATAGTATAATAACAAGAGTTGGAGAAAACAGTCGAATTTGTTTCTGTGGTGATGCTACTCAAACAGATTTACAAAAAACCAATGAAAAAAATGGAATTATTGATTTCATGAAAGTTATTCGCACCATGCCATCATTTGAAATGATAGAATTTGGTATAGAAGACATAGTTCGCTCTGGTCTTGTAAAAGAATACATCGTCGCTAAAATGCAATTAGGTATGTAATGTTTGATTTTGTCAAAGTAGATCTCCCTAAACTTGAAAGGGAGACAGTTGAGGGGGTTCGTTATTATTCTATTCCAGATAATGATGAATTACTAAAATTAGTTTCAATTACTTCAATTACAAGTCACTATAATAAAGAGATATTTGTAAATTGGAGAAAAAGGGTTGGTAATGAAGAAGCAGATCGTATCACAAAAGCTGCTACAAGCCGTGGTACAGATATGCATACATTAACGGAAAATTATCTTAAAAATGGTGATTTGCCACCTGTTCAACCAATGGCAGAGTTCCTATTTAAGATTTCTAAATCCAAACTTAACCTTATAAATAATATACATGCACTAGAAGGATCTCTTTATAGTAAACAACTTGGTATTGCAGGTACTGTTGATTGTATTGCAGAGTATGATGGTGAGTTAGCGATAATTGACTTCAAGACTTCAAAAAAACCCAAACCACGTAAGTGGATAGAACATTATTTTGTTCAGTGTATGGCATATGGTTGTATGTTGTATGAACTTACGGGTATTACTGTTAAAAAATTAGTCATTATAATGGCTTGTGAAAATGGAGAATGTGTAGTTTATGAAGAAACAAACAAAGCGAAGTATATTAAACTTCTCACCGAGTATATCGAAAAGTTTGTTCGAGACAAATTGGAGCTCTATGGAACCGAATAAAGAATTAGAAAAAGCGATTGCGAGTAAATTCCTTACTCCGCAAAAATTTGCCATAGAGATTGAAAAAATCGTGGCAGAGGAAAATCTAAATTATATTGACGCAATATTACACTATTGCGAAATTAACAATCTTGAGGTAGACTCTATAAAGAAGGTTGTTTCAAAACCATTGAAGGAAAGACTTAAATGGGATGCTACACGACTCAACTTTATGAAAAAGACATCTCGTGCTAAACTCCCATTATGAAAGTCTCTCAATCAGATTTGACACACCACCGTTTACAAGCAATGTTAAGAGAACATAGATTTCATGATCTCGAATATCTTGGAAAACGTGAAAGTTATAAATCAGGAAAATTAGAACACTGGTATCGTATCGGTGATAATGAAGTTCCTGTTGACGCAATTACACAATTAGAATCTCGTGATGTTGAAAACCAAAGTGACACCGTTTGAAACCTATCAGACATATCTTTCAATGAAAAGTCATTTTACAAACAGTAAGTATGACTTTTTTAAGTATGGTGGCAAATCAAGAGCGACCATTACATCTTTCAATAAAAGAAAAGATAAGTATTGGTTTGAAAAAACATCAAGAAAATATTCAGACCAAGAAATTACAGATTTTCTTTTATCAAACTTTATTACTACTGAAACACCACAAAATTTATGGATTGGAGAAATAATAAACTCTGGAGAAAGAACGTACGCAGATTGGATGAGACGACAGCAGAGTTTAACTTACTTGTTCAAAGAACAATCAAAGGAATTACTATCCGAGAACAAATTAGAAGAAGTATTCAACTGCTCGAAAGGACACCCATTAATACTCAAAAGGTATCTAGGAGGAAGCATAAGTTTAGAAACCTTCGCAATCTTCGAGAAAATCTTTTCTTTTGGAAAAAACTTTGATGAAAAACTGAAAGATCCTGTGTGGGAATCCGTAAGTCTTAAATTAAAAAAATATCTTCCTTTCCTAAATATTAATGTGTTTCAATATAAAAAATTTTTACGAGAACTAATCAATGAGTAATTTTTTCGATTCAGAAATAGTACGTGAAGAACTAAAAGAAATTAATGAACTCCAAGAATCTGTCTATGGAAGTTTATTCTCTTTTGGTGGTATGTCTCGTGAAGATCGTATTGAACATATTGACATGCTAGTTGACTTGTTAGAAAGACAAAAAATTATGTATACTCGTCTATCTCTTTCTGATGACCCAGAAGCGAAACAAATGAGAGATGATCTTAAAAAGAGCATCATGGTCATGGGTTTTCCTGATGGTACAGACATGCCATATCTTTTTGATGCCATGTACAAGACAATACAAACTCTACGGTCAGCAGTTGACCAATAAGAGTTTCTTTGCTATACTATACAAGTAATCTACCAAATCCAATTAATCCGAGGTAATCCAAATGTCGTTTGCTAGTCTTAAAAAGCAATCAAAGCTAGGCTCTTTAACAGCTAAACTTGTTAAAGAAGTTGAAAAAATGAATAATACAGGGGGATCTACAGATGATCGTCTCTGGAAATTAGATGTTGATAAAGGTGGTAATGGATATGCTATAATCCGTTTTTTACCTGCTCCTAATGGTGAAGATTTACCGTTTGTAAAACTGTATTCTCACGCATTTCAAGGACCAGGCGGATGGTACATTGAAAATTCCCTAACAACTTTGGGTCAAAAAGATCCAGTGTCTGAATATAACACTCAACTCTGGAACAATGGCACAGATGCAGGAAAAGAAACTGCTAGAAAGCAGAAGCGTAAATTAACTTATGTTTCTAATATCTACGTTGTAAAAGATCCTGCAAATCCAGATAATGAAGGAAAGGTATTCTTATTCAAATATGGTAAGAAAATCTTTGACAAACTTACTGCAGCAATGCAACCAGAGTTTGAAGATGAAGAAGCAATTGATCCATTTGATTTCTGGCAGGGTGCTAACTTCAAGTTAAAGGCAAAAAACGTAGCGGGATTTAGAAACTATGATAGTTCTGAATTTGCTGCTGTAACTCCATTACTTGATGACGATGACGCACTTGAAGGTCTATGGAAGAAACAATTCTCACTTGCAGAATTAGTTGCTACCGACCAGTTTAAAACATATGATGAACTTAAAAAACGTTTAGAAAATGTTTTACGTGTTGCAAGTTCTCGTCCATCTGACCCCGAAGTCTTTGAAGAAGAGACAACTCGTGGTTCAGTTAGAGATCTTGATGACTTAAGTGAAGGTCTTGGAAAAACTCCAGAACCTACATCACTTGCCAGTGATGAAGATGATGATACTTTATCTTACTTTGCTAAACTTGCAGAGTCCTAATACGAACCCATAAGGTTTGAATTTTCAGTCGTCGCAGTCGTTTCATCAACGTACTGTGACGATTTATCATATACCATGATATCTCTAAAATCATTCAAGAATTGTTGTAAATATTCTATTTTTAATATCTGAATTTGTCTCTTTAAATTATTTTCACGAGTTTCATATTCAAAATTACTAATACCTGTTCTGATACTTGTACCTGATACTGATTGACGACCACTATCATAGTAAGTAAATACAAAATCATTATCAACCACTTTGCCTTTTGGAAGTATAATTCTTCCATCGGCATTTTTTATTTCTTTTGTTTCATAGAATCTAACAGTATTTAAGTTAGTTCCATATTTTTCTAAAGCAAAATCATATACATCCTTATCAGATAGTGGCCATTCATTTCTTACATTTATGATGCCAGCAGTCATTAATATTACCCAATCAAGTTCTGGTGATCCATACTCTTCATCTGCAACCATGTCAGGTCGATATCCCATAGGTATTTGATAGTAATTAAAAACTGTAAAATTATTTTTTAAATCATCACGTAATTTAATTCTACGAAATATATTTTTAACCTCCACATAATCTAGTGAAGATGATTTATCCGATAAAAAAGATGGATATCTTAAATTTGGAAACTCTCTGAAAAATCCCATTAGAAACCTACTGCATCTGTGTCATCATAATCAACATCATAAATTGGTTCAAGTTCTTTAAATGTAAGATCCATGACCATTGAAACTGGTGTTCCATCAGCATAAGTCATATGTGATGCTTCTCCTGTATAATTTACAGATATATCAGTTAAGAAACATTGTTTAAATTTATGTAAAAATGGATGATCTTGATTACCTGTGCGATATCTTAATTCAAATATATTTGGAGTTTTAAGGAAGAATGATCCACCTTGACCAGATGATGCTTTAGTCTTAACTGCCATATTACTTTTGAATGATCTTATAATTAATCTTACTTGTTCTGCTTCTTGTTCACTACGAGGCATCATTTTATATGAAAATTTAAAGTTTCTTAATGTAGGACCATTAAAGAGTAGTTCCATGTTTGGGTTGAAAATTTCTCCATTTTCTCTTGCCATCAATTGATCAACAGTAATATTACCACCCAACATACCAACTGCTTGTGTTGTTAATTGTTTCTTTAATAAGTCTGCTGCTTTAGCACCACCACCAACTCCTTCGTTGAAATTTGAAGCAGCGGCTTTTATAGCTCCTGTTACATCATCAACATATTGTGTGCCACCTTTTGTGAAATCAGCATCCATCACATCTCTAATACCACTTGCTGCAGTTGCCTGAAGGTTGCCTAGTTTACTGCTTCCATAATCAACAGAGTTACCATCTTGGACTGAATTTGGTATTGGAAGTAATATAGATCCATTATTTAAAAGTGCTTTTGTTGCAAGTCCTCTTGGTCTTGTACTACCAACAACTTTACTTCCTTGTATCCTACGATTTCCTGATGCTGGATTTGAAATAAGGCTACCACTGGATTGTTTGACTGACTTGTATTCAATTATATCAATCTGTAAATAATCTGTGTGTGCTGTGAGTGCTTGATATGGATATCTTAAAACACCACCTCTCGATGCTCTTTGTGATTTTGATGTTGGGGTATTTCTTTTTTGATTTAATCTTTTTTTCTTTATATCTTCATTCGCACCAACGTGAGCCTTTGTTGCATCAGGTTTTGTTACCTCAAAATTCTTTTGAAGTATTTGATTTTCTACAGGATCAACTTTCCAGGTTCCTAATGCCATTGATATTTTTTTAATTATTTATACGAATTTTTCCAAAAGGTAAAGTTTGTAAGTCTCTAATCTCATTTGGATACACTTTATGAAGATTTCCAATCACCTCTTGGAAGGTATATTGTCTTGTTTGACCCCAATGAAAGTTGATTCCACTGAAACCCCATGAGAATATATTTGTAACAGCAACAAATGGGTGTGCATCATATCTAATATTGGATGATTTTGGTTGATATACAAATGTATAATACTCACCAACGTTTGGTACTGATGATGTTTCACTCAATACATCAAGAATCTCAACCATTAATACATCAGGGTCTTCAATACCTATCAATTCATTTAATACTGGACTAATTCGACTCATTTGATTCCAAGTTCGTTTTCTGTCAGGACTTTAAACTCCCATAATCTATCTTTACAGAATTCTTCTGCTGCTTTCCACTTTGCTTGATTACGTGCATATTCACAAACTTCATAGATATATGCTTTTGTTTTTCTTTTTTTGATTCGTGGTTCAATTGTTTGCTTGAATGGTTTTACTTCAATCAAGTATTTTTTAATCTGACCAGTTGATTCTTTGACTTTAATATAAAAGTCTGGGAAGTATCTATGAACCTTATTGTCAACAGGAGAACGGTATGGAAGAGCAATTTCTTCACTTCCCCACTCCAAAACATTCAAATTTTTATCACAATAGACCATAAATTTTTTCTCCCACAATGATCGATAAATGATATTTGTGGGGTCTCCTTTGTACTTACTAATGAAGGTCGGTCTAAACTTACCTTTATATGACATAAATAGAAATAATACAGAAAGTCTTAATAGGTATTTAGAGTGGCAAAACCTATAGTTAGAAACATAAACATGTTTGATGCAAAAGAGGCACTTACACCTCTTGCACAGTCAAATTATTATCAAGTTAGTTTTTCTTCACTTAAACCATCAGTTACAAATCATCTTACATTCATGGGAATTGGTAATGTAAGAGATTTTATATCGAGGAAAAGTGGAATTTTATGCAGTGAAGCATCATTACCAGCGTCTGCTTTTACTACAGGAGAGGTAAAAGGTGATTTTATGGGTGTTCCACAGGAGTTTGCACATACAAGAATCTATACCGATATTGATTTTACGTTTTATATTGATGAAAATTACACCAATTTAAGAATATTTGAAGGTTGGATGGATTATATTGCAAGTGGTGCCAATGTAGGTGAGAATGAAAAAGGATTCTATCGAAGAGTACAGTACCCAGATTCATATAAATGTGATACAATGTATGTAACTAAATTTGAAAAGAACTATAGAAGAAGATTAGATTATCAATTTATCAATGCATTTCCTAAATCGATAACCTCAATCCCTATTTCTTATGGTACTGCTGAAGTTCTGAAAGTCACTGTTAGTTTTAATTATGACAGATATATTATGGACGTAAGTAGTATAAATAACTAAACTGAATTGTATCAGACATTATGCCTTTACCTAAAATTAATACACCAACATATGAGTTGGTATTACCTTCTAACGGTAAAAAAATAAAGTATCGCCCATTCCTTGTACGAGAAGAAAAAATTCTGATCATGGCACTTGAATCGGAAGATATGAAACAAATCACAGATGCGATTGTAGAAATATTAGATGCCTGTATTATAACGAGAGGAATTAAATTAAGTAATCTCTCAACTTTTGATATGGAATACTTATTTCTTAACGTTCGTGGTAAGTCCGTTGGAGAGACTATTGAAGTCAATTTATTATGCCCTGACGATGAGAAAACTCAAGTCACTACCATGATTGACATTGACACAATCAAAATACAGAAAGATAAATCACACAAGAATATAGTTAAACTTGATGATCAACTTTCAATGAAGTTGAAATATCCATCAATTGATCAATTTATTGAAAGTAACTTTGAAACATCAGATACAGCAAGTTCTGACATAGCAACAACTATGGAAATGATAACTTCTTGTATTGACATGATATATAATGCGGAAGAAAGTTGGAACTCTAAAGATTCTACGAAGAAAGAATTATCTGAATTTGTTGAGTCATTGAATACTAAACAATTTAAAGATGTTGAAAATTTCTTTGCAACTATGCCTAAACTTTCACATACAGTGAAGGTTACAAATCCACATACGAAAGTTGAATCTGATGTAGTACTGGAGGGACTGGCTGCTTTTTTCAGTTAGGTATGTCTCATACAAATCTGGAGTCATACTATAAAATTAATTTTGCCTTGATTCAGCATCATAAATACTCTTTAACGGAGATTGAAAACATGATTCCGTGGGAGCGTGAGATTTATGTTTCGTTATTACAGCAGTATATTGAAGAGGAAAACCTAAAGGCACAACAGAGTGGAAACTACTAATCTAAAACTTAATGTAACTAACCTTAAGTCCATTTTTCCTAGCGGTAATGGTAGTAGTTCTATCATGGGAAAAAGTGGTGGTAGATTTATTCCAAGACCCTCTGGTAGAGGTGGAACAATCATACCACCAGAAGGTATAAAAAAAAGAAAAAGAAGAATCGATGCAAAATCATTCGGACAGGTCAAAGCAGAGATTGATTTAAAAGAAGAACAAAAGAGATTTAAAAATATATTTAAAACTATAGGAGCTCTTAAAAAAAGAATTGCTACGAATGAATTAAATATAGTAAAATTAAAGATTGGATCTGGATCAGGAACTGATACGGATGAAACTAACGCTGCAATATTTGATATTGGAACTATATTGGCGAATGATTATCGATCTAGAATCGCAGCAGGTAAAGAAGAAAATGAAAATCTTCGAGTAAAATTAGAAAAAGGTGAACGTGCAGGTGAAGAGAAGCAATTAGAAGGTAAGAGAAAGAGTATATTCTCTGGTATAAAAGAAAGCACACAAAAATTAGTTGCACCAGCACTGGGATTCTTTGATAAGATAAAGAATTTTTTACTTACAATATTTGCTGGACAGTTAGTTACAGGTGCATTTAGTTGGTTATCTGACGAAGCAAATCGTAAAAAGTTAGAAAAAGTATTTGGTTGGGTTGTAAATAATTTCAAATGGTTAGTTGGTGGTGTCGTTCTTGTTGGTGTGGCATTGGCGATCCGAAAGATTGGGAAGATTATCAAAGCACTTCGATCTGTCATTAAATTTATAAGAAATGCTTTTAGATTAGCAAAATCAATATTTAAGTATGGTCCGAAACTTGGTAAAGCAATTACAAGATTAAGTATTGCTGTTGGTGGTAAACAAGCAGGAAAAATTGCAGCAAAAATTACAGGAACAACTTCTAAAACTATTGGTAAAAAAATTGTTGCAACGACAGGTAAAAAAATTGCTGCTAAAACAATTACAAAGACTGTGGGTAAAGCAGGTGCTAAATCACTTCTCAAGAAAATACCATTTGTGGGTCTTGGGTTAGGTGCTGTATTTGCAATTGATAGGATGAGAAAAGGAGACTGGGGTGGTGCTTTACTAGAACTAGGATCTGGTGCAGCATCTATGATACCTGGTGTTGGAACTGCAGTTTCTGTTGGACTTGATGCTGGATTGGTTGCAAAAGATATAAATGATGCCAAGAATATGGAAACAAGAAAGGTTGGAGGATCAGTTTCTCCTAATAAATCATATCTCATTGGTGAAGATGGTATGGAAATATTCAAACCTAACACTGCTGGAACAATAATACCAAATACTCGTACAAAAGAAATCGCATCTAAACTTGGTCCTGTTGGGGAAGGAACTCAAGAAATAATACAAATGGATCTTGGTACTGAAAAGGCAGATACACCTCAAACTCCTAAAATGGCTGCTGGTACAACTAATAAAATGGAAAACGTTGATTCAGTAAACATTTTAAATCCATACATGGATTCTGTAAAAGAAAAATATAAAATAGCGATCTGATATGCAAAAAGAAAAAGTAAAGTCATTAAAAATAAATGTTACGAATCTTCGTAGTGCTCTTCTTGATGCAAATAAAACACTAGAAGAAATTAGTAGTGAGAAAAAATCTCTTCTTGAAAAACAAGTACAGCAACAGAAGATAAAAGAAAAGGAAGATAAGTTAACAACGAAAAGATCACCAATTAAAAAAGCAGGTGAAGCTGTAAAGAGTGCAGCAAAGGGTGTCCAAGGATTTTTTGATAAAGTTATACAATTTGGTGCAACTATTTTAATAGGTCAATTAATTACTGCTTTGCCTGGTCTTATAGAACAATTTAAAGAGTGGAAAGAACGCAATAAGAATTTAATTAATTTTGCATTTAAAACATTACAAATAGTTGGCACTGGACTCAAAAACATAACTGAATTTTTTACTGGTGTTAATTTTGATGACCAAGATAAAAGAAAAGAAGAAATAAACAAAGAGGTAGAATTATTAAATAAAAATCTTGATGTTGTTGATAAAGAAACTGAAGAGTTTGGTGGAGAAGCATCTCAAGAAGAATCAAGTGGGTCTGATAATGTAAATGAAAACAAAGAATTCAATAAATCAATTGGTAAAGAAAATAATACAAAGATAGGAAAAGATCCAGCAGATAAAAAAACTACTATTGCTGAAGGTTCTGGTTCAGACATACAATTAGATTCAACTGAAAGAGATGGTGTTGGAGTTTTATCTGAAGAGGATCGTAAAAGATTTAAAGTAACAGAAGGTACATTAGATAAATCTCGAATAGAAAAAAACCTTGCTGATGCTTATGTAAGAAAAAATGAATACATACAATCAGGTGATACCTCTAAATTAAATGGAGTTAACAAGAAAATTGAGAACTATGAGAAACAACTTAATATAATGAGTCCTACATTGATTATTAAATCAAATGATCAAAGTAATAGAATAGATACAATAAAATCAAAGACAACAAATGGTTCATCACAGAAACAAAAAATTATTGTTATGACTAAAACTGTTGAGAAAAATGTTCCAGTATTAGATCCAATGCCAGTGGGAGGAGTCGCATAATGGCTAGTGCAAATGCAGCATCAAAGTATGAAGAGATCACAATCTCTCGTACAAAGAAAAAAACTGGACAGGGTAGTCAAGGAAAAACTGTAACCAAAAGTGTTAATGGAAAGGTAACAAGTTTTAGTTACTATGAGAGTTTGTATTCACCTGTTGTAACTGCAAAGGTAATATACATTGATTCTGCAGAATCTACAAAGAACCAATTAGAAATAAGTGGTAATGAAGATGTAAGATTTAAAATTCAATCAAAATATGGAACTTTAGATTTTAATAGAAAGAGTGCAAATTCAGGAATGAAGGTGAAAGGTAGTCCACAAACTGGTAGAGAATCAAATCGTGAAGCAGTTTTTCTTGATCTTGTATCCAAATGGGAGATGAAAAATAAAACAACTGCTGTTCATGACAAGTATAGTAACGTGACGATAGGTGATGCAGTCATTATAATTTTAAAAAGAAAATTAGGTGTTGATTATGATTTCTTTGATGTTGAAGCAACAAAGAACATGTATGATTTTACTGGTAAAGGAAAGAGTCCATTTGAAATAATTACGGATCTTGCAAGAAAAGCGGTTCCTGTAAAAGGTGATCCTGGTTTCTTTTTCTATGAAACTCAAGATGGATTTAATTTTAAGTCTGTTAATTCATTGGTATCACAAGAACCAAAACAGGTTTATGTTTATAATGGTTCTTTCAGAGCAGATCAAAAAGGTGATGATAATGATTTTAAAATATTAAAGCAACCAAATTTTATCAAAGATCAAAACGTAGTAACAGCACTTGAATCTGGAACCTATGCAAGTCGTAATATATTTTTTAACCCATTTAATAAAGAGTATGCAGAGAGAATCTATAAGATAAATGATAAAGGTGGTATTGATCAAGCATTAGGTAATAGTGTAGAAGTAGATGATGAGTTAACAGGTTATATTAGAACAAATAAACACATCTTGGATATTGGAAGTTTAAAGGTTGGAGTAAGTACATCAATTAATAATAGTCCAGCTGAATGGCAAGCGAAATCTACAATGAGATATAATATATTACATTCACAGATTTTACAAATGATGGTGCCATGTAATTTAGAATTAAGAGCTGGAGATGTGATTAAAGTTGAGATAGAGAGTTTAGAAAATGAGAAGTGTAGTGAAGGAGTTGATAAACGTCAAAGTGGTAAATATCTTATACTACATTTATGTCATTTCTTTGACACTACGAAATCTGTGACATCACTCACACTTGTTCGTGATACTTATGGATTACATACGAGTAAAAAATGAAAGATAATACTTGGATAGGAAAAGTTGTAGCATTTGATAGTCAAGCAGATCAGGTAACTGGTCAAGGATGGGGATGGAGATATAAAGTTCGCATCATGGGAGATTACTCTGAACAAGATGGTATTGAAGATAAGGATGTAATCTATGCAATGGTTTTATTACCAGCGACTGCTGGTAGTGGTGCGAGAGAAATGATGCAAACACCAAGAATATCCCAAGGTGATACAGTGATTGGTAGATTTCTTGCCGATGATGATCAAGCACCAATTATTGATGGTGTTTTGCCAAGAACAAAAAGTGATGAAATGGGTGATGGTAAATTCGCTCAAAAAAGAGGATTTACTGAAGGTACAGTTGAAGGTTTACTCGGTGGTCAAGAGTTTAATGAAAATGATAATGTAAGTACACCAGGTCTTAAAACATGTAAAGGAGTTCAAAAAGGTGCTGGAATTGGTAGAAATACACCCATAAATGCATTAAATAAGATGGGACTTGATCCTAATCTTCCTTCACAATTAAATGCAATTAAAAAACCATTTAAGGAAGTGGTTGAAGAGGTCGAAGGGAACTTTGAATTCTTCTAATAAATAAGTATAGGATAAAACTCTTATAATGACTGCAGCACAACTTTCACTATCAGAAGAACAAATCTCTGCATATAAAAAAATGATAGAGTTAAACCCTCCAGGTTGGGAGGGTGCTATTTCTGATGTCAAGTCTGCATTTCCAGATTTAGCAAATGTCAATCCATTAAGTCAAGAACAACTTGATAAATTTTCAATAAGTGATCAAGTAAAAAGATTAAAGCAGTTAGAAGAATATAAAAAACCATATAAAAAATGTGTTGAACCTTTATCACCAAATATAGGTAAACTATTATCAGGTGCTGATCCATGTAAGAATAATTTCTTTGATAATGTCGATGTAAGTTTGAAAAATTTCTTTAATAAAGTTACTGCGATTGATGGTGCAGGTTTAAATCTATCAAGTGAAATTCAAGGAGTTGTAAGTGAGATAGCAAATGCAAGTACAGCATTCACAGGTCAAATTACAAATGCTTTATCTGATGGACTTGTTGATTATGTGAAAGGTGGTTTATCTGGTATTGCAACAAAAACTTTTGCAGAATATGCAGCTGCTGGATTACCTCAAATTGCTGCAGTTGCAAAGATTACAAGTTTACAAGAAGGATTAGTTGAACCAACAGGAGCAATGTTCAGTGGGTTTGATTGTCTTGCATCAAAGGTAACAGATGCCCTCTCTGGGACACTAGAAGACATGATTACAGGTATGATTAAGAATGTAACTAACGTACCAACATGTGCTGTACAGGAGT
>Ga0163179_10002415_pt1 | contig 13056 bp, 11 predicted proteins | sample AtlANTMetagenome_FD_109643 | JGI IMG/M metagenome (GOLD analysis project Ga0163179, IMG submission 109643) | Marine eukaryotic phytoplankton communities from the Atlantic Ocean - Atlantic ANT 2 Metagenome | ecosystem: Environmental > Aquatic > Marine > Oceanic | place: North Atlantic Ocean...
TAGACGTCGGTGGTTTTCTGCACGACAGCGCCGACGGCTCCCCCTGGGAAGAACGTGTGCAACCCTATTACGAGGGTGACACCGTCGGAGAAAACGTCGCCTTTGGCTACGAAAGCGCCTGGGACACCCTCGTTCTCGGATGGATGTGTAGCACCGCACACCGTATGAACATGATGGAGCCCGGCTTTGAAGACTTGGGAACAGGCATAAAAGAAAGCTACTACACCCAAGATTTTGGCGGCGGCGCCGACACGATGCCTTACACCGTCGCGATGGGCGTTCACACCCCCGAATTCCCCGAAGAGTTGGTCACCTTCTACACCACCTGGAATGACTTCGAGGCTCCCGTGGTGCTTGCGGTCGAGCTGCGCGACACGTGTATGGAGATGACGCGCTTTGCGGGGACAGAGACCCAAGGGGCGTGGTCGTTAGAGACGGAAGCAGAATCAGGCTGCGTGCCGTACCGGTTTTATTACGAAAAAGCATACGGTGATGACGGCACACTCCCCGAAAACGGCAGCTACCAATATGGCGAAGATTGTGAGTTGTGGGTCGCGGAGGCCTCGGAAGTCTGCATGCGGCCCAGCCCATGCGGCTGCGCGGTTTCTGGGACAGCCAGCGGTTGGAGCATATTGCTTCTTGGGCTGCCGCTGCTCGCCCGCCGACGAAGAGCGATAAATTCTTATTGCAACTGACTTGCAATAAGGACCGGGCCCCAGTATTTAGCCGTCGCAAATACTGGAGTATCGTATGAATAATTTAGAAAACAACGCGCAGGAACGCCTGCCGGTCACCGTGTTGTCCGGTTTTCTTGGTGCAGGAAAAACAACGCTTCTCAATCAAGTACTGAACAACCGTGAAGGCCAACGCGTCGCGGTCATCGTGAACGATATGAGTGAAATCAACATTGACGCAGCGCTTATCGAACGAGGCGGGGCCGAGCTCAGCCGAACCGAAGAAAAGTTGGTTGAGATGTCCAACGGCTGCATCTGTTGCACCCTGCGGGATGACCTCCTGGTCGAAGTCTCACGGCTCGCCAAAGAAGGTCGCTTTGACTATCTGCTCATCGAGTCCACGGGAATTTCAGAACCCATCCCCGTCGCGCAAACCTTCACCTTTGAGGATGAGAACGGGGTTAGCCTGGGCCATGTCTCCCGCTTGGACACGATGGTCACGGTAGTGGACGCCGCGAGCTTCCTCCGAGACTACAAAAAAGCAGAATCGCTCCAAGACCGCGGCGAGTCGCTGGGCGAGGAAGACCATCGAACAGTCACCGATCTGCTCATCGACCAAATCGAATTCGCCAACGTCATCGTGCTCAACAAGCTCGACCTGGTGACTGAAGACCAGGCGCTTGAAGTGGAGGCGATCATCAGCGCGTTGAATCCCGGCGCACAGGTCATTCCAACCAGCCACAGTCAAGTCCCACTTAATCGCGTACTCAACACCGGGCTGTTCGACTACGAAGAGGCAGAGGCCTCCGCGGGATGGATTCGGGAGCTCAATGGCGAGCACACTCCCGAGACAGAAGAATACGGTATCTCGAGTTTCACCTACCAAACACCGCAACCGTTCGACGCCGAAAAACTCTGGAACTTCTTTCTCGAAGACCAAAACTGGGACGGCATCCTACGCTCAAAAGGGTTCTTTTGGGTCGCAGCCGATCACCGCGTGGCCTACGAGATGGCCCAAGCAGGTGGCATCAGCAATGTGAAAGCTGCCGGCATGTGGTGGGCAGCTATGCCTCGCGAGCACTGGACCCACCCGGACGGACATCGCCCCGACCAACAACCGGACTGGGATGAGCGCTATGGAGATCGCACCCAGACGCTCGTCTTCATTGGACAGAACATGGACGAAGCCAAGATTCGTTCGAACTTAGACGGCTGTCTGCTCGCCAAGGACTTGGCCTGCGGAAACAGCGAATCCTGGGCGGCACTTCCAAACCCATTCCCAGAACTGGAAGTCGAAGAAGAGCAGGACGAAGACGCGGAACAGTCCGCCTAAACGACTCTCACACTTCGGTGCCCTCTCACGAAAAGCCGGGATGTGACGCGCAATTAAAAAACCCTCCGCAAATCGCGGAGGGTTTTTAAATGGTGGAGCTGAGGGGACTTGAACCCCTGACCCCCTGACTGCCAGTCAGGTGCTCTCCCAGCTGAGCTACAGCCCCGAAGGCTTCACGGTATAGCCGCCCAATAATGACGCGGCAAGCGCTCGACCCGCAGGTCAGTCTTCATCCGTGTTGGAAGGTGTGTCTGATTCGCCGTCTGTACCGGTGAAAGCAGATGCTCGCTGAGCCGCAGCCTCCGCGAGCGCGGATTCATAGTCGCTGATCTCCCCTTCCATCGACTGGATCCGCTCCTGCAGCTCCGTGATCCGTTCAGCGCCACGCAAGGCGTCTGCATGGTCGACGGCACCGCTCTGTACAAGCTCCATCATCTCCTGACCGAACTTGGTGTACATCGACGCGAGATCTTTCTTGAGTTGACGCAACTCCAGCCGAGACCGACCAGCCTTGGCGGCGGTCTCCAACTCAACCTTTGCTTGGTCAAACAACACGTCCATGACGTTGCCCAGCGCGCGTACAAAGGTTGCGCCCGCGTCCTCGAGCTTTTCTTGCGTGGAACGGTCTTCGTTCTGCGCGTCATCACTCGAGGTTTCTTGCGAAGTTTCTTCGGTTCCCAAATCTTCCGTAGACACGATGCGTCTCCTTTCCTTCGCCGGTATTACAGCCCGCCGTTCCGAGCAAACCTCGAGCGAACTTCAGATTCCCGTGCTTCCCTATTGGCGCAATCAGCACGCATCGCATTAAATGCCGCCGTCGAAGGTTCTCAATACCACCCAATCGGTGGCATTGAGAACGCAGGTAGAGGAGTAGAGGATGATTCTGGTCACAGGCGCAACCGGTAGGCTGGGCGGCAATGTAGTACGCCTTCTGCGTCAGGTCGGACTCAACACTCGTGCGCTCGTGCGTGCGGGGAGCGAGTACTTCTGGCTCAACGATACGGGCGCAAACTACTTCTTTGGCGACCTTCGAGACCCATCGAGTCTGCGAAGAGCATGTAAAAGCCAAGAATATTTGATCGCATGCGACGCAATCATCGTAGAAGGTCGTGAAAACCGACACGACAACGTGACACTGGCCGGCAAGCAAGCCCTTTGGGAAGCCGCCAAAGAGCGCGGGATCAAGCGCGTCGTCTATATCTCGTGTTTGGGGGTCAGCCGTAGCCCAACGACGGCCAGCCTTGAAGCCAAACTGCAGGCCGAGCAAGCGCTGATCGAATCCGGTCTCGAATACGTCATCATCCGCCCGTCGGTATACGTACAGCAATTCGCAGACATGGCGCGCACGGGCCGCGACCACAACTACGTGCCGCTCCCCAACTCGGCAGAAAACCTTGTCAGTCCCATCTCGCTTCGCGACGTCGCGGTTTACGCGCTCGCGAGCCTCGACCTCGAATCGGTGAAAAACCAAATCATCGAGATCGGCGGTCCAGACACGATGACTGCGCGTGAGGCTCTGGATCAGGCGCTGGCGCTCGCTGAAGCGAACGAAGCCAAAGTCATGCCGCTCTCCGCGGGACTATCAAAAGCTACCGAGCAGATCATGCGCTTTTCCAGCTGGCGCTGGGCCAACCGTCTCGCAGATCTTCGGGTTCTCTTTGGCGAAGATCTCTCCGTCGACATGACCGAAACGACAAAACTCTACAACATCGAGTTGACCGCCTACGCCGAAGCCATCGAGCAGGCGTTGCTGGAGACTCACCCCCGAGAATTCCCGGACGCCCGCGACGAACGTGTGATTCACCGTCAGTTCGCAGCGACCGTGTACAGACCTGGGGTCGCCGATCTGGAAGAGCTGCCAGACGGCCCACTGCGCTACGACGACTAAACCTGGTCGCCGGCCCGTTCCGGTAAGTGCGCAGTTCGCTCTAAAAGACTCTTTTTCGCTTTTTATGAGGCGTCCGATGCATCTGTCCATCATTCGAAAATTTTCCGCGTTCTGTGCGCTCTATCTATTCCCTGCGACCGCCTGGGCGGCGGACGAGGGCAGCGCCATTCCGGCCTGGCTGGAAAACATCGCGCCCATCCTCATCTTGCTCGCGGTCGTCGGCTTTGTGCTCTCGCGTCTCCCCAACGTCGAAGGCGTAGACCACAGCAAAGAGTTCCGAAAGCGACGGGTGATGAACTGGCTTCCTCTGGGGCTCACCTACGCGTTCTTGTACATGGGCCGCTACAACCTCAAGGTCTCCAAATTCAAGTTTGAAGAGATGCAAGACCCAATGGGCGGCGCGCTCATGGGGAACGATGACTTCGGCGTCATCTTCCTGGTTGGTGTGTGGGTCTACGGGTGTAGCTTCCTTATCAACGGTCCCCTCACCGACAAATACGGCGGGCGTCTGGCGATCCTTGTGGGCGCCGGCGGCTCATGCCTCATGAATCTTATGATGGGACTCGCGACCATCTGGCTTACCGGAGACACCGCACTCGGTGTGTTCATCGCTGAAAACTTCACGCTGGTGTTCTCGATCCTCTATGGCATGAACATGTACTTCCAGAGCTTCGGTGCTGTGGCTATCGTGAAATGCAACGCACCATGGTTCCACGTTCGAGAACGTGGTGTGTTCGGTGCGATCTTCGGGATCCTCATCTCTCTCGGCATCTACTTCGCCTTTGACTGGGGCTACCTGATCCTGAACAGCCTCGGCATCGCCTGGGTATTCCTGATGCCCACTGTGCTGCTAGCTATCTTCTGGGTGGTCGACTACTTCATCGTCAAAAACACCCCCGGAGAAGCCGGTCACGACGACTTCGACACCGCTGACGCCTCTTCGGGCGACGACGGGCCACAGCTCGGCGCAAAGGCTGTATTCACGCTGATGATGAAGAACCCGGTCATCCTGACTATCGCCGGGATCGAATTCTGCTCGGGCTTCCTCCGCCAAGCCATCATGCAATGGTACCGAACCTTCGCCAAACAAACGGACGGCGTGCTTGGATTCGGCGACGGCTCCTTTGTCTACGACAACTGGGGCTTGCTTTTGTGCTGTGCCGGCATCATGGGCGGCGTAATCGCGGGTGTGATCTCCGACCACGTGTTCCAATCACGGCGCGGTCCGGTCGCGGGCGTACTCTATGGCGCGATGCTTGTCGGCGGAATCGCACTCTGCTTCCTGTATCAGACGCCTTACGTCGGCTGGCTTGTCATCTTCATGTCGATGGCCGTTATCGGCGTCCACGGCATGCTCTCTGGCACCGCGAGTATGGACTTTGGCGGCAAGAAGAACGTCGGTATCGCCGTTGGGATTATCGACGGCTTCGTGTACCTGGGTACCGGCGTGATGTCGCTGGCGTACAGCATCCTGCTCCCGAAAGAGCAGTTCGACACGACTGGCGCGCTTACAGGGCCAGTCACCGACCCAAACAACTGGCTCGCCTGGCCCGTCGCCATGGTGCCGTTCGCGCTGATTGGACTTCTACTTTCCTTCCGCGTATGGAATGCGAAGCCCAAGGGTAAGGGTAAGGCGGCCGCTGCCGAGGCGTAAAACGCGCCGGATCAGCGCTTCTTCTTTTTATTCCTGGGCCGCTTAAGACGGGCGCGGGCGCGATCAAGGTTGTCCATATCGGGCGCCGGAGGGTCGTCATTCTGCGCGTCGCGCGCATACGTGCCGTCACCCAATTCGCCGGAAGCTGTCGAATGCTCCCCGCTAAACCCTTCCATGGTCTTCATCAGCTTATTTTTAAGTCGATCCGCTAAGCCCATCGGCGCACTCCAAAAAGATGCCGGACGCGTATGTCCGTCCTGCTTTAATAAACGTACTCCCGGTCTGGGTGGACTTCAAGCAGGAACGCTGGTCTCAGTGGACCGCCAGCGATACACTTGCGTTTCTGTGGCCCGTGCCTCGGAGTCAAACCCCAGCGCAACGCTTGGAAGGTGAACGTGAGCGGAGAACCGATCACGCTGGAACAAATCATCTCGTTCTTGCTCGACTGCCCTATGTTTGGACACCTCGACCCGAACGAGTTGTCTCGTGTCGTACACATCATGCAGGTTCAACGCCTTCGTGATGGCCAGCATGTGTTTCGCGAAGGCGAACAGGGCGATGGTTGGTACGTCATCTTTGGCGGCCAGGTGGCGGTAAGTAAACGCCAAGAGGTCGCGCCCGAACGCGAAATAGCCGTCTTGAGCTCCGGCGTTTGCTTCGGTGAAATGTCCATCTTGGACGGATCACCACGAAGCGCGTCAGTGCGTTCGGTAGGAGAATCGATCCTCTTCCGCTTCCCGCGCAACTCCTTTGAGCGCCTGCTCCGCGAAGAGAACATCGTGGCGTACAAACTCGTGGTCGAAATGTCTAAGGTACTTTGTACGCGCCAACGCCGACTGACCGGCCAACTGTCGGAACTAATTCAAGACCAGCAACTCGGTTCGAGCCTCGCTCCTCGAGTAGGTGCTATCGTGGATGAGACTACTGTCTCGGAGTAAGCCATGAATTATCGGCCGGCGCTGACCTGGACCGCACTCGCGTTCATGGTGGCCTGCGGACCGAAACCAAGCGCCGCCCCCGAAACCAAGCTCGAAGCCGCGCCGTTTTCCGGACAGCTCACGCTGCTCCATACAAACGATATACACGCCCACTTCCAACCGAATCGAGCCGACTGGGTGCCAAGCAAACCCGATATCGGTGGTTTCAACGCACTGCAGGCCTACGCCTCAAACGTGCGCGAGCACAGAGGCGAGGAGAACGTACTCCTGATGGACGGCGGCGACCTGCTTTCAGGCACACCGCTGACAGAGTTCGAGACGCGTGGTGTGCTCGGTGGGGCGATGCTCGACTTCATGGAGGCGGCCGAGTACACGGCCTGGGTCGTGGGGAACCACGAATTCGATAAAGGCTTCGAAAACACCAAACGCCTGATCGAAGAGAGCCGCGTGCCAGTGCTCTCCGCCAACCTGGATGCGCCAGGCGGCGGCCCCGCAAGCACAAATCTGCTCGACCACCTGGTCATTAGAGCCGGTGGACTCAACGTAGGCATAATCGGTGTAACCACCGAAAGACTGGCCGGACTGGCGAGTGAAGAGACCATGGCGCAACTCAGCGTACGTCCGGTCGTAGAGACGGTGGCGCACGAAGTGGCCACGTTAGATCCGGCGACCGACGTGCTGATCGTGCTCTCACACATCGGCCTGCCTGCTGACCGGGCCCTGGCCCAACAAGTCAACGGTATTGACCTGATCGTTGGCGGACATAGTCACACCCGAATGGCAGAGCCCGAACGGGTAAATGGCGTATGGATCGTACAAGCTGGGAGCTACTTGCGTAGCGTAGGAAAAGTGGAGATGCGCGTTGAAAACGACGCCATCCAGGACTTCGGCGCCGAGATCGTCGACCTCACCGATCCCGCGATCGCAGCGAGCGCTTCAGATCATATGAAAGAATTGGTGTCATCTTGGCAGGCCGAGGTCGACAGTATTTACGGCGAGCGTATCGGCACGGCAGCGACGGCCTTCACCCGAGACTACAATCACGACAGCGGCCTAGGTAACTGGATTACAGACGCCCTCCGCAAATGGGCCGACACGGATGTGGCGCTCTACAACGGCGGCGGTCTCCGCGCGAACATCAACGAGGGCGAGCTCCAAGTGCTCGACCTGTACAAAGTGTTCCCCTTCGGAAATCCTGTAGTGACCTTCGAAGTCTCAGGTGAAGCGCTAATGGGCCTCGCGCTCCGTAACGCCTGGGCCGAGTTCGCTGAACGGCAAGGCTTCATTCAGGTCTCCGGTATGCACGCAGAGTGGCGTGTAAGAAGGGGCGCACCAGAGATGGTGGACGTCACGATCGGCGGGTTGCCTATCGAGCTCGACAGATCCTACACGGTCGCCACGAACTCGTTCGTCGCAGATCAGGCCACGCGGTACCTCGGCTTCCCAGTCGAACAATACGAAGCCACCGGGGCGAAGATCCTCGATATCGCGGTTCAGGCCGCAAGAGGAAAACACATCGCGGCCCCTGAAGATGAACGGTCGGTATTAGTCACTCAATAGGCTACCCGCCCAAGCTGGCCCTATGCCTTGAGTAACAACATCCGGCGCATCTCAACGCCAAGCGCCTCTGTGGCGTCTTGTGTGGTGGTATCTTCCGTCAGCGCACCAAAACGCTCGTAGCGGAGTTCAATGCGCGCGAAGGGTTTGGGGATCAAAAAATGGTCCCAACTCGAAAGCCGCCAAGCGCGAGAGACCTCCGCGACCACCATCACCACCGGGAGCTTCGACAAACGCGCGATCCCCACAGCGCCTGGATGCGGTTGATGACGAGGACCTCTTGGTCCATCAACAGCGATACATGGAGAAAGGCCAGACTCTCGAACCAACCGTACCGTTTGGCGTAGCGCCTGTGCGCCTCCCCTGCTCGAAGACCCACGAACAACGCGATAGCCCAAACGCTGTATACACCGTGAGAGCAGCTCTCCATCTTCGCTTTTAGAGGCCATTCCCAAGAGCTGTCGGTCTCTGTGCGCAAAAATCATCGGCAACTGTTGCCCGTGAAAGAACGCGAAGACCACCGGTTGTTCTGTGAGCAAAGAGGAAAAATCATTCCCTCCGCAATCTTTCCCGAACACAGACGTAATACGCCACGTAGAGCCCAATACGCGTAAGCCCCACGCCAAAAGCAACGACACTATTCCATGAAGGCGCATCCTCACCGACCTATCGGAGATACGATAACGTCGTCCAGGACGAACTCGAATAGCCTATGAACCCACCCAAACAATTCCCCACAACCACTACCGGCTCAACGCTGATCAGTATGCACGTTCGTGGAGGACAGTCGACCGAAGGTGGATACGCGCTCATCGCAGCACTGTCCGGGAAAGGCATCGATGACACGAAAGAAACGCTGGCGTCTGGTGGCGCTATTCAGCTTCAGGCCGTGGAGCATTTAAGCCAAGCGCAGGCATGGCGGAGATCGCTCGAGCGCATCGGCTTTGCCGTTCAGGTCACGCAACGCCCAATAAGAAAACCGGGGGTCTTGGCCACGGTAGCTTTCGGAATGTTGGCGGCGGGCGTCGTACTCTCTCCGTCTGATCCGTTGTTGGCGGTCGGCTGTGCTGGCGCGGGCGTCGTACTCGCGATCAAAGCCGGCGAAGCCCAGCGCTGGGCCAACCCTACCGTGACGTCTACCACTCCCCGCCCGTTAGCCCGCATTCGGCCGCTTTATCAGACGATCTTGAGCCTACGTTTGCCTGAAGCGCTGCTCTACGATGTCCTAAAGGACCTACATCATCTGGCGCTGCGTTTCGAACACCTGGAAACGCTCCGCGCCTCCGGCATGACGCGTACCGACTCCCACACAGACCTTGAGATAGAAGCGGCCATGAAAGAAGCAGAGGGCGTGCTCAACGAGTTCGAGCGCTCGCTGGCGCGGTTCGAGACCGCGGGGGCTATCAGCGACGCACAGGGCGCACTGCAGAGCCTTGCCAACCGCATCAAGCTGATGCCGGATTCTGGACCGAAAAGAGACTGAAGGCGCCTCGTCCTAAATAGACGGGCGCCTTCCGTAAAACCCGCTGGCCTTACCAGTTCGCGACGTTGTCGTCGTCAAATCCGTAGGCGGTGCCGAGCATCGTGCGCGCCTCTTCGAGGTTCGCCTGGTAGGCCGTCAATTCCTCTTCTGTCGCTCCCGCCGTGACCGGAGCCGTACCAATAAGGTCGTGCAGGGTCGCGAAATCTTTGTCGCTGAGCGCAGAGCGAGGGTTGAACTGCATCGAGAGCGCGAAGCCCTTCAACTCCGACCAGTGCTTGGCGTGGTCGGCGAAGCTGTAGTCAGTGGTTCCGATAGCGGCCATATCAGCGAGTGTGTCGTTGATGTAGTGCACAGCGGTAGAGGAGATCGAAGCTTCCCAAGCGGCGACCGCTTCATCGCGGAAGGCTTGAAGTGCTGCGAAGTCTTCATCTGAAAGCGCTGCACCTGCGGTGTCGCTCAGCAGCTGACGTCCGCCGGCGAAGCCATCCCATGCTGCTTGCGTGAAGTCTGTCGCCACTGTCGCCCCAAGGTCACGCTTCGCGGCGTTGACGCTGTGGCCCCAGTTCACTTCGGTGGTCAGGTCGATAAACCCGTCTCCGTCCACGTCCTGGTTTCCAAGGCTCTTGATGTCGTCATCGGACCACTGTGGGTACGTGGTAGCGGCACCGAAGTAGCCGAAGCCTTCGTCCCACTGATGCTCAAGGCTCGTGTAGAGGTCGTCATCGTCAGGTGCTTCGTGGGAAGAGTTGAGACCCTTGCCCTTGGTGTCATCGTCCAAGTAGTCATCGGTACCTTGGCTGAAGGCCAATGCACCCAGGATGAACTTCTGAATCAGCTGCTTAAGGTCCTGGCCTTCGGAGGTGATGTAGACCTCGCTGACCGCGTTTCCTTCGCCATCGAGTGGGTAGGTACCTGCGGACCAGTCTTGTGCCTGAGCATCAATGACGCTGAACCAGTGACGCACCAACTCTTCAGGGTTGGTGACATCATCAGCGCCCCAACCGACGAACTCGGTGACGTGGTAGCCAGTGGCGTCGTTGCCTGCGAGCTTGCCTTCAAGATCTTTGCCGGAGGAGACCTCGTCGTATGTGGCCTGAAGCGGGTCGGCGTTCAACGACTGACGGTGCGATAAACCGCCCGCGATATCGCTGTCGAACTCGAAGTAGAACGTCATTTCGCTTTCCACGTCGCCATCCACCAAACCGAGTTCGAAGGCGTCTACACGTGCGGTGAGACCATCGATGACATCGACCATGTCATCGAGCAATAGATGACGAAAGACCTGCCCGGTGTACGACACAGAGCTTCCTTCGCCGAATGCGCTATCGAACGCGTAAGCATCGGGAATATCCGCGTCAGTGTCGGTATCGGTATCGGTATCGGTATCGGTATCGGTATCCGTGTCGGTATCCGTATCGGTGTCCGTATCGGTGTCGGTGTCTGCTTCAGCCGTATCTCCCGCACGTGAGACGGTCGGGTCGGTCTCTGTCGACCAACCAGCCTCTGTGGCCTCTTCTGTACAGCCAGTAAGGCTGACACCAAGTGCAAGGCCAAGAATCGTCGAGTGAGAAGTGACGGTGCGCAGCGAACGTAACAAAGCGGGCATTAGACTCTCCAAAAGTACACAAATCGCGATAACCCAAACTAAACCACGTGCCGACTCTATGCCACGGAACCTACAAACGAATGGGTCAAAGAACACACGAAACGCGTGGACCGATACGTGGACGACCGAGACGAGAAGTCATCGTAGAACTCGCACACGCCGCGCCATACGACGCGCCTATTATCGATGTAGGCTGTGATCACGGCTACATCGCCGCAGCATTAGGGGCCATAGGTTCTGAACGCGCACCGAACCGACTTCCGGGTTCAAGACAAGGGCTGTTTGCTGTCGCCGACGGGCTCAAACCTTATCGCCGCGTCGGTATGGCAATAATCACGGGAATCGGTGCAAGAGAGATCGCGCGCATTCTAGAAAACGGTCCTGCACCCGAACAAGCGATTCTGCACGCCCCCGATCGGCCGAGCTGGTTGCGCCAATGGCTCTCGGAAAACGGATACCGCATCACGTACGAACGTCTTGCCCCAGAAGCACGGGGGTTCGCAGAGGTCATGCGCGTCGCGAGAGGTCGAGAGCCGCACTCAGAGCACCAGTTGTGGTTTGGACCTCACCTGCCCCACGACCCGCTCGCCATTGCACATGCGCGACATTCACTGGAGCGCTGGCAAGGCGTCTCCGATTCCCTGGGACAATCTGCCCCTGAACGCCTACAAGAAGTCACCGCATGGATCACATTTCTCGAATCACTACTCACCTCACTTGGGAAATCTCCGACGCCGCGCTGACTTTCCAAGACCCAGCAGATACGATGAGCCGATGCATTTACTGGGTATCTCGGCCTTCTACCATGACTCCGCCGCATGCTTATTAAGCAACGGTGAGATCGTCGCGGCGGCGAGTGAAGAGCGATTTTCCCGTAAGAAACACGACAGCGGCTTTCCTAACCGCGCGATTCAGTACTGCTTGGACACGCAAGGGATCACGGCGCAAGACCTCGACGCTATCGTTTTTTACGACAAGCCCATGCGCAAATTCGAACGTATCTTGGCTTCGCAGATTCACTCTTACCCCTCGGGTCTACGACAATTTCTCCACGGTACAGCCTCGTGGTTATCCACCAAGCTCCGGCTGCCTGCCGTGCTCAAGCGCGAGCTCGGCTATGAAGGCGCGATACTTTACAGCGAGCACCACCTCTCTCATGCCGCAAGCGCGTTCTACTGTTCCGGCTGGACAGACGCCTCGGTGCTCACTGTAGACGGCGTAGGCGAATGGGCGACAGCTTCTTGGGGTGTCGGTCACGGATTAGATCTTGAACTCAAGGGCGAAATACGCTTCCCCCACTCTCTCGGCCTCCTGTACTCAGCCTTCACCTGGTACCTCGGCTTCAAGGTCAACTCGGCAGAATACAAGGTCATGGGTCTAGCGCCCTACGGTGAGCCCAAGTACGTCGACCGTATTCGTGAGCTCATCGACATCAAGCCTGACGGTAGCTTCCATCTGAACATGGCGTATTTCGAGTACGACCGAAAGCTTCAGATGTTCAACCCGGCCTTCGAAGAGGTGATGGGCGCACCAAGGCGCCCCCTCGAGGTCGGAAAGCTCACGCAATTCCATATGGACGTGGCCCGCAGCCTCCAGGAGATCGTCAACGAGGTGATGCAAAAACTGGCATCGTCGGTGATCGCGGAGACCGGTCAAAAACGCCTGTGTCTTGCCGGCGGTGTGGCCCTAAACTGTGTCGCCAACGGGCATATTTTGCGAAACACCGATGTGGAAGATGTATACATCCAACCGGCTGCAGGCGACGCAGGCGGCGCGATGGGGGCTGTGCTGTGGGCATGGCACGCGCTCTTGCGGAAACCTCGGACTCCGAGAATGGAGTCGCCATACCTGGGCCCTGATTTTGGAGAGGCAGAGATTCAGGAGACGCTTGACCGTTACGGCGCCGTATATCGTCGCTTGGAA
>Ga0163179_10002418_pt1 | contig 13045 bp, 12 predicted proteins | sample AtlANTMetagenome_FD_109643 | JGI IMG/M metagenome (GOLD analysis project Ga0163179, IMG submission 109643) | Marine eukaryotic phytoplankton communities from the Atlantic Ocean - Atlantic ANT 2 Metagenome | ecosystem: Environmental > Aquatic > Marine > Oceanic | place: North Atlantic Ocean...
ACCACAGCTACGACCCAGGCAACAGTCGGCTGAACTCTGGAGGCACCTCGCGTCCGAGCGAGCACAAGCATCACAACACCCGCCCCTGCCGCACTGAGCGAGAACACACTGCTTTGCACCGTCGTATTGACGATCAAAATTACCAAGCTGAGCGCTATTGCGGCCTTGGCACGCCTGATGGACGTAGGCCGCTCAAAGAACAGCGTATGGTCAGCGTGAAAGTCCATCTTGCTCCGCGGTCCTGAGACGCTCCCAACTACGCCCTGCGATGAATCCCAAGCCAAAGAGAATCAAGATGGTCATCGCAAGTCCCATCTCCCCCTGGCTGAAGTCCACAATGCTGTCCGTTGGCGCGCGTCCTGCACTCTCCGCCTCCGCTCCGAAGATCGATCCGTCAATGCCCTCATAGGCACAACCGGACAGACCGATAGACATCAAAACCACCAAGGCAGTGAGGCTTTCCCGTTTCGGCAGTCGAAGATTTCTGAGCGCCTCCGGGACCAGTCCCAAGCGGCGGGAGGCCAGAGCGCGAATGATATACACCGAAACAACGGCCTCAAGGATAGACAGCGGAAGCTGGACAGGCGCAAACCCAACCAGAACTACGCCAAAGGTGGTTGCAGGATTTGCCGTATCTGCCAAGGCCACCGCGAGTACAGCGGCGTCCGTCACATAGACACTCATACTTCCCAAACCAACAGCCAGACCGAACCCAATCGCCCCCTTGGCTCCAAGACCCTTCAGTACGTTCCAAAGCAGGACAGTCACTCCGGGACCAATCAATCCCAGAGTAAGGGTATTCACCCCGAGCGTCGTCATTCCACCGTGCGCAAAGAACATGGCGTGAAGCAGAAGCACTAAAAACGTCGGCCAGAGAACCCGACGGACCCCCACAATCAACGCAAGCAGTGGGGTAAGGCAGATGTGACTGGTAGCGCCTACAACAGGAACCGGGAGCGGCATCAACGTACCCGCAAAAAGCAGACTGGTCGCACCCGCCATCAGAACCGCGGAGGAAGGATCCTCTTTTCGCGCCTTGCTTTCTCCGCGAATACTCCAAACCAACGCTGGAACGGCCGCCGCACTCCATGCGATCGATTGGTCGATAGGAAGAATCCCTTCAGAGAGATGCATTGGATACTCCTTTGGGTGGGACGCGACCCAGAATGCTTCCACGCATTCCTTTGGGGCGCTGCAAGCGTGGCAGGTAGCCATCGGAGGTGTTGACATAGAGCGACAGACACTCAACGATTTCTTCAACGCTGTGGGTGTGCTCCTGATCACCGAAGAGGTACACCCATGAATCTCCGGCAGACATCGCTATTCCACAGGGGCGACGACAGACACTCAGACACTCCGCCGAACGGACGTCAACGCTATCCACCAAGTCGCTCTCAGCGATACTGGATTTTAGCGCTTTGTAGAGTTTGTATCCGGGTCTCTCCTCGTCAAAACCACGGGCGGTGCCCGCTGGGCGACAAGAGATGCAGACATGGACTACACAGTCTTTGTTTTGGTTTTTTGTACCCATCAACGTTTAAAACTCCATGCCCTCAACTGGACAGTAAAAAAAGCACTAGTTCCTGGTTCGATCCGCGTCTCGAAAGCACCAAGGAGTGCCGTAGCGAGATTTGGACTCGAGGCCTGACATTGCATCATCCGATTCATGCCATCGACTCCTTCAAATCTGCCGGTGATGGAACAACGTGCGCCTCGGAGGCCCCTTGATCGTCGGTAGAGGGTTCCACCAACAACCGTGCGGAGTTCATCACGACAAAGATTGCGCCTCCATTGTGCAGAAGCGCACCCACCATTGGGTTGATCAAGCCAGCCGCTGCCGCAGTCAGCATGAGAATGGAAAAACCTCCACCCACAAAGACGTTGAGGTTGATCGTACTTCTCGTCCGATTGGCAAGATCCACCATCTGCGGCAAGCGGTTCAAGTTGTTGCCCATTAGTGCGATGTCCGCACCACCAAGCGCAACCTCATTGATGACTGCCCCCACCGCGACACCAACATCTGCACCATGGAGAGCAAGCGCGTCGTTCACACCATCCCCAACCATCATCACGCGGCGACCTTCAGCCTGCTCCTCCGCCACCAGCTCCGCCTTTCGCTCGGGCAAAACTTCCGCCTCGTAGGCGTCAAAGCCAAGCTGGTCTGCAACCTTCGCTGCCACGTGTTCGCGATCGCCAGTCAATAAAACCAAGCGCTTCGCACCCAGATCCCGAAGCCCTCGCAGTGCCTCCGCCGCCTCTGGACGTGGTGTGTCCGCCAGCTCTATCCAGCCCAAAACCTTGTCGCCACGAGCGATGTGTACAGCGATGCCGGTGGTGGCCTCAGCCGGCTCTACATTGAGCCCTTCTTCGGACAACCAAGTTGCGCGACCCAGCCGAAGAACACCCTTGTCCGTTTCCGCCTCGACACCCTTTCCAGCCTCCTCTCGGAGAGAAACCGGAGCCGTCGGCTCAATCCCTGCCGAGAGTGCCGCGGCAACAGCGGCCCGAGAGACCGGATGAAGCGAACCGTGACCACAACTACCTGCAACCTCCAGCAGTTCCGTCTCAGTGACACCCTCCACCGGGTTGATCGAGAGAACAGAGAGAGTGCCAAGCGTCACCGTACCGGTCTTGTCGAGAACCACGGTGTCCACTTCACTGACACGCTCAAGAAAGCTTGACCCTTTGATGAGGATTCCCCAACGAGAGGCCACCGCCAACGATGCAACCATGGCAACAGGGCCCGAGAGCACCAAGGCACATGGACAGGCAACGACTAGAACAGCGATGGCGCGTTCGACCTGCCCCGTTGTGAAGAGGACAATCGCTGCGATGGCCAATACAATCGGGAGATAGGCGGCTGCGTACCGTTCCAAAAGACGGGTGATTGGAGCCTTGCTTCCCTCGGCTTCTTGCAGAAGAGCAATGACCCGGCCCAAAGCCGTATCGTCTCCGACACCCTTGACTTCCGCCCGAAGTAAACCGTCCAAATTGATGGTCCCAGCAAACACAGGACTTCCCGGGCCGACATCCTCGTGCATGCTTTCGCCGGTGACATAGGCCTGATCAACACTCGAAAGGCCCTGAAGGACCACCGCATCCGCCGGGATGGTCTCTCCGGGTCGGATCACGATCGTGTCGCCAATGTTCAAATCCTCAGGCTCAATCGAGCGTTCTTTTCCGTCCTCAAGCAGCGTCGCTTGACGCGCCTGAAGTTTTTGAATGCCATCAATTGCCGCACGAGCACCCATCACGGAACGCTCTTCCAAGAGGTGTCCCACTTCCATGAGCAGGGGAACCATGCCGGCCGTGATGAAGTCGCCAATGACCACAGCAGCCAGAATCGCAAGTGCCACAAGTTGCTCGGTGTAGCTTCCAGGATCCTTAGACACAAAGCCGATTGCGGCCTGTTTGAAAATCGGCCAGGACACGATTCCCACAGCAATAAGTTGGACGATTGCGCCCACACTGGCCTGGCTTGGGAAGAAGATTCCCCACACCGAACCGACAGCCAGCAAACCTCCCCCGACAAAAACCGAAAGCAAACCTAAGGCTTGCTCTCGCTGCTCTTCCGGATCCAGTTCAACCTGACGCGCTGCTGCCATTGAGGCGACCTGACCAACGCGAGGCGAATCAGAGATGGAATGCTCAAGTTCTGTGTTCCACATGGCTAATTCCCACCCGAAACTGAGATTCGAAAGCCTTCCTCAGCATAGGATTTCCCATTGACCGGCGGAGGTACAAAGCGACGAGACGCCTTGGTCATCGCGGCCTCAACACCCTCAAAGTACAGCCGATCTTTCACCACCCGAGGATTCTGCCGGTACTCCTGATAAAGGTCTTTCCAGACGGCCACGTCGCCGCGAGCTTGAGCCAGGAGTTCGGCGGCATAGCCCTGGGCTTCCCGTAAGGTCTTGTTCTTTTCCGCTTGAGTCTTTGGAACCTCCAACTCCCGCGCCCGCTTGGCGTCGGTAACTTGGGTCTGCATGTCGATGAAGGCAGCCTGAACTTTCTCAAACTCCTCCTTCACCTGCGCGGGAGGCGTAAGGTCGGTGACTTCAATGGAGACCAATTCAATCCCTGAACCCGCCTGATCGAGCCTCTTCTGAGTGCGCTGGACAACCTGGACGATGAAACCAGCACGGCCCTCTGAGAGAACCATATCCACCTCAACCTCGCCCATCGTTTGTACCGTTGCCGCCATAATGGAGGACTTCAGTACCTCTTCGGGCTGCGCCTGGTGCAAAGCGAAAGCCACGGGATCCGAAACCAGGTAGCGGGCCACCATATCTACCTGGACGACGTTGCGATCTCCCGTCAGGACGTAGCCTTCCTGGGTAGGATTAATGGTCTCCATTGGGAAAGAAGCTGTACCACCACGCGCGTGGAGTTCTTTAATTTCGAGCTCGTAGACCTTCTTCACATTGACCCGGACCACCTCGTCGAAGGGACGAGGCAAGGTGTAGTGCATACCGGGATACTTCTGTGCTGATGCTGCACTCCCCCCGGAGAGCTCCCCGAAACGCAGAACCACTGCAACCTCATCGGAACCCACTACAACAACACCAGATACCAGATAGCCAAAGGTCAACAAGGGAAGGATCCAGCGCAAATAGCCGAGTGTTCCCTCTAGAGAGGACAACACAGGCGCCGGCGATTTTCGATTCTTCTGCTCTCCCACGACTACTGCTCCTCAAGCAACTGGAAAGGAGGAGTGTCCGTACGGAGCACGATTTGTGAGCGTCTATTCAACACCTTGGTCAGCGAATCAAGAGAGCGCGTGAAGCGGTAGAAAGAAGGATCAATGCTGTGCGCCTTCGCGTAAATCCGAGCGGCTTCTGCCTCCGCATCACCACGTATTTGCGCAGCTTTCTCACTGGCCTCCGCTCGAATCTTTGCAACTTCGAGCATCGTGTTCGAACGGATTGACTGAGCTTCACGCTCACCTTCCGCCCGATACCGGGCTGCGTACTGCTTTCGCTCTGCTCGCATCTGGTCAAAGACAAAGCGCGTGTTGCTCTCTGGGAGCGAGAGGCGCTCAAAGCCCACCTCTTCAATTTGAACGCCATACTTTTCGCTGGCGTTCTTGGACACAGCATTCAAAATCGCGGATTCAATTTCCTCAGTCATCAAGTCGTCGCCGTTGGTGGAGACGAGTGCACTGAGGTCGTAACCGCCAAGAACGGAGATTTTCGCATTGGTCACGAGCCCATCAAGCTTCGAGTCCCCCGCTTCGACGTTCCCAACACTTTGATAAAACAGCAGTGGATCCGAAATTCGCCACACCACATACGACAACAGAATCACGTTCTTCTTGTCCCGTGTGAGCATCTCCGTGTGCCGAGTCTTCAACACACGCTTTCGAGCATCAAGAACCACAATTTGGTCGATGGGCCACGGCAGTTTGCTGTGCAAGCCTGGTGCTTCAACAACCTCCACCGCCTTACCCAACCGTAAGCGGATGGCCGTTGACCCCTCACGCAACTGCCAAGTAAAGGCATAAAAGGCCAGCCCCAACAAGATGAGGCCCCCCATACTGTATCGAAAGATATTGTTCCGCATCATTCGTTTCCTGTTCTCTATTGAAGGAACCACAACGCACCCCCATCACGCTCGATCCGAGAATCGAGGAGGTAGTAGGCCTTTTCTGAAAGCGCTTCTTCCAGGGTTTCTAGACGACGTCGAAACCGATACAAAGACGGGTTGACCTCGTATTGAGCTTCGACGGTCTGGAAAGCGATCGCTTCTCCTTTTGCCTCAGCCAATCGCTTTAAACGTTCCGCGGATGCAGTCCGCACCGCAGCCTCAGCATCAGATTTCGCCTTCGGTAGTGTGGTCTCACGAAAGGCCTCCGCATCGATGACATAGGTCGTCTGATCGAGCTGAGCGGAGATCACAGACTGGTAATCCGTGGCCAGCGCGACGGGTGGATGAAGACCTCTCAAGTCAAGAGACACCAACTCCACACCCAGACCTTTGGCATCGACCTGCGCCTGAAGCTCATTCAGCATGTGGGCTGAAAAGCTTCCAATGTCTTGCGAAAGCACTTCATCCAGCGTGCGATCTACAGTGGACTGCATGAGCACTCGATAGGCGAGTGTCTGCAAGGCTTCATCCGGGTTCTGACATCCGTAGATCCAATCGTGAACGTCACTGACCCGATACTGAAGTTCGACATTTACGGTCACGAGATCGCGGCCATCGCCGATGAGCAGATTGTACTCTTCAGCGGCATGGTACTGCGTCCATAAAGCATTGGCGTCTGACTTGGCTCCAGAGAACCCGAGCGGCATGCTGCGCACACGTTGCGTATCGACAACCCGTACCCGGTCAAAGGGCCAAGGGAGACCTACGTTGAGACCGGGCTGAAGAACCTCACCCGGCTTCACCTTTCCGAAACGCTCACGTACGGCAAGCTGGGATTCATCCACCACCACAAAGGAAGACAAGGCCCATGCAAAAGCTCCAAGCCCGACAATCAACGAGAAGGCGACACGGCGTAGGAAGCCAAGTGCCCATGAACTCCGCACATCCACACCAAAGGTGTCCTCGATGCCCGAGAAGACACTTTGGATCGGATTGAACGAGGACCCCAACACACGAACGAGAAACAAGTCAGCCCCAAAAGAGGCGCTATCGGCTGGGCGACGGAAGAAGGCGAAAAGCCCCCAAAGCAGCAGTTCGCCAGCCAACACAATCGGCACTACACAGAGAACAACCGACACGCCTCGCTGGAGGTCGATGAGTTCAAACGATGCAAACAAGACTGCCATGGCACCAAGCAGGGCCAGCCAAGTTCCGATTCGACTGAGCTTGACCAAGCCCGTCGCATCCTGGATGGTTTCCGCGTAGTGGGACCGAAAAGCCCAAGCCATGGCAACCGAGCCGCCGGCCGCAACAGCCAGCAATGCGCCAATTCCTAGCAGACTGCCATCCGAACTCGCACCGCTCAACGCGTTCCCATCTGAAAAAGCAATGCCCGTAAACGCGATCACTAAGCACAGGAGGGCGACTAGACTACGCCGTACTGCGAGTGACCAACTCGATTCCTTTTGAAGCACCTGACTTCGCACCCCGACAAGCACCGCAAAAAGCAGCATCCAGTGAACCGACAGTGCCACTACAACCAAAGAACCCAATCTTCGTCCGAGTACAAATAGCAACCCGGCCGCAAGCAATGCTGTGACTGCTGGAGCGACTAGAATTCGGTTTGATCCAGTTTCCGCGGTAGAATTCATCGAAGCAGGCCTCTTCTTTGATTCAAAAACAAAGACAATTCGGCGGCAATTCGCCCAACGTCGGGCGCTTTATTGCAATTGGATTACAATTGCAATCTTATTGCATTAGAAGAATTTGTTGCGGTAGAAAACTCAACGAAAACTAGAGGCTAAAGGTGTCCGTGAACACTTGATTTTGGCGGGGAGTGGGAGGCAGCTCAACCGTTCGCTGACAGCACTCACGTGCTAAACCACAGGAATGGAGAACTGGATCCAGGCAATCTACGACGTGACGGGCATCCCTCTAAAGGATGAAGACCTCACCCTCGCACAGCGTGATGGGCAGTGGTGGATCGAACTCCACCGCTACCCGGTGCTGCCAGTAGGAGCCAACCCCGACCCGTATAAAGTGATTACCCAGGAGACGCGGAAAGCACTTGCTCGGGGAATGGAACAGCGGCTTGCAGAGAACGTTCCTAAAGTCCAACACCTGATAGAACAACTGGGTGCCGATCGGGCTCAGCAGATCACTATTTCAGTGGTGATCACCGACGAGAGAGGCTCCACCCCCTACCCCAGTGCAGACTTCGAGCGCGGTTGGCCACACTTCTTGCTGCGTCTCTCAGCGGGTGGTTTCGACGTAGAGGTGGATTTAAACCCCTACGTACCCGACGAACCTTTCGACTTCGACGAGGTTCAGAGGCAAGCATCTGTCATTCTTCAAGTTGCCGGCTTGTCCTGAACGACTCTAGGGCTCGACGCGTTCGGTCGGTGCTCGCGCTCGTCGCTACGTTGAGCGTCAAGTCATGAAGCTCATGATTCGGTGGCGGAGAGACTGCTTGGACAAGAGCTGCGACGCGGGCATGTTTGCCAACGCAGCAAAGAAGCAGGCCAAATGGGAGGAAAAGGTACGAGACGACTTGGGCTTTCTCTAAGCACTAAGCATCTCGACAATTAATCATCGGTCGATGAATGTGTCGACTCCCCCGACCTGAATAGCGTTTTCAATGGGTTCCACCTTGGAAAAAACGCACTCGAAACGGGCGAGCCCTAAGTCCGGACTGCCACTCATCACAAAGCGATATGGACGGGACTGCAAAATGCCTTAGAGAGCCCTTCCGGTGATGTCTTGGCGAACAAAGAGGGGCTGCCCAGCATGGCGATTTACCAAAATATTCTGCAAACAATTGGGTCGACACCCATCATCAAACTCTCACGAATCGGACCCAAAAACGTCGAGATTTACGTGAAGGCTGAATCCTTCAATCCCATGGGTTCGGTAAAAGATCGACTCGCTCTGGGTGTCATTGAAGACGCCGAGCGTTCGGGAAAACTCCAACCCGGCCAAACCGTTATCGAAGCCACCAGCGGGAATACCGGTATTGGACTGGCCATGGTGTGTGCTCAAAAGGGCTACCCCTTGGTCATTGTAATGGCCGAGAACTTTTCGTTAGAGCGCCGCAAGCTCATGCGCTTTCTGGGTGCCAAGGTTGTCCTCACACCTGCGGAGAAGAAAGGGACGGGCATGCTTGAAAAGGCCAAAGAACTGGCTGAAGCCCACGGCTGGTTCATCACGGATCAGTTTCGCAATCCCGCCAACGCAGCCATTCATTCTGCGACCACTGGCCGCGAAATCGTGAATGACTTTGCCGAGCTGGGACTCGACTACTGGGTCAGCGGATTTGGAACCGGCGGAACACTCTTAGGTGTTGCCCGCACTTTAAAAGCCGAGAGCCCACAGACAAAAGTCGTGGTGTGCGAGCCCGACAATGTGCCGATTCTCAGCTCGGGAATCCCTCAGGAGCGCAATGCTTCCGGAGGACCAGCAGCGAGCCATCCCATGTTCCGGCCTCACTTGGTGCAAGGCTGGAGCCCCGATTGGATTCCCAAGCTCACCGAAGATGCCGTTTCCGATGGACTGATTGATTCTATCGTTGCTGTGGGTGGGCAAGAGTCCATGCAACAAAGCCAGAACCTGGCCCAACTTGAGGGCATCTTCACCGGGACATCCGGTGGCGCCACATTGGCGGGTGCGCTCAAGATCGCAGAAAGCGCACCGGCGGGCAGCCGTATTTTGGCGATGCTCCCTGACACGGGTGAGCGGTATTTATCGACACCCCTCTTTGAAGATGTCCCCGTCGAGATGACCCCGGAAGAAACCGCGATTTCCAAGTCGACACCCAACTATCGATTTGATGTCCGCTCCGCCCCCAAACCCACCAATGACGCGCCCGTTGCAGCACCTGTACTGACCCCGAAAGCCCTCCAATATGTGAAAGAGGTCACACATCAAGCGGACCGTCCGGTCGTGATGTTTGCGCTCGAATGGTGTGAGTTCTGCTGGTCGGCTCGAAAATTCTTCCAGCGTCTCGACCTGGACTTTGTGTCGGTCGACCTGGACTCGGTCGCCTATCAGGAAGGCAACTTCGGGGGTGAAATCCGACATGTTCTGGCCGATCAGACTGGCGCGAAGACCATCCCGCAGATCTACGTGGGCGGAAAACACATCGGTGGGTGCACCGACCTATTCGATGCATTCAAGGACGGGCGCCTTCAGCCGCTTCTCACGGATGCAGATGCCAGCTTCGATACCACGCAACGCTTCGATCCCTACACACTGCTTCCCGGATGGCTTCACGCCCGGTAGATGACACTACAGACGATAGTGGGCGATTTGAATTTCTTCTCCCACATCGGCGTAGTCCCCCGCCGCTCGACCGTTTCTGAATTCACCCCAGTTGATCGGACGGTACCGAGCCCGGCCATGCTCCTGGGTCGATTTCAGTGGAGCGTAGTCCGTTTGAAAGGCTGGATTGAGGAAAAAAGGAGCACTGTAGCGTGTGTGGGTTTTGCTCGCGAGCACACGATGCAAGGGCGCTTTGTAGCGGTCATTGGACCAGACTTGAACCACATCACCGATATTGATGATGATGGAACCGCGCTCTGCGGAAACGGTATACCAGCGCCCATCTTTTTCGACTTGAAGACCGGAATGCCCATCTTGGAGCAGCACAGTGACTGCTCCCGCATCCGAGTGGTGACTGATTCCGAAGTGCCCAACCGGGGGACCGGTAGGAGTGTCCGCTGGAGCAGGCTCATCACACAGGGGGTAGTAGTTCAGCCGAAGGTAGCTGGTGTGATCATCAAATCCCTGCGCCAACAGATCGCCATCATCGCCCAGTGCAGCTCCAATACATCGAACCAGCTGAAGGGCGACCGACTCGCACAATCCAGAATAGGCTTCCGTGGTCTGCTGGAATCCAGGGAGATTTTCAGGCCATTGCGGCACACAACGACCAAACTGTGGCCCCACATCAAAGAGCTCTTTCCAGTCCTGTACGTTCTTCGTGAGTTCTTGGTCGTAAAAGCCCCAATGGTTGTCACTCGTACGCTCACAGCGACGCTTTTCCTCGGATGGTAACGAAAAAAAGCGCTCCATTGCCTCGAGCATCCCTGTGCGCAAAGGCGAAGAGATCGGGTGGTTTCTCAGCTCGAAGAATCCCCATTCTCGACATGCTCGATCCAGCTCATCGAGTCCGCGACCCGCGCTGATTTCGTCGTAATCAATCGAAATAAGTTGCATGACGTCCTTGCCGTGGTCGTATCGAACTATCCGTGCGCCAAAATACGAGGCTTTGTCCCCGCAACAAGACCGAGAAGACCTGGAAGGAGAATCCACACGCTCGCGATGAGCGTCAGGACGACCCCAAAGCCGGCTGAAAACCATTTGGGAACGCGCGGTGCGAATCGGAGCAAGCCATTCACAATCGCGATGATCAGAAACAGCGGTCCGTAATACACAAAGAAGATCAACTCGAAGAACACCGAAGATCCCGCCTTTGAATTGCCCTTGAGGCGCGACAAGAGGGCATTGATGGTGTTGCCACCAATGCTTCCCCAAAGCAAAAACCAACACAACGCGCGCACAGAAGCCGCGAATCCGGGTCGAGTGGCACCCGACAGGGTCTCGAAGGCTTGCTCCACAGCAGGGCCTCGTCCGTCCTGTTCAGCGAAGATGCGTGCATACGAGATAGCTGGGTCATCGACAAAGCTTCGGCACTCATCTTCACTACCGGCCTTCATCAACCCTTCTGGGTCTTCGACACCCGCCATTCGAGCAAGTTCGCCATGAAGCCCTTCACAATATGGGCAACTGTTGACCGAATTGACGGTCACCATCACCGATTCGTTCAGCTGTGGGTCCACGGAATTCGGTCCAATATAGGCACCCGCAATACGCGGGATGTTCAAAAAAACCTGTCGATGGTCGGATAGGCTGCCGCCCAGCGTCCACGTCTTCTTTTGATACTGACTCATAGGTGTTGTCTCCAGTCCTCCAAGGGACCGGAGCAATCAACTCCGGCTCAGCCTCGGCAGCTTGAGTTCACTGGCCACGCCAGTGCAGGGGTTGATTCACAAATTAGGTCGCATGACGGATGTTCTATAGCGCGAGAACGAGCGCGTGGTCGCCCACCAACCCACACCAAACAATTGATTGTCATAAGCGCACTTAAAGACAAGCCTCCTCACAATGTCAGCGGATGGAGTATCGAGGCGACTTGACCCGGCGAAGCCACTATAAAGTGCCTACGAAAATATCAGTGACCGCTTAGTTATTTGGACGCATAAATGGAGGACTGCAGATGAGCACTCAAAACGACTCACCCCTTGGCGTTTCCGTAATAGGTCTTGGCGCGATGGGCGCGGGCATCGCTCGAACCTTGGTCGACAAGGGGTGCAGGGTCTCGGTCTGGAACCGAACTCGGGCCAAGGTCGATGCACTCGTCTCCATTGGAGCGATTGGCTGCGATACACCCGGCGATGCACTGGACGCAAATACCCACGTGATCGTATGCCTCTCGGACTACGAGGTATGGCAACGCATCATTGAGACACACAGTCTATCCAGTCACTTTAAAGACACCGGCATCATTCAACTCACGACGGGCACAATCGATGATGTACAGGCACATGCCGCGCTGATTCGAGAGTATGGTGGCCGTCTCGTGGAGGGAGCGGTGATGTGCTACCCCCGCAACTTAGGGACCGAAGAAGCGTCGCTCCTGCTCTCCGGTGAACCCGGTTTTCTCGCCGAGTGCGCCCCGATATTGAACATGCTGGACGCGAATTGGACGAACTTAGGGGAAGACATCAATCGACCCGCTGTCCTAAGTCGATCGTTGATGTCAGGCCTAACGGGAGCAATGATGGGTCTTGTGAACGGTGCGGCCATCTGTCGGGCCGGCGGCGTCCCGTTGGACGTCTTCATGAAATTTAACGAGAGAACCAACAGCATCCTTTTAGCCGAGCAGAAGCGCCTTATCGAAGCCATCCGAGATGGGCGCACCGAGGAAACCGAGGCGTCCATTAAGGCCTGGCGTGAGGGCAACCAGGCGCTGATCTCTGTCGCAGCCTCGTTAGGCACCCATCTCGCACTGCAGAATGCAATCCAAGAGGTCTTCCAAGAGGGTCGACGCAAAGGACTCGACGAACACGATCTCTCCGCCTTGGTCGATGTATTTGATCCGGCTTGAGTGGAAAACCAAACCGCAGCAACTACACATCTGTCTTGCCATGTTTGGCCCCTTCATTACCTGTAAAAATCAGATAGTCAGAAATATGAAATTGCAACACTCCCCGCTTTCCTTAGAGGTGCGAATGTCTCGCTGGTTAATCATCGTCCCCGCCCTTCTCGCCTGCGCCCCAAAGACCGCATTACCCACTGCCGAGGTCGGCACCACGCTGTCGCCACCACTCGCTGCGCAACAGGCTCATACGCACACCGAACACGATGTGCAGCGGCCGGACCCTTTCCATTGGTTGAGGGA
>Ga0163179_10002420_pt1 | contig 13042 bp, 23 predicted proteins | sample AtlANTMetagenome_FD_109643 | JGI IMG/M metagenome (GOLD analysis project Ga0163179, IMG submission 109643) | Marine eukaryotic phytoplankton communities from the Atlantic Ocean - Atlantic ANT 2 Metagenome | ecosystem: Environmental > Aquatic > Marine > Oceanic | place: North Atlantic Ocean...
ATCATCCAGTGGATGGGATTGACCAGGGACGTTTTTGACAAACACTACGCAGGACTCTCCGATGATGATGCTGACATGGACCGGATATAGTTAAGCGAAGCAGAAAATAGATCCGAACGTGGCACAGGTTGGCTTTCATTAACCGGCAACCAGAGGTGGATGTTCGATTTGAAGCCGTCCTTCTCCATGCTCTCTTTGTCATAATATTGAGCCACCGGCTCATACGGATCCCAAAATACATTTTTAACCAGGTATATTTCTTCCTGGGTGGGGAGACGGGTTTTGCGCTTACGGGTTTTCCCCTTAACTTTTTTTCCCGTCTCAAACATGACGTGACAAGAAACGTGTTCCCATCCTGTTTCTTCAATCATGTGATTGCCATCTGATGCCAGGCAAATCGCCAGGTATCCAGGCTTCAAAGGAAGCGCGAACATCCCGCTTCCTGGTGAGTCATCCGGATTGGTCGCTAAAGGACCAGTTGTGACTCTGTAAGGTTCAATATGTGTAAATTTTCTCATGATAAAAAATGACGAGCTTTTATGCGATTACTCGTCGGGCGCTGAAATTGACCAGGGTGTCGGAAACCAAACAAACACTCCCGCCGCAATACCAATCCACTCTCAGTTGATGTTATATTTGATGTCCTGCACATCCGGCCAACCTTCCTGATCGGCCCTGGTCCAGGCAGCATCGATTCTGTCTTTGGAATAAGTGGTATTCCGATGATGTTGAACTGTTGGCTTCAAACCGAAGTGGTTTCGAAGGACGGTCAAGTTTCCTTTTCCGCCAACGTAGGCTTCGGCAATCTTCCGTTTCATGCCTCTCGGCCAAGCTGCTGCTGGAACTTCAACTGGCATCTTTTTCGGCAAGAGAACTCATGTGTCGAAACCTCTCCTGGTAAACCTTGACCTGGTTCCACAAACGATCGGCTTCCTTTCTTTCCCTAATCAACTCCCGGCAGATAAAGAAAAATGCCAGGACAGTTGATATGCTTAACATGATTAAAATTGAACCAATCATCTTAAAACGGGGATGCGGTTTTCGTGGGAGTCATGGTTGCCCCGGCAGTTACCGGAGCAGGGGACATGCTGAGTTCGTCAGCAGCCACCGCTCGTGCTTTGCCTCCGATTTGATCGATAATCGATGCCACGGTTGTCTCCTCCAAGACGGGAGCGGATGTGCGATTGGAATTGATGTATTTCGCTTTTAAACGCTTTTCACCCTCCCACTCTTCCCATTCCGTCACGACCTGGCATTCGATACCGGCAAAGTTCGTTGTTCCCGCCTGGAGTGCTGCCAGGTCTCCATCGAAACCAAAAGCTTTGGCCAAAGCGCGAATGGTGAACTCAACGGAGGCATCCGTTAAATAACCGAACCAGGTAATTTTCTTCCCCTCCTGGGGACCGGCATTAACCAGGAGAGGAATCCGGATTGCCGGAGTTTCCTTTGATCCCCTGGTGGTGAGCCAACCACCGGTCGGCTGAGTGACTACGCAGGGGAATTTCCCTGCGACTTCAAGATATTCGTTTTCTTCCATAATTTTATTCACTGTCTGCAATCTCTTGCAGAATTGATATTGCTGTTCTAAGACGGTCATCGGACACGTCTTCCAGGTTTTTTAGCCTCTCGTCCCAGGCTGCAACGTCCTCTTCAGACATGCTGCCGCGAACAAGCGGATAAATTGTTTTGATGCGCTCGATTAAGTTTTCGGGCTTAGATCCACCTTCCGCTTCCGCGAATGCGTCCCAGGAGAGGGGAAGGGTTGCCGGGAGTGATTGCCGGTTCTTGGCATCGAATCCAGGATGCCAGGTAGTGTGAATGACACGCTCACCACCTGCTGCCTTTTCGCCGGACCCATCTGCACGTTTGATCTTGTGAACTTCCCTGGTGGCGAACAGAACGGAATCGGCCCATTCGCGGATGACTCCTGCGAACTTCTTATTCCCTTTTGCCTCCCACCGGTCCCATGCTTCTCCAGCCGGATCCGTGAATGCCTTGATGTGAACATGCCCCAGGATAATTATCCTGGTATTGTGCTTGGCCCGTAGTTGGTCCAGGTGGCGGAGGAAGAGGACCAGTTCAGCCGTTGCCCGGTCGTGTCCCTTTCCGTATCCTCCGTAAGCTTTATTGATGTCGTCGGTTCCGGCATCCTTGCAGACCCATTCGTAGACCATGCGCTCCATCCAGTCAGCCGTATCAATCACCAGGGATTGAAAATCAATCTTGTCCTGGGAAAGTAACTCGCTAACTAGGCCGGTTATTTCGTCCCAGGATTCCGGGGAAAAGCGATCCACGTTAGGGAATTCAGATAGGCCATCCTCACTCGTGATAAACAGTGGCTTGGGTGCTGTTGCACCAAAAGTGGTTTTACCAATCCCCTCGACGCCGAGGAGAAAAACCCGTGATGGTAGTGGTGGTCCACCTACCCCGATTTTTGCTAGTAGTTTACTCATGATATTTTTTCGGGCATGTAAGCTCCCAGGTAGTCTTCAAGTTGGTCGTGCCAATAGCTGCCAAACCACAAAGCCTCGGAATACTCCCTTACAGGCTCGATTGGCTGCTCATAGCGATGGAAATGGTATCTGTTGCACTTTCTAAGTGCTCTTAGTCTACTATTAGTTAACAGTTCTTTTTCTGTTACACTTGGAGCAGAATCAAGCTCAGGATGGGCTGAAGAACGCTCCCGGTATCGGATCCCGTCGATGTCAGCCTGGCCAACGCATAGCTCCAGGAATTCGCAGGATCCGTAATGAAGGCATGACTCAGGATTCCTGGGCCACAAATTTTTCTCACGCCAATAAATAATCTGCTCTGCACTTGCCCAGGCGTCTTTCATGTATTCCAAAAGTGTTTCGTCCGTCTGGGCAACTTTTTGTATTTCTATAAAATTGGTCGGATTTTCTTCAATCGAAGTGCGACAGCGTAATTCATATTCCTGGGGAGTTTCGTCCCTGGTCTCCAGGGTGTGTTCACTCCCGGCGCTGACCGATTGCTTTGGTGTGCCGTTTTTGTTCCACACGCGATTGCCATCAGCATCACGCACAATCTTTTTTCTGTCATCATCCAGGACGGCTCGTGTGCCAAAACGAAGAGCAGGTTTTTTTACAACATCATAAATGACGCCCATCACTTGCCGATCCGGATATTCATGGATCAGCGACAAAAGATACTTGGAAATTTGAGTGTCGATTGAAAGACGTTTCCAGTAGCTGCTCCCTGGAGAAATGTCTTCAGAAGAAGTCTTGTGTTCCAGTAGCCAGATGTTCCCATCGTTATCCTGCATCACTCCATCTCGCTTTCCTGACTCCATAAAAATTTCAGATTCTTTTCCGTTTTCAGGATTGACCAAAGGAAAAGTAAACTCACCTTCCACTTCGATAGGTGTTAAGCCTTTGTCCAAGACCTGTTCACCAAAAGCAGTTCGCCAGGTATCGAATAGGGCATGAGCCTTTGCCTTGAGTCCCTCTTGTTTTCTCTCGTCTAATTCCACCTCTGAATTTCCTTGTAAAGTTTTTGTGCTTGGAGTTCTAGCTGAATTGACTTTGCTTCTGACCGCATTGCCTTGCGGAGTTTTAACCATTTAAGAAATCTCTTAATCATTTTTTAACGAGTTTCACGGTTGACTTGTGGACTTCGAGTTCGTCGTTATCGATGCGTTGAATTCCATCATCGCAGATGGCTCGAACGAGCTCGCTGATGTTTCCGCTAGTCAGCTTGTTTGATAAGCTTTTCAGTCTCTTCAGCAGCTTAGGGCCAAAGGCTATTGTTTGTGTTCCTTGGGGTTTTTGTAGTTTTATATCGTCGGCCATTTTACTATTTGCATGTGTGTGTTTTCATTATCTTTTTTGCCGTATTTGCAGAGGTGAGGGCAAATTTAATACCGTTTTATTAAATGCATGACAAGTAAAAAAAGTAAAACAGGATACTTTTTATTTACTTTCTGATAGTTCAGTCTTCTTAAGTAATTGACTGTAAACTTTTTGCGAAATGTATCCTGTAAGGAAACATTTTTCTTGTAATCTCTTAGTAAGATGTTACAAACATATTGGAACCATCAGAAACAGGCCATTACAAAAAACATCTCTGTTTATAACGCCCACATTTATAGGGAGAGAAACAATGATAGCAGACGAATACGTTATTAATCGAATTAAGAGTGAATTAAAAAGAACCGGCAAAAGGCGAGATGGATTAGCATCTCACTTAGACCGATCACCGGCTTGGGTTACAAAGCTCCTGGCCGGGAGGATAGCCAAGCTATCAGATATATCAGTCGCCAAAATTGAAGAGTATTTAGGTTTTCGGTTTTTTGAAACCAGGGAGGTGCAGATGTCTCCACTGGATCAGAAGGTAAAAGAATTGACCAAGAAGCCAGAGTTCATGGAAGTTGCATTTGCACTTATCAATCTCCACGAAGCGCAGCTTCGGACTTACTACGAAGAAGCGGATCTTAATATGTTAGGGGAAGAGATTTTAAAGATAACCAGCAAGACCAAAAATAAAAAAGAAGTAGCTCAACGTGTGATTGAGATGCTTATCAAATTGAGAGAGATGCAATAATATGACCGTTGGAAAACTGATCAAAGAAGAGAGAAAAAAGCAATACATGTCCCTGGCCGAAGTTGGTCAAAAATGTGGCGTTACCAGGGCCACGATTTGGAAGATCGAAAAAGGTCATCTTCCCAAAGGAGAAACATTTGCGAAGATCTTAACTGACGGTTTGGGATTCAAAGAAGGTGGAAAGAATTATAATGACGCGATCGCAATGTGGACAAATGAGAGAATTAAGTCTGGGCAAATTTCACCAGGCAACTTGGCCGGAAGGATGGCAGAGCAGGATGCTGGTGTTTCTTCTGAAATGAAAAAGTTTTTGAGGAAGGTCGAGAAGCTGACAACAGATGAATTCGAAGCTTTGGATGTTGCTCTAGGAAGACCTTCTGTTGTGGCCGGAATATTTGCTCTCAACGCAGCTTACGATCGGAAAAAATGAATTTCCTGGATAGAGTAGAGGATCCGGACAGTGATGTGCCGTTTATTAAGCTGACCGAAGACGAAAGTAATATTTATCCTGGTGCAGGATGGCACCTGGTAAAGGTCCAGGATGGACACATTCATGATTACATGTCGATAGACGGGAACATGCACATCGATGATGTTGCTGCCGGTAATTTTACTGACCAGGCAAATCTCCTGGCTAAGTGGGCCGGTAAGGATGAAGTTTACCTCGGCATGTATTCATGCCACACATTCTGCCTCCCGGAAAAGTTTGAGCTTCACAAGATGGCGAAGATAGCCAGGCTTTCCATGGAGAGCTTTCTCGCTAATTGAATAAATGAACGACAAAGAATACAACAGGGAGTATTACCGCAAGAATAGAGATCGGATTAAGGCTCAACGGAAGCAAAAGGCGGCAATGCAACCGGAGAAAAAAAAACGTAAGCCTGGACGAAAAAAAGGAAGCGGCATGACGGAAGATGAATTCCTTGAAAAGCACAATGATATTGTGATGGTATTTGAAAAATACAATGGTGGACCAAAGATGGTTGAGAAGCAATACCCAGGGTATGACCACCTTTCTCGACGGGAAAGGCTTGAAAGAAAATTGCGGTCAATCGACTATATTGATGTGAGAGAAATGACAGGAAAATCAATCGCAACTATTGGCAAAGTGAGTCGTCTTTTGAAGGGAAGGTGCTATAACGAACGTGAAACCCCTGGTCATTTTCGTTATCCTGAAAATTGCGGGATGCGGGGATCCGAGCTTTCTCGCTAATTAGTCCGGTCGATTTTTGCCTGGATACTTTCAACTGACTTTTCAAGCATTTCGATCTTTAGATTTTGCTTCGTGTCAGAAGGTAGCTCTCCGCTCAAATAGACGCCCTGGGGCCACTCAGTCCGGAACCTGGAATTTTCAGCCATCTCTTTGTGGATGGTTGCAATGTCGGCTCGAACCTCCCGCTGGAGCATTTCAATTCGGTAACTGTTGTGCTGAACTGAGGAGTTAAGATTTGCAATAAACCAGACAATTCCTGCGGCCTGAACTGCTAGACCTATTCCTAAAGTAATGGCGAATTTAGCATCCATTTTACTCGTCTTTGTTTTCATGAGCTACCAGGAGGTTTAGCCGAATCAGAAACAATACTGCCGCGATGTAAACGATCACGCTTCCTGCGGCCAGACTTATTACCAGGAGAATCGTTGCCGTCCTGGTGCTTATCATTTGGCGATCGTGTAAGTTTTAGCCATATGTGATAGTCCTCATTTGAGATGTGGCCGGAAGGCATCAGAAACGAACCGGGGTTAATACTTTCCATTTCGAGTTATCCCTGGGAACGGGACCAGGTTGATTGCGTCTGACGCGAACACGAGCAATGGCTTCGTTGCCAAAGGAAATAAAGGTATATCCTGACATGACAGAGTTTTTTGCAGGGCCGGTCCAGGTCGCAATGGTAAACCACCCAAAATCATCGAGCTCATTTACCTCCAGGATATAGTCGTATTCCGCTCCGGATGACATCCACCACATGCCAAATACCTGTTCATTGTAATCGTAGAACGTAGTCAGTTCCGGAGAGGGCAGGGGATCTCCTTTGGTGATGCCCAGGGATGCCAGGAGGATTAGAAAAAGTCTCACTCAATCCTCCGATCCGGTGGACTCCATTCGCCTGGGGAATAGACGTTCACGGAAGTTGCGGAAGCGGGGACTTCTATGGTTTCTTGATCCTTGAAAAAAACTGAAAAGGTTTCGCCACCGGTTGGCTGCGGAGCCGCCACATGAGGCTCCCCTAGATCGACCTCATGGCCGGTGGCGAAAGTTGGATTACCTCCATTGCATGAAGCCAGGGCGTCTTCCCTGGAAGCAAAGCTAAGGCAATAATCAATCATTACTCAAACGGGTTTTTAAGCCAACCTTCGGGCAGTTCATCTACGAGAGAGTCTTTTTCGTCCTCTGTTAGTAGGTAGAGGTAATCTCCATGAATGCAAAGAGCGGCTTTATCCGAATTGTGGTCAGGGATAAAGCCCCAAATGGTGGTGTATCCAACAATATTTTTGTCAATGGCCGCTTGTTCAGAACGAGCGGAAGCTTCCTGCTCACTATCCATTATCAAATAATTCATTAGTATATCTCTAAAGCGGTGTTTATTTCAGATGTGATCCCTGCACTGTTCGATGTCTGATCGGAGTCATAAACGATGAACTCCTGCATAAAACCTGTAAGACCAGAGGTGAAGGTAAAACCGAGAGCCGAATACAAAATGTGACCAGCTAATGCGGTTGTAGCGTAACTTGGGGAACCGTCAGAAATGGTAGTCCCATTGACGATCATAGCTTGAGCAGAAGAGCCAGCTAATGTTGAAACTAATCTCCGTATGTTAGGAATTCCATAGCCGGAAGGGTCAAGGTCTAGTGAGGTCGCAATGGCATTATCATAATACCATTTCAGTTCACTGCTGAGTTGATACATAATAAAATATCTAGTTGGAACTGCGCTATAGACAAGCGCCCAAGGTGTATGATTGCTCGTATTGTTATGCCGAAAAAGTGAGAATACGGAAGTCGATCCAAGACTCAGCCCAGTGTTGTCGATGTGAAGACGGTCGGATGCATCAAATTGTAGGGCGGCTCTTGCTGTTCCCGACCCAGTATCATCTGTGATTAGACTATTACTGGTGTAAATTTTGGGTTGGTTTGCAGGGTCTACAGTCACACTAGCCTCAACCCCCCGATCAGTTGCATTAGAGCCTTCACCTGACTGGTCATACCATGTATGCACATAAACCTCATTATCTGTTGATACAAAAGTCGCAAGAGTGACCCCTTCAGACCCCCCGTCATCCCTATTATATACCTTTGAACTGGCAGATACGAAGCCATCATCATCAAAGGCTACATCAGCTACCCTGTCAGATGACGCATCAACCCTAATCTTCATGGCATGACCCGTATATTCGGTCCGTAGCTTACGAACCGAATACGCTCTATGAGCATTCGGGTAAGTATCCAATAGCAACGGTGTGCTGCCAAACAACCCACTCGCTGGGTTAGCGGTTACGCTATTCCCTAATCCTAGTCCAGGTGCCATGCCTAAGCTGCGTAATAGCAGAGAACGGATCCGCTATCGAGTTTCACAAAGTCGAACTCACCGTAAATAGTAATTCCGGCAGGAATCGTTACCGAATCAGTTTCGCCCTTTAAATGCTTTGTTCCGTCCGTAAAATTGTTCCAGACGGTGTTAGCATGTAGCACCGCATCTTCAATCACCGTGATCGCACAAACACGAACTGCTGCCTCGTCGTTTGCGTGACTCAGAAACTTGGACCCAGCCGTGCCAAACAACTGCTGGTTTACCTCGAAATCTTGTTTTGAATTGCCATATCTTCCCATGATGCAAGAAATTTCGCCCCAATGTAACAAAATTCAAGACGTATCCTTAAGAGATACGAATTATTCAAGACCAGGTGCTTTTCTTGGCTTCATCACCAGCATCCTCTCCCCAGTCATCACGGTCCCATTTTATCCTGGAGGAATGATGTCGGCGCAGGGTAGGTGGAGCCATTCGCTTTGCAGATCCAATCAAGGTTAACGCAATCCCCATCGCGATTACCTGATCATCGTGAGATCCATCAGTCGCTTCCGCTTTCCCAGATGGCTTCACCACAAAGGCAAAGAGCTCGTCAACCGTCCAGGGGCAAAAACACTCAACGCCAGATCCTTCAACGTCGAATTCACGAATAGACTTTGCCATGGTTTCCACCAGGATACCTCGCGTTTGTGTGTTCGTATTCCAGCCGTAGGAATGCTTCTTCGCTTGCTCAATGCGATTAAAAATCTCGCGACGATACAAATACGCTCCTCGCTGCTTCAACCGTTCAATAACCCCACGATCAAAGTTTTCCTCAACGGCTATCAACGCACCTCCATAGTATTGCGCCATCTTCCAAACCTCGAACTCCAGGATGTCGGCGTCCCACCGGCACTCCGGACCATTCCGGCCCATCGATGCCAGGCGACACACAAGCTTCGGTGGTCGCCAGACACCACCATCATATATCCCGGCCCTCCAGCACTGAGCCCCATGATTATCCGGATCCGCACTGCTTGACTCACTCGCTCCCTTCGCCTGGTCCAAGGTCACAATGTAACTATGCCCTGGTAACGGCTGCTCCCACCTCCACGACATCGCATTCCACTTGTCGCCCTCACTCTGAAAGCTAATCGGATCATTCGGTAACGGGATGCCCACACCTCCACTCGTTCCCTGGACCAGGTTGCCGTAATCCGGCTCATGTATCCGGCACTGCTCACGCAACCACTGAAGACCCCTCTTTGAGAAGCGTCTACGGCCACTGGTCAAGAAGGCCGACTCCGGTGTCACCGGGTAATCCTGCTCGAAGACTTCCGGATCTCTCTGGCACTCCTCCTCGATGACCTTCCTTCGCCAGGCCATCTGCTCCAAGGTCAAGCCCCACTTGTTCCAATACTCCTTCTCCTCCGGTTCCAGGGATGCCTCGAACTCTTTCTTATGCTCGTCACTCGGAAACTCGACCAGGGAATCAGAGAACACATACCAGGGAGCAAAGACTTTGATGTAGCCGTCCTTGCCTCCCTTAAACTCATCGAAGTCGATTGCGTTGTTCCACCGGTCAAAGAAGTCTCCACTCGCTCCCCTGGCAGTTGATTCCAGGACCACCGCAGTATCTCCCGCTTCCGGCATAGTCGAAGGCACACACTTGAGCAAACCAGACAGGACCTCCGCAGCATTGCTCACACCTTCCTCAGCCCATCTCGCTACCTCGGTTCCCAGAACAAACTGAAATGTCCCTGACCTACCGGCTTCTGGGTTCCTAGCCGTCCCCTGGAGCAGCCTGGATCCGGATTGCCACCTGGCAGACTTGTCCAGGACCGTCACCGGATTCCGCTCACGGAAGAAATGATCGTAGTCAGCATACCGGCCAACCATCTTCATCAAGTTGGATCCCTGGTCGTGAGCTCCACCGATGATGTAGCCATTTGCCGTCCTCGATGACAGGTAATGATACAGCAATGCCGTAGAATACGTCGAGGATCCCTTCTGCCTGGGCTTTAGGATCAATACGCGGAATGGTCGCTTCGCCTCCTGGCAATAGTCCCAGACCTCCGTGAGGCGCTCCTGTAGGTAATTCCCCTTGGGTGTTACCAGCGCACCGGCCTTGTCCTGGATCTTCCCGAACTCCTCCCACCACACCAGGGGGAAGCTTGAGTATATCGCAGCAGCCTGGTCATCGGCATCATCACCTTCGAAGATCTCCGCCTCACTGCTCACCATGCCGTAACCTCAATCCTGGCACCTCCTCCATCGTCCCACCGCTTCTCAATCATCCCCGATGCCACCACGCTGTCTTCTTTGAGGAGCGCATCAAGGATTGCCTTGTCGATGTTGTCTCTATCCGGCTTCGCCTGGTGGAACTTGCCTGACATCTCCTCTTTCTTCTTCTTCGACCAGGACTTTGGCATCGGCAGATAAGCGACCCAATCCACCCGATAAATGTCTTCAGGGAATCCCTCAGCATGGGCCTTCACCTCGTCTCTGAAGGCATGGTATCGCAACACGCATGGTCGCTTGGCCCACTTGTCTCTTCGCGTCATACGGGGCTTTCCCATAGGCGTAACCGGTAATGTCATCTCCCATCTCATTCCGGCGTCTCGATGAACAGGGGATATCCCTCTCCCAGGGCTCCCATTACGTTGAATTGGAAATACTCTACCGCCTCATCCCTGGTCATGCCCTGCTTCACAAAGATGTCGATACACTTGTTTGAGGAGTAGACCGATACAGGTGGCTCCATGTCACCGGCAATACCCAGGAAGGCTTCGTCTAGGCCATCGGCAACCAGGATGTCCTCGTCGGGAAAGAAGTCATCAGCAAAGGCATCAATATCGTCTCTGGTCATTGGTGTATCCGAAAGATACACATATCTTAAAAGGTTACAAGCCTTCTACCTAAGCTGATTCTTGACCTTCTGAATGGTCCCCAGCGATTTGCCCGTAAGAGTCCTTATGCGTCTCATAGGGACATCATTCGCCAGGTGCTTGATGACATCCGAATGTTTGCTTAGGAAGCCTCCAGGCGTCTCCTGGGAGCCAACAGGACGTCCTAGATCGACACCCTTCCGCTTGGCTTCCTTCAGTCCAGACTTGATGCGCTCACGGAGTGTCTCACGCTCGGATCTGGCCAACTCGGACAGGAGAGCAAACATGATCGAAGCAGCAGGATTAGCCTTCCCGGAAGGCAGCAGGGTTTCAATGTTCTGCGTGTGCCAATACAGGCTGACACCGGCATCGGTTAGCCTCTCCAGGAACCGGTGAGAATCGGAGTTTCTTCTGGCTATCCTGGAGATCTCATGGACCAGGACCTTATCTATTTTACCGGCTTCGGCCATCACCAGGACACGTTCCAGGGCTTCACGCTCGGCTGCTATCTCCCATCCCTTGGCCTTACCGGCAGCACCGGACACAATCTCCGCTATGGTCTCCACAACGTCCCAGGACTGCTTATCAGCTACCTCCTGGAGTTCAGTGACCTGGCGATCAGTCTCCTGCGTCCTGGTGGATACTCTGGCCAATATGACCACTTTAGGATTTTTCTTCATTTGGTTTCCTTTCTGCTGATTGGGTATCCTAATTCGGGGAGAAAGAATTCAAGGATGTCGTCCACGGTAGGGAAAAACTTTTTGGCATCCTCATTCCGGGTCGCAACACCCACTGCTCGTTCGAGCACCCAGCCACCTGCATCGTCATCAAAATAACCCTCAGCGATCGTGACCTTGGCCGGTCGCCAGGGCAAGTTCGCACCACGAGGATCTTCAACTTCAACTATCATTTTTTTGGTTTCCATTCTCATCACCACCAGTAAAGCATGTTCTAAAATAAACACAAGTATAAATTAGAACAAAATAAGGGTTTTTTGGGTAGGCTGGATCCCTTGATTTTACAGGGATTTTGGAAACCGGTTTTGAGGTATGTTTTTTTTAGAACAAAAACCGGTCAGATTTTTACCAGGAGAGGGGATAGTGCTCTCAGGCTCGATTTAAGCGTTTGAGAAAGCCGTTTGGACACACGATACCAAAAAGCAATTCAATGGCCTTAGAGACACCCTCACGGCTCCTTAAACGGCAATCCTAATCGCCAGTCTCCTCAGCCTCGATCGTCTTGGTCGCCTGGAGTCGGTCGTGCATCTTTGCCATCGCCTGGCGGAACCGTGGAGATTTTGCTGCCATTTCCGCAAGTTTCTTGCCGCCCAGGGTGACTTTGACCTGCTCCACTCGCTTGACTGGAAGCCCGGTGCCGTAATGCAAAGCGAACTCCAGGCCCTTGCTGATCGCCTGGACATCTGGGAGCTCATCCAGCGTCTCGCCGGTCCTGGGATCCCGGACAATTTTCTTTGCGTCGAGAAGCTCTTGGATTTTGTCTCCGATCACCTGGGCCGGAAACCGCTCCTGGATCATCAGCGACAAATCTTTTTTTGCCACGACCTCTTCCGGTGTTCTTTTGACCACCGATGTTCTTTTGGACACTTTCTTTTTAGCCATTTATGGAAATTATAAAGTCTGGGTGGGCATCTTGGGGAAATGCGTTTTCCCAGGCAACCCCCCTAAAGGGGTATTGCCATTGGGAAAACTCCTTTTTTCCCCCCAAATATGCCTCAGTTTTCTCACGTTTTCCCAAGTTTTCCCAAGTTGAAGAAACGTTGTGTTTTAAACGACTTACGCCGATTTTTGAGATCTGTTTTTTCATTTTCCCACAGAAACCGGTAAAGCACGAATTCAAAACCGGCCAAAAAAGTCATAACTCGTTGACTTGACGGAGTTTCTTCAAGGTTGGGAAAACGTGGGAAAACTACCATTCCGAATTGAGCTTCTTTTGCGGCACGAAATAGGCCGGTTGCTGTTCACCTGGACACCTAACGAACTCATTTTTCTTGGCATCGAATCCTCGAATCCATCCGACGATATTGAAAGCCGGACAGTGGCCGACGACCAGGACATAGAAATGTTCATCCGGA
>Ga0163179_10002422_pt1 | contig 13030 bp, 5 predicted proteins | sample AtlANTMetagenome_FD_109643 | JGI IMG/M metagenome (GOLD analysis project Ga0163179, IMG submission 109643) | Marine eukaryotic phytoplankton communities from the Atlantic Ocean - Atlantic ANT 2 Metagenome | ecosystem: Environmental > Aquatic > Marine > Oceanic | place: North Atlantic Ocean...
TCAGAATCAAGTGGTTGCTTGTTATTGATCTGACTCTGAATATCAGAAGTGACATTCGTTGTGTAATTAATCTCTGTAGAAGTTGCAGAAATTGCATCAACTAAAGTTTTATTCGCATCAGTGAAAGCATTGGTATTGCTATTGCTTTCATAAGACGACTTGATTTCACTAGCGGATTGATCGGCGGTTGCGCTGGTTTCAATTCCAGAGAGCTTTGTTTTCTCTGCGTCCGTGTAAGCGTTGGTATCTGAATTAGATTCGTATGAACTCTTTATTTCCGTAGCTGATTGATCAGCAGTAGCCGAAGCCTCTATTCCTTCTAATTTTGAATAATGAGCAGAAGACATGCTTCCTGCATTAGACCCAGAAGAAGCTTGTAACTTTGATCCTGATATTGCAGCACTAGCATTAACATCTCCATCAACAATTGTTCCATCTAAGATCTGGGCAGAAGCTATGCTGCCAGTACGTTCTAGGTATGCTTTTGTTACTGCATCCTGCGCGTTAGTTGGATCAGTGACATTAATAACTTTATTATTTCCAGCATTTAGGTTTCCAGTCATCGGCACAGTGCCATCAGACTTGAACTGTGTACCTGTCAATGTGGTTACATTACTAGTCGCAGTATCAGCAGAAGTCTTAGCAGCATCAGCCTTTGCAGCACTTAGCTCCTGGCGATCTTCTAATTCCTGGGTACAAAAAAGAGTTTGTTTATCTGAGTTATTTAACGAATCTGCAATTAAGTTTGAGCCATCTGCATAAGGAACAATCTGATCATCATTCGGTGTCTGTCTTTCTATCGTAATTATTACTCCATTAGCAGGAGCAGTAACCATTGAAATCTGAGTACCAGCAGTATTAAATGTGTAGTGAGTAGTCTCTGATTTTAATGTTCCAGTATTAGCAAGAATATCTCTGCCTTCGTAAACCTTTACGTGAGCCTTAAGGATATAGTTGAATCCAAGAGTGATAGGGCCAGTGGAAGACCCGTTCCCTGTGAAGGTGACATAAGACTGGGCCATACGATCCTGTAATACTCAACAACCATGTAGTCCTATTGTGCCTTATTTTGTGATTTTTTGCTAAATCTATTGCTGCGGTACAAGATCTTGAATATTTTCCAATTCTGCTTTCTTCTGACCTTTTGTTTCGTCCTCCCATTGTTTTTCTCTTTTTTGCCACTTAAGAGCAGCACCCGTTTTACTTTTTCTCAAAGCTGCAACAGTTGATTCATGGTAAAAGTTCTTTAAAGATCTCATAGCTAATGCTTGAGGTGACTGAGCTAATTCTTCGGGTGTTTTATCTTGAACACGAACATTTCCAGTAAAGGTTGGAGATGCTTCCCATTTCTTATACATTGGATCATCCATCAACGAACGGGCTGCATCTATAAATGTTTTCCCAGTTGCATGTTTCTCTAATAAATTATTTATAGGGAAAGCATATACAGTTCTATTCTTTTCCTTCTTTACTCCGTATTGTTTATAGTCAATTATATAACCTGTATTTACGCTGATTTTCTTATTTGGGCCACCTAGTACAGCAAGTCCTTTAGGACTTAATTCAGGAATTAAAGCCCCATAAGTATCATTATATTCCTTCTGTAAGTCATCACTCATCGGAACATTATTCAATGTTCTAGTTAATAACGGTTGAGGTGGATCTAATAATCCAAGCATCTTCAACTCTGGATAAACTTTATCGTTTGCGTGTAACTGAGGAAAGAATCTATTTGGTAGATATTGCTTCACATCCATAGGGAAAGGAAGCTTGATATTCGTACCTAGCCAATCTTTGTCTTTATACTTGCCACCAAAAACTCCAAACAATCCACTTACCCCGTAGGCGGCATCTCTTAGTTTTTTCTCTGCTACTTCTAACGCATCAATATCAAATATTTCCATCTCCCTTTTGGTAAATTCTCTTTCTCTATATAAATTTCTTCTCTTGGATTGAGAGATCCTTTCAACCGCTCTAGGGACACCAACAAAAGGAGTTTGAGAACCAGCTATGTATAAAGCTAAATCAGATAATTTCTTCTCACTATGTTCATTGCCATAGAACACCTCAAATAATCCCGAAACTGTTCCTAAAGCAGTTTGTCTCTCCAGGCGACCAGCAACAACACCCAAGAAAGAGTTAAGAATTTCTTGTCCATCGTATTGACTTTGATGAGCAGTCTTAGCACCTTCTGCTACATCAGCCAACATAAACATCTCACTAATGATTGGCGGATCTCCTGGAAATTGAATACCAAACAAGCTATTAGGCTTCTTCCCTCGACCTCTTAAGTCACGCTCCCAAACGGCTCTGTCCTTAGGATCTACTGGGCCATTCCCTATAATGTTTTCTGTTGCTATAGCACTTAAAGTCATCCCCCAAATATGAGTGCTAACAATGAAGTTCGCTTTCACATCAGCTAATTTATCTAAGTCTGTAATTTCTCCCGCCGAAATTCCTATTGTCTTACTTGTATAATGACCCATCAACTTTAAAGAAGAAGGAGCGCCAGATAAAATTGCTGATAACTGAGCAGCAACCGTTGGAGCGTTTAGATACGGCAAGACAGCAATATCAGCGAGAGGATATTCTCTTCTGAAATCATTCGCTTTGTCATAAAGACTCCTAACAAGTCCTGGCTCTGGCTTTGCTTGGAATCTCATGTATTCAGAGAAATCAGAAGCCGATTTACTGGTCTTATCTAAAGGAACAGGAGCGCCATATTTTTCTCTAACTCTTGTCTCTATAATTTCATCCCTTAAGACTTCATCAGTAACAACTCCTTCAGGAATATTCTTTGATTTTCTATAAGCAAGTATCTGTTTCTCTGTTGGATTTGTACTATAAAATTGCTCGTTAAATTTATCTAATACCCATTTATCTATATCTTGCTGACTGTTTAAACCAAGCTGAACTCCATTTTTTCTTGCCTCTCTTAACAGGTCATTATGTACTTTAAACGAATGATAAAAATGTCCAAAAGGAGCATCAATCGCAGACAACATACTCAGTCCTGGTCTTAAGGCGGCAGGATGTTTTGTCCATTGGAATAGTTTTAAACGTATAGCTGCATTTAATGTTCTCCTGTATTTAAGTGGGTTAAGTGCTTGTCCTCTTAATCCTTTTTTATCCTCTGGTCTTGGCTTGTGATTTAACGCTGCTTTTATTTCAGCCAATCGCTCTGTAGTTGTTTGATCAAATTTGCCATAGGTTTCAACTCTGTTTGAGAAGAACTGAGCATCACCATTCCAAGCATCCATGAAAACTTCTTTGCCTCCATGTCTGCTTTGCTCAAAAGCCATGCCATAACTATTTCTTGTGTCGTTTACATTGTTAAGGAAATTCTTCCAGAACTCCTTTGTACTTTTTGTTCCGTATGAATCATAAAAAGTGTTTTTCCAAATATTTTTATACGGCCCATAAATTGCCATAGCAACATTAGACGAAAGAGCTAATCCACCTGTTCTTTCATTAAATAGCTGACCATCTTTAACCATTAAATTGGTACTTTTAAACATTGAATCTTTTATCCATTTCGGATCAAGACGTTTTCTAGGATCAGCGCCCATAACCCTTATATCGTTTAATTCAATCAACAACTGCTCATATGCTTCTTTAGGCCTAGTGATGTTTTCTGAAAAAGATTTAAAAACCTTGGACATAGGATCATCAGCAGTAACCTGAGTTATATCCTTATCAATGCCAAGACTGTCTACATAGTCAGCAGCATTTGAAAAATTCTTCATCGTAGGGAACATCTCTAAATCTTCATCAATTAGCTCCAGTACATCGCTAAATAATTCTCCCTGCTGTGCCTTACCTGCCCTCGACCATTCGTTCCTGAAAAAGTCATAGTTAGCTTCCGCCATCATCGCAACTTTTTGCGTACTCCAGGTACGAGCAACCAACTCTGGTGGCAATTCCTTATTAGGATTAGCCGCCATAAAATCACCAGCCTCACCAAGAAGGTGTAAGTATTGATGCTTTGAGTTGTCGTGAATATAACGAGAGAACAGCAGGTCTTCTGTAAACCTCACTTCGGTTGGATTTAATCGACCATTATTAATGATGTCGAATATTTCTTTATCAGACTTGCCTCCTCTGAAAGCATCACGAACCACAGCGACAGTATCGTGGACATTCTGATTTAAGAAAGAAGTGTTTTCTGGCATTACTTCTCTTGCAGCCCTCAACCATGCTTGAGAGTGCATACCCCAATTTCGTGCTAACTCCTCTGGCTTTTCCCTTAAAAGTTGTGTGAAATTGCTTGGCTTGTTTTGAGGAGAGCTAACAAAGACATCATCATCTAATCCTATCTTTTTCCCTTTTTGCTTAATTGCTCTCGCAACGTAGTCCTTAGCCTCTTGGTCATTAAGAAACTCTTGCGCCCTTTCTGCCATTGTCGTGAAGGCATCTTCACTAGGCACTTGATTAGACATGCGGATCTTATTGATCCTTGCAAGGTCTTTGTTTATTTCGTTCTTCTCTAAATCAAGCCCTAGCTTTCTTTGGAAGAGATCATCACATTTAGACATTAGAGGCATCCTCCAGAAGCGGCATCGAGTTCCCACCCATTAATTAGGGTGTCGTACTCGACTTTCTTAGCTGTTAAATAATCATGTATTCGCTCTGTTAGCTCAGGTAACTGTTCGTGAGTTGTTCTATCTATACGTTTTGCATAAGCATCTAATTGTGCAGGACTTAAAGTGTTCAACATCTTTTTACGAGCAAGTTCTCCACTATGCGCCATCTCGAAAATATCTATATAAGTAGGATCTTTTTTCAATATCTTTCTAACTTTTGCTCTAACACCATTCAAGAATTTCTTGATCTTTTCAAACGATGCTTTTAGCCCTCCATCCTTTAATTTCAGATTTCTATTGTTAGCCCAATTGCCAAAAGCTTCTGCCTGAATTTCCATGATGTCCATATCCTCCTGAGTGTTACCCCTGGATTTTCTAATTATTTCTTTCATCTCTTCTATCGCTTGCGGTGTCTTTAAAGCTGCTATAAGCTTTTTATCACCAGATAAGTGAAGAAATTCCTGGACTCCATGAAACGCTTCATGCTCCGCTAATGTATAAAATCTTCTCCCGATTGAAGGCAATCTTCTCAAAGCGCCCCCAAATCTCTGATCAATGCTTGGATGAAGCGCTAAAGCAATCGACCCCCTTATGGGTTTCTCAAAAGTCTGGGAAATATAGACCCCTGTGGTCAGACCCGCCGCCGTCTTATTTAATGGATCCCCTGGATTCCGAGCCATAAAGGTTGCTCCTTTAGGTGACCAATTTCTCACCGCACCAATATGTTCCTCTTCTCCAAATAATTTCGTCATATCAACTTCATCTATCCATCGAATACGTTCTGGCATAACACCAGAAGTAATTGCTGCTGCTCTTATTGCTTGAATTGCTTCTCCTGCTAACTCCTGACTTTGAGCCAATCTGCCCATATCACTATCAGCAATCTTTGCTCCCCACTCAGCTAGATAATCCGCCTCTCTTACGGCTTCTCTCTGTTGAACTTTGCTTAAGTAGTTCCTCATAGCATCATCACCTGGATAATTACCACCAGTGAAATCAACATCAGAAGGGAATGAAGAACCTCTTACTACTCCATCAGAACGTCTTTTGAAACCCATGTTTGGAACTGTTATTTCTAGGTCTATCGTGTTGTCGTAAGAAGCTGAAGCGCTGCCAGTCTTTTCTTTAACCATATCCTTCAACTTTTGATGGACTTTCATTCCATGAGCTTTCACTTCTCCTGGTGTTAATCCATATTCTTCAAGGATCTTTATTAGCTCTGGTTCTCTAGCTGAAACTTTCTTTCCACTTCTAATGATGTAAGAAACCATATCAAGCTCCGATTCAAACTCTGGAACCAACTGCCCATATCTAGGCTTCATTCTTTTAAATTCATTTGGAAGACGGAAAGTCTGCTTCAGTACTTTGGAACCTGAATATGCCTCTTGCTCGTTAAGTGGCTTTCTTGCCTCTTGCAGTGATTGCATATTGAAAGGTTCTTTTAGATATTGCTTTCTGATTTCATCAGCGCCTTTTTTGCTCTCAGTTACCTCGTCAAAATGTTTCTTAGTTACCCAACGACCGTCATAACCTCTAACTTTATCTGCATCAGTTGGATGAGGTGTTCCAGGTTGGATCTTCCTTGAAGTTGTCTTCATCCCAAGCAACTCCTCTTCTCTTCTTGCAAGATCAGCAGCCTTTCTGCTCTGTTGCTCATCAATAGTTCTAGTTAGCTTGCCTAAAGATTGTCCTAAGTCATTTAATTGACCTCTAAATTGTTCAGATAATTTTTTAGGTAATAATCCATTAGCTTTCTTTTCTTCAAACGTCATTCCGTCCCACCCCATTTCTGTCCTCTGCGCTTCAACCTCTACAGCCTTTAAAGAATCATCAAGCTTCTCAAATTGCTCTCCTAGATCTAACTCGTTATTCATAGCTTTCTTAAACTCTCCTTTTAAATTTCCTTCTGACATCTCCTTCGCCATCTGATCAAAAGAAACCTGTTCAGTTTTTGGAACTTTTATTTCAGCAGCAGCAGGAGGTCTGATCTCACCATTCTTCGCACCCGTAGCAATAATTTGATTGATCTTTTGTTTTCTATTTAATGTTTTTTCAATAGGAGTTTCAGCCACAACATCATCCACCTGACGACCTAAAGAGGAAGCATCTAACTCATTGATAATTAACTCTTGAATCCTTCTAGCGACTGGTGCAACTTTTGCTCCATCAGCAAGTTCTCTTGCTCCTTCGTTCAATAACTCACTTACTGGCCCCTCGGTATATTTAAGACTGTCAAATTGAGGTAAAAGATTTTCTGCATTTGCCTTTATTTCTTGAGCCGCTCCTCTGTCAATAACACTTCCAGCCCCTTCAATGGTGTCTGCATTTTGTCTAACTGTCTTAAATAAATTCTTATTTTGAACAATGTTTTTCCTGATAGCAGCCGCTAATTTTCCTTTCTCTACCATTAAATTCAACATATCAGTATTACCAAAAAGATCTTTCTGGCTGCCTTCTATAGTCGGAGCATTTTTAGCCTGAGCAATTACTTCAGCAAAAGTTGCATCAGTTATGTCTTTTCCTTTTAAAGCTTTATAAGCAGCCTGCATTGCGGTTTCATCTAATCCACTACCGCCTAATGAAATTGCTCGACCTTTAGAAAGAACACCTGAGAGTGCATCGTCATAGATATTTTTAGGCAATTTACTTAAAGCGAAACCCTTTACAGCAAAACCAGACTTAAGAGGAAGACCTAATGCTTCAAGTTGAGATGAATCGGTAATGCCTGAAGCTCTTAAGAAATCAGCAGCATCAAATTCTGTACCAGAGCCAAGAGCAATATTGGACAATGCTCCTTGAGCTTTTGCTCCTCCAGCATTAGGAGAAGACAAATACTCAACATTAACTGAAGGAATTCCTAATCTCTTTGCCGCATCTACACGATTATGTCCCTGAACAACAAAATTCTTACCAGTTTTAGGATCAGTCCATACTTGAACAGTACCTTCTAAATCCATATTCCATTTGTCTACTCCTTCTAAAGATCCGCCTGGTTGAACTCCTGTAGTTTTACTTACTCCTCTTTTATATTGGAATCTGGCAGGATCAACAAAAATGTCATCTGTTTTTAAATATTGACCGCCAAGTAAACGATTAGGCATAACGGTTACGCCTTCTTCTACCTCAATAGCCTTAATACCTTTAATAACATCTAAACGATCAAACTGATCAAAATTTTTCCCTGTTGCTTCCTTTATTTTATTTGCCAGTTTTGGACTATTAGACGGATTAGCTAAAGATAAAAGATTATCAGTTGGGACTTGGCCTAATTGATTTGAATAAAGAGTATCGCTTTGTGCAAGTGATCCCATAGAAGCAGATACATCTTCTTGTTTTAAAAGTTGATTTACCCCTGAGCCTGGACGAGCTAATACTTCTTCAACAACAGCAGGAACTTTTTCTCCTGCTTCTACACGTTCTACGATTTCATCTATGTCTTTATCAGAGCCAGTTCCTTCAATTGCTCTTTCTATAGACACAGAATCAGGAGCATCTCTAGGAGGTGTTTTGGCTTCTACTGCAAATTTATGTTCACCTAGTTCTGACGGTTGAAGGATTCCATCTTGTACTTGTTTTTCTTGAATAGTTTTTCTGTTAAATAACTCACCTGCACTTCGTTTTGCTCTTTGTATAGATGGAAAAATATCTTGCAAATTAGACTTAGCTGTATCTGAGGCGAAATCAATTACTTCTTCAGCTACCCCTTTAATGACTCCAGGAGCATTAGCTCCAATACCTAAAGTAGAAGCAAAGGCGAGGTTAGGTAAAAACGCCTTTACTGCTGACGTTGCCCGATTATCGGTCGAACTTCCAAACAGTTTTATCGCTTCAGTATTATCATCAAGACCAGTTGAAAGAACCTCATCAATAGCATTAACAGCTAAAACTTTTCTAGTTAAATCCCAAAAATTCTTTGCCTTGGTTGGATCAGCAAAAGCGCCAAATTTAGGCAATGCTGTACCCGCAAGACCAACTGCTTGACCAGTCATCATGGTACTAACAGCATTTAATACAAAAGTTGCTCTTATATCATCTCCAAACAATTCCTTCTCAGTCATCTCAGAAGGAGGCTTGAAATCATCCTGTCTGTAAGCGTTGTCTACCCATTCACTAATAGCTGCATCAGTCTCAACATCACCGCCTGCATAACTACTTAATTGTCGAAGTGCATTTCCATGAGCTTTTACACCTCCCAAATACATAGTGTTATTTATATTTTTAGCCCCTGGCCTTAAACCATGGCTTATGTAATACCACAACCGAGAAGCGGCAGGATGCGGCCCTTTACCTTGCTGACCAATACCAGGAAAACTTTTCCAAAGTTTATATTCGTCTTTTACAAAGTTAGTCGTATCTTCAACAATATCTTTACCTGTCTGCTTAATAGCTCCACCGCCAATCCTCATAGTTTCTGACCACCAGGTTTTCGGTGGAGAAACCTCCTCCTCTTTTTCCTCCTCTTCGAGTAAGGCGTTTTGATTTAATTCTTCTGTCATTGATTTAAGAAGTTAATCTGGAAGGGAAGTTACCCGTCAAAACAACGGATAAATAATTAGTGGCATCACTTAATGGCCCTCGATATGGAGAGGCACTTTGAAGTGAATCATCTATACCTTTTGAGTTATTACCTTCTTTAAGCAATTCAATCCATTCCTCTTTATTTGGATACCAATCAGCACCTTGATAGAACTGAGCATTGTCATATATATATTGCGCTGGAGATATGTTGTTAAGGTTTGCGCCTCTTTTAACTGAGCCAGGTATTACGCTTCTATCCCTTAAAAGCTCTACTAATTTACCTGTATTTTCAGAGTTATATACAGGGTGTTGCTTATGCGCTCCTTCTACAAATCTATTATCTGGAACCCGTGAATCTAATGAATACATCCCCAACGTAGGCTTAAATCCTTCCTTAGATTCCTCCTTAACTCCAATAGGAGGAAGTAAACTTTTCCAGTTGTTCTCATCTTTAAACCATTCTTGTTGAGCGTCTTTAGCTATTTTTATTAGTTGGTTTTGTGAAAGATTTATATCCTTTTCGATAGCTTCTTCATTCGCTTTCTCTATTGCATCTCTTCCTACTCGACTTAGTTGATCATCTATTATTGCTTTTCCTACAAGTGCAGCCTCTTTCTGCTGTTCCGTGTATAGCAACGGATCAAGATTTTCAGCATTACTTACAGGGAAATCTTTAGGATAAGCCTTTGTGACTATAGCCTTGCTTAACTTTGCTGCATGTGTATTTATGTCTCCAAAATTAACTCTTGCTTCACTTGTTTTCTTGCTTATCAATGATTGAGCATTGTTCCATTGTTCTCTTCCATATTCTTTTAACTCATTAGGCAATCCAACCATCGCCTCTGTCAATTCTTTTCTAAACTCATCAGGATCAAATAAAACACCAGACATTTCGTTGTATTTAGCAAAAACATCATCTACTCCTTGTTTACCTCCAACCCAAAGAACCTCTGCCCATTCTTCATCTGCTGTCTTCCAATCTTTAACCAAAGTTATCTTTTGATCAATAGGAATATTTTCAAATTCAGGATCAGTCAATATCTCCTTTAATTTAGCCTCATAAGCTGGATCCCTGGAATCTAAAAAGATCAAACTTGCAGCATGTTTTGAAGCAAAAGCTGATTTTGCAGTTTTAATTTGTCTATTCCTTGTTCTCCATGCCGCTTCACCAAGCTTATCTTTATTTAAAAAGAAATCTGTACCTAAAGCCTCGTCAGCACTAATCATATCAACAACATTGCCATCTCCATCTTTGATCATCCGAACAGGGATAGAACCCAGTATGTTTAACATTCCTTCTGCTTTATCATCGCCTTGAGAGGCGGCTAATTGATAGTCACCATATAGCTCTAATAAAACTTCCTCTTTAAACTCAGAAGGCTCGCCCGATAATCCTAATTTACTTGCTTGGTAATCTAATATTCCTCCTAGCGTTAATTGAAGACTTTCTGGATCAATAGCAACGCCGTGATAAAACTCCATTGACTGTTTTAATTGTCTTTTAGTTAATGTCTTTTGCTCTAATTTTTCATATTTAGCATGTGCTTCAAATTGATCATCTAAAGCTTTAGCCCAAGCGCTATTAATTTTTGGAAGAGCATGGTCTGCAAAACCTACACTTGTTTCGTTAATACCAAAATCATTTGCTAATTGAGCAACAGCATTACCTCTAACTTGATCAAATCTTGGATCGGCAGGATCTAAACCGATTAATTCGCTAGTAGCGGACTGAACAGCCCTCTTGATATATGTTTCAGCCTCACCGCCAGCCAATATGCTTAATTGTTCTTCCATGCCACCCCTTCTCCAAGGGTTGACTTGATCCATGTTTAATCCAGCTACCCAATCCTCTCTTGATACTTTTCTGTTTTCTTCAGCATATTCAAGTCCGTTCTGAAGAGTTTGACGGCTATGTAGTCTTAGTGCTTTTAATACATCATTCCTACCTCTTCTTTCTTGATCAGATTTGATTACTGGCGCTGCCGTAGCAATTGCACCACTAACCTGCTTCATCGAATTAGACCACTCCGTAAAACTGTTATATCCCTTGATACTCATCTCATTACTTCGCTGGACAATATTGATGCCCTTTGGAGTAGGAGCCATTGTTGGCTTTGTAGGAGCAGCAGGATCTTGCTCTCCATAACTCAAAAACCTAGATACTGGTTGAGCAGCAGGCTTTAATTGATTTTTAGGAAGTTCTTTGACCATTTACGTTAAAGCGGCGTAAGTACTAGCACCAGTAGAAACACCACCAGCGAGCGAGCCAACAATTGCCGCTCCGAGACTTGGCGCTCCACCAACCATTGATGGCCCTGGAGCAGAAACCAAGGTTGGCAATGGTGAAAATGGAGGCATCGGATCTTGATATTCTCTTTGTTGATAAAACTGCTGACTGTTGTATTGATTTAGATATTTGCTAATAGCTCCTGCTTGTTTATTAGTGAACTGTCTTTCTTTGAATCCTTGATTGATATTTTGAAGGGTTTCATAATCACCTACTTGACGGCTGTAATCATTAATTAAACGATCAATAGATTTACCACCTGTAGCACCAGCAGCAACAGAACTTCTAGCTTTTAATGCTTGAACCTTGTATTGCATTAACGCAACAGCATCAGCCATTGCTTCCTGTCTAAATGCTTCAGCGTATGCAGCGCTTTCCTGCATGTAATCCGCACCAGCAGAAGCTCTTGCTCTTGCTACTTCTTCAGCATTAGCAATTGCTGTACTTAACTCGTAATTTCTTAATTCATTTGTGTAGGCAAGTTCTTGTCCATAATTAATTCTTTCTTGCCAAAACTTATATTGATTATTGATGTCAGCCTGTGATGCTTGTTGTCTTGCTGACCACCTAGCAAATTCGTCAGAAGCTTTCTTGTATGCAACTTGATTAACGTAATCTTGCTTCTTGCCCTGGTAGGCCATTATCCCACTCAGGACACTTCCAGCACCAGAAGCAATACCAGCAACAGCAGCAGGGCCAGCCATTATGCAGTCCTCCAGAATTGACAGAACTCTGCATTAAATGGGCCAAATGGTTCTGGTTTTGCAACCGTGAAACCTAAATACTTAAGCCATCTAATTGACATTTTGTTTTTAGAAAAAACATGATTACCGATTGGTTTTTTAGCCTTCTTCATATAAGAGTCTACCCAACTACGGCCCTGGAGACAAAGTTGCAATCGATGATTCTTTGTTGCTGCAATTTCTTCTGTTCCAAGCATCCAAATCCTGTCACTACAGATACCCATTAATCCTACTGGCATACCATCATCTCCTTCGATACCGTGGCAGATCTCGCTTTTATCATAACTATAATTTATAGCTTCTACTGGAGTTATACCATGACTCAGCATTATTTCCTCTTGATCTTCTAATCGCATGTGTAGAGCAATATGATTTGCAAAACAACGAGTAGGTACATAATCAAACTTCATCTCAAAGCACTTGCCTTCCTTGTTACTAATGCAACCCACTCACAAGTAGAGAATTTACATGGATGAGCAGTATCATTTTTTATCTCAACAACACACCTTTCTCCTTTAGACATGATCGGAATATTAAATACTCCTTCCTTATATCTATCGTCATCGCTGCTATATCCACCAGCAGGCAAAGTACTGGTAACTAATGATTCTCTAACTCCTAAAACTGTTCCATCAAATTTGTAAGTAGAAGTATCTCTTCTCTCGGCAGTTACTTCAATATCAAAATAAGCAGTTTCGTGATAACGAAGTTTGGCATGTCTTACTTGAGTACGTTCAACATTAGCTGCTGCTTTACCTCCACCAATCTCTTTATAAAGTTTGAATCTGGTAAACCTATATCTAAATTCATAAGCCTCACCAAAATAAATAGGCTTATTCCTCCAGTCACCATTGGCAACCATTGTTGTCCCTGAAGTGATCGTAGAAAGTAAAACTCCA
>Ga0163179_10002423_pt1 | contig 13029 bp, 32 predicted proteins | sample AtlANTMetagenome_FD_109643 | JGI IMG/M metagenome (GOLD analysis project Ga0163179, IMG submission 109643) | Marine eukaryotic phytoplankton communities from the Atlantic Ocean - Atlantic ANT 2 Metagenome | ecosystem: Environmental > Aquatic > Marine > Oceanic | place: North Atlantic Ocean...
ACCACGTGGTCGCACTTAGCAGTGTAGTAGCTATTCTTACCGGCTTCCCGGAAGTTGATTTCGAAAGTTCTTTTATTTGTTTTGTACATTCCGTACTCCTTTATTCTTTATATTATTATTATACCACGTTCTCTGAACAATTGCACGGTATTGTATATTATTTTTTATACCCTTCGCGCTTCTGCCATGAGTTCCCTTAATTCCTTATCATGGCGGATACGCTTATCCTCGCCGTGGAAGAAACCGCGGTGTGAAAAAGTACCGTCTTCCTCGAGTTCTAGACTCGTGGTACGGAGCATCTGCTCTCCGCCAACACTGTCAAAGTGAGCGCAGAACTGACCGGTGGTACCAGACAAGAAGCGACGAGTCACGTGACCCTCGCCCAACTCAGGGTGACGAACAGTGTCTCCAACGCGGAGGGCTGCGTCCTCAAAGATAACAGAGAGGAAGGTATTCCATTTGTGAATGTGAAGTGTGTTTTTGTTAGTCATGATTAATTCCTTTATTTAACTTATGATATATTATAACACAGTTTTAAGGTGTTTTGCACGACTTAGGTGGGGTTTTATTTCTTTTTTTTAACCCACAGTGCTGCGAGTTCAATTAGAAGTGAGATGACATAACTTAGTATTAGTACGTAGACTGGAACCCCAACCCACCATGCTACAGTATTTTCATCCATAAGTGTTTGATTTCATTAACTTTTTTCTTAAGACCGAGGGAGGGCGCCAACCTCCCTTATGTATTTTTTTTCTTGTTATACTTGGCGCCCTCCCGGGTCAGATGGTTCGACCGTTGCCCGTACCGAAAATATCTAATTGCTCCAGTCTGTCGTCTCCTTTGGGTACCTTTCGGAGCTGGATACACAGGTCTTCCTGTAACCTGGTTATTGTTTCTCGGTAGTACTCACGGACCCAACCATCATTCTGTCCTGCCTGTAACTGGGCCAGAGCTACAGTCAGTTGGTCAGCGGCTTCCCTCAATTTGCTGACCATATCGCTTACTTGCTTTTCTATCACTTTTTCCTTTTCCTTATAAATTAATAATAATCCATGGCTCGAGGATGTTCAGCATTTCCTGAGCATTCCCATAGGAACATCCCAACTAATACCGGTACCCTCTTCGATTACGATCGCCTTCTTTGTCTTTGTCTTCTCGACAGTCCCTCGCGCATGGCACCCGCGCTTGGAGATGTAGAACTCAACCGTGTCTCCTGGGCACAGGGTGTTCTTCATGTTCAGTAGATTACTTGCCTGTCGGTCTTTCCGTGCTTGGACCAAGATGTTGATGGCGTCTATAAGTTCGACGTCATTTAGGGTGTGCCCTAAGGTATTAATAATGTTAAGCTTTTCGCTCACACTCAACTCCTTACTTGACTGACCGAGCGCCGTTGACAATCTCCACAACTTCCTTACCGATGATTTTGTTCAGCGGGACAAGGTTGTCGATGTTGTTACTCTTTTGCACAGCCGTGAAAGTCTGTAGGAGAAGCTCGCCGCCAAGACTCTTAGCAAAGGCAGCTACCGCTTTGACCTGCTTGGCCGTCCACTTGTTGTCTTTGCTGTGGTGCTCGAGCTTGTCGATAACACCGGTGACCAGACTGGCTGGGCTATCAACAAGTTCCTTAGCAGTGACTTTGCCGTTAAGCACATCCTCAGCCGTGATGTTCTTCTCGTAATTCTTGACAAAATCTGCAAACGCGATGCTTGCCTCAGTGCCAATGAACCCGGTTAACATCGGGTAGAAGCCTGCAGGTAACTTGCCAGCAACCTCGCTTGGTGTCCAGCCGCAGTGGTCAAGGGTCTCGGCCAACCGGTGCCAAGATGCAGGGTTAGGACATACACTACCAGGCTCAGCCTCAGCAGCGTCGACGCGCCAGTGCTCGGGGTTCTGACCGACAAACTCAATGAGGAGCTCGTCCAGTCCGGCGCCGCGCGCCCAGTCCATCCAACCCTTGACGTCGGGTTCCAGGTCAGCAACCCAGAATCGTCGCAGCAACGCGGGGTCCATGTCATTGACGTCGTACTCGTTACCGACGTTGACTGCCGCGAAGACGCGGGTTTCGGGGTGGAGACAAATTGGGTTGCCTTCCGAGTCATTGCCCAACTCTCGATCCAAGACAATCTGGAAGAAGCCTTGCATGACGCCTGGCATCGATCGGTTGAGCTCATCGAGCATGAGTACGCATGGTTCCCGTGTAGCACGGATGAACCAACTCGGAAGGCAGAAGGTGGAGACACCATCTCTCTTCATCGCTTCAAGGTCCGGATAACCAATGACATCACCTTCCTGCATTGTGGATCCTCGAACGTCGATGAAGGGCAGCTCGAGCTCGTCCGCGATAGTGCGGGTCACTTGAGACTTGCCGATGCCGGTAGGGCCACGCATGAGGACAGCGATGTGGGGTGGAAGGTTCTTGGCGACTGTCTTGAAGGTTGAAATTTCCATTTCTTTTTCCTTTTCTCTTTCATGAGTGGCTGGGGACCATCCCCACCAACAATATAATAATACCACAGTGGCGGCAAATTTGCACCACATTGCAGTAAAAAGTGCATTTTTTTTCACTTCCGCCCACGCAAAACCAAATCTCAGCGCGCAGGAGGGGGAGTTTTCATTTTCGAGGCGGGACCTTTTTTCTACTTTTTTTCTACTTTTGTGCACTTTTTTGTGTACTTGTGCGCGAGCGCGGGCTAAGCCACAGGCTACCCCAGCCCAGGGTGATCTTAGTCTCTTGAATGGTGAGAATAAAAAAGCCTCTCTTGATCGGAGACAAGTATACCTGTCCAGAGCCGGGACAGGTGGTGGAATAGACACCTGTCTTGATTCGGGAGAGGGAATTGGTGTTAGTAGGTGTTAATTGGTGTAAGTGGAGGTAAAATGGGTGTAAAAGAGTGTTATACTGGGTGTGCCGAGAGGGCAGAGAGCAGAGCTGGACTGGGTACTATTGCGCTCTTAGCGTGCTTCGTAGTGGTGTGTGGATGTATGCTCGCTTCTATACTAGTAGCTCTACTCTCTTCCCTTACTTCTTTAGTAGTTTTTATAGTTAGTCGCGTTTGAATTTTGTCGATGTTTATGCGCTCATGGCCTCGATGCCCCAGCTACAGTCTCCCATCGAGCACTCCGTACATGCGTGATCCGGTCCATCACAGTCTGCTGCAGATCCAGCGTACTCGTCACCGTACTCTTGTCGCCATAGGTTCGCAGTCGTTAGGAACATCGAGTGTAGTCGGCTCTTTTCTTCTTGCGAATTTTCTAGAGCTGGATTGTGTCCGATTATCTTGTTGTGATAAGACATACAGGACTGGTAATACGAAACTGGATCAAGCATATGCAGATGCCAGACATCGTCAATCTCTTTGGTTGGAACGATTGACACTCCCTTACCGAAAAGATTAAACAGTTTCTCATAACGATCTACTGCCTGCGATGCTTTCGCTTCAGCCCAACCGTACTCTTTCATGCTATGCCGAACGAGTCGACCCTTATTAATAAGATGCTTCATGATATCTCCTTTCATTAGTCATTTAAGACCATGTAGCGATCTATTAATTCCGTCGCTCGGAGTACCATCATCTTATATTAATATTATAACGCACCCTTGCTGAATGTACAGACCAATGGATCAATTCTATACGCTGTTATTAAATGCTTCGGATGGACTCGCGCAACAACAACAAAGTTGTGCCAAAGATAAACAGCTCTCTTCTCCCATCGCTTTCCTATCTTTACGTCGCTTCTAAACATGATTCCGTGTTGCATGGTAGATATTGTGTCTAAGGCAGAAATTCTCCTGTCCGGGCGTCTTGCTTGAGGCCAGAAGTGTTGCTTGCTACGTTTGCTGGCAAACTTAATTTCTGTCTGTTGTTTGTAACCTCTGTTTATTTTTTGCTCTCTATTGTCGACAACCTCTCCGCGAATGATAGCCACATTATTACAGTAGAAGACAGGAGAAATCTTTCCGTAATCGCAGCTTTTAAAAGACTTGATAAACATGCGTTCGTTATTCATTCGATCTCCATTTCTTGAGCTTCGTCTATCGAGTTCAGGATGTTGATTAGTTTATCCATCGCCAACTCTTTTGGTTTTCTGACAATTAGTTCTAGCTTCAACGTTTTCTTGTTTGGCATCCGCGCATTCAAAGATTCTACCTTGACTTTATACATCAACAATGTCTCTTTTATTTCGTTGACGATTCCAGGTCTGTCTGATAGCGTTACTTTAAGTGTGTGAGTCCTGTATTGCGTCATCAAGAGATTCTCAAGATAACTGATCAGGGATAAGATTAGAATAACGACTATAGTAGTAAAGCACGCTAGATCGTAGTATTTACTACCGCACGCGATTCCAATGATAGCAGTCGTCCAAAGAGAGCTGGCTGTGGTTAATCCCTTGACTGTTACTCCGGCTTTCATTATCGCGCCGGCTCCAAGAAAACCAACACCGCTTACGACTTGCGCAACTATACGACCTGGATCTGATGGTAGGTCTGGATTAGATAGGAATTGAGAATATGAAATTGAGATAATCGCAGCGACTGCAGCTCCAACAGCTAGAATCATATGAGTCCTAAGACCAGCTGGTTGCCCATGGATTTCGCGTTCTAGGCCGATGAGTGAACCTAATATTGCAGCGCATATAATGCCAGTGAATGGATCAGCAATCATTACCTATTACCTCCAGTTCATCGATGTAATCCCAAGTGATGTTCAATCCTCCCCAGCTTGAGGAGCGCTCCTCAGACCACATGACGTCCACAGTAACCAACTCTCCGTACTGATCTTCTTTGACGTGTGGTTCACTAAGGACGAGACCAGTCATGCCTGAGAAGTGTAGCTCTTCATGGGGAAAAATTCTGTATCTGACAACATCACCGACCTTCACAGATAATCTCCGCGCTCTGTTCTATCTGCCGACCAAGTTCGATTAGTCGACCATCAGTCAATACAAGCCAGTCGTATTCTAAGCTGTCTTCCCTTGGCAGCTTTTCAACTAAGACAGCTGTGAAACTCTCAAGTCCAAAATGATTATACGCACCACGCGCTAGTTTTACAACGCTACCGACTTTCATTGATCACCCTCGAATACTTTTCGTTCCATCTCTTTATCTCGCCGTTTGTTATCACCCAGATGTCTGGATGTAAGACGGGGCTTTGGTTAACGTCTGTGAATTCTTTCCCAAACCCAACAGCGACGATTACTCCAATAGGAAAAGTTGTTGGAACGTTTTCGGAAGTATACTCTACAACATCACCGACTTTCATTGATCACCTCGATAAGATCGTGCTGAACAGTACTGACGGCATCTCCATTTGGTGCGCGTGTATGAAACCACATGACTTCAGCGCATGTGTAATCACCGCCTGAATACCGGTCTGGATGAGATTGTCTTTGACGCTTATAGGTGACCATTCCCATGAAGAGACCGATCTCGTCTGGATACATTTTTCTTCTGACTACATCACCCGGCTTCATTAATCACCCTTACCGATTTACTGCGTGCCCAATAGTCTGTACGGAAAGAAGACTCTTGAGTGTCAAACCAAAGAATATGGAATAGACCCTCACTCTTCTGGAAGATGACTCCTCTTTGAGTTTGGTCATATCTCTCCGCTTCCTCCCAATCAGCACCAAAGTCTAAAGCTTCCGAAACTACATCACCGATTTTCATTGATCACCTCTACATTAAACCTCATGAATACTTCAACTTTGCCGTCTACCAAGACATGAACATAATCCTTGCCGCCCTCGCCTTTTGCACCAAATCCAACAATTAAGCCTTCACACCAAACTCCCTCGAAAGTTGGGTGGGCATGCTGGCAAGTAACAATATCACCGACCTTCATTATTCATAATCCCATGGGTCCATACAAACGTTTGTTAAAAAACAGTTATCTTCCAGCTCTCTCATTGTATCCTCTTGGCAACAACCATCTCTGTTATCAGCCTTAAGCGGATTACAGATAATGAATATGCTTGTTACATTCTCGGGAACAAATTCTCCGCAATGCGATGCAGTATGCAGATAACCAACGTTCGAAGGCTGACATCCTGGATCTTGTTCCTCATCAGTGAAATCCTCAGATCCACAACCCAACAGAAGTATAAGAAAGAGTGTTATGTATGACTTCAATCCCAATGTCCTTCGATGTCTATCCGACCGCAGCCGACGATGTAGTTGCTTGACATATATCTTATTTCGTAGACGCCCAGGTCGTTGTCGGCTTCTAGAACTTGAACTGGACCGTTAGGCTCGACAAGCATCATACCTCTCTTTAGAGTTAATAAATCTCCAGGGTAGATGTCTGGCTGATATTCTACACTTGCATTTTCCGGAATGTAACCACCGAACATAAAGCACCTCACTAGTTGAAAATGGAAGAAACCCAATCAAAGAAACCCCGGTTGCTAGACGCAACCCACTGGCTCTGAGCGGATATTTCGTGATCGTCGACGGCCTCTGAGTCTAGCCTAGACTGCCTTACCTTTTCAATCGCGTCTTTTCTACTTTCTGCTTCAATTGTAATGCTGGTATAAGTTTTCTTAATTTCTGTAAACTCTACTTTGTACTCTTTCATTTGACCTCCATCAAACATGACGACGTATGCCAACCGATATTAACACCTTTGCCAGTCGTATTCCTCAGTTTAATTGACCACATCACCTCATAACTGGTATTCTTCCTGTGGCTTCCGCCATCTAGGACTTGTAGTATAACCCCTGTAGCTTCATGCTGTTCGGCGGTAAGCCATCTCACCCGGTTGTTTAATTTTACCACATCACCGATTTTCATCAAGCTTCTCCAGGTCGCTACTCATTGCCGCAAATTCTCCGCAGCTGCAAATCAGGTCATATTCTGTAACATCGTAACCAGGCTCCCAAGCATTTTTAGCAGAGCCTTCCGGATACTCTTTGATGATTAATGCGCTGTCGCAACGAATCGCCCCGGGATTGCCACCGCAGCAATTTAGCGGACTTACTAAATCACCGACTTTCATTGATGACCTCCAGAGCGTATTCTGGCATCCACTCTTCAACCCCCGTGTTGTGCCATCGCACCTTGAGCATATTTGACCCAACAGCCACAATGACACCTACACACTTTGTGTCGCTTAGGTACCTTACTAGACTTCCGATTTTCATGCTAACTTGTACCAATCGTCACCAGTCAAGCCAGTCGTTGGTATCACTTCTACAATCCCTTGCTTAACAAGATCCATGAGCGCTTCGAAGAACTCAGGACCAGCATACTCGTTACCAGTCTTTCTTCGGATACCCCACGACGATGAAGCCACGAGGTCTCTGCTGTACTCTTCTACAGGTGTCTTCAAGTATTCGACAATCTCTTTTTGAAATTGTTCTTTTGTTTTTCTTGGCCTGTCTTTCCATTCCATTATGCAACTCCTTCATACTTGGTCATTCGGTCTACGATGTAACCGCTGAAGATGTAACCTTTATCATGTTGGACTTTAGCCATTGTACCGCCGTAGTAAAGTTCTACCACTGTGAACTCTGGCTTAGAACCCTTCTTACGGTCTTTCATCCGTGGTCCTTCGTAGTAAACTCTGTCTCCAACTTTGATTCGTTTGGTCATCTTGACCTCCTCTGCTGTTATTCCTTTATATTAATATTATACTACATCTGCAGGGGATTTGCACGACTTGCTAGATAAAAAATGCCAGGGAGTTGTGGCTCCCTGGCATTGCTTACTTACCAGAGCGGAAAGTTAGCGTGGGGAAAATGTCCCTCCTCCGGGACTAGGTAAAATATACCCGAGACAAGGGAATTGTTTACTGAATCCTCTCTAAGCGTCGTAATCGTAGCTGCATGTCATGTTAGCGCTGTAAGACTCAACCATCTGCTGGGCTTGTTCTAGAGCAGCAATTTCTTCTTCAAGCTTAGCAATGCTTAGCTTAGCGTCAGCAATCTTTTCAGCAGCTTTCTGGCTGTAGCTTTTATTCATTTGCATTAAACCGACTGGACCTTCAAGAGCGTGACGAGAATATCGAACACCGTGGTTACCAAACTCGCGCTGATCGCGATAGCGTGGTGTGCATTCGGCTCTTTCTACCGCAGCAACTGCAGGCTTGAGAAAAAGCTCGTATTGACTCTGAGCTGCAGCTTCGCTATCAGCGTGTACGTAAAGATCGCCATCACGATAGCTCAAGCTAACTTTGTAGTAAGCAGTCGTGACATTCTCTTCTACCCAGCGCTTGAGCTGGCGAATGCGTAAGCTGATCCTGTTAGCGCGACGAGTACGAGTGGCTTGCTTACTCCAACCTCCGAACCGTGCGAGTACCCATTGCTCTGCCGGTGAGCGTTCTGCTTCGTAAGCTGTTTCTACCAAGCGTTCGATTGCATTCTTGAAATCGTACTGGTCGCTGATGCGATTCTTCTGGAACCATGAGTGAAGCTTCAAGACATCGTAACCATAAGCGACTGGGCAGAACCCGTGCTTTTCGACCGTGCAAGTTTCGTATACACCAGTTGCTTTCTTATCGCCGCGAATAGCGTCTCCGTTGAGCTGCGTTTCGTGTCGTTGGTAGTAACCACTATGTGAGCCTTCGTAGTGATGGCCACGAAGATTAGCTTGTGGACCGCGTGGAAAGCGTTCGCTCAAGTCAAAGAGCATAGCAAGTTTTGGGTTCGTGGCGAGTAATTCTTTGTACATTGAGAGCTTCATGCTTTCTCCTAGCTGTTGTGGGGACCTTCCCCATTTCCTTATATTTAGATTATACCACGCTGGCGCTGGTTTTGCACGACTTCAAGACTTTAATTGAATTAATTTTGCGGCCCATACCTTCCATATTAAGCTCAGGCTGTGTTGTCGCAATCAACTCTCTTTCTCTATCGTGAGCGCTCTGCTTTCCTCGGATGATTTCTAAAACCTCCCGCCTGAATCCCTCGATGCCATGTTCACGAATTGCAACGCTTAGAAGGTTCTGCCTATCGTAGTCTAGAGCGTTTCGAATGTGGGCTTCCCAGCGGATTTTTGCCGAGCGCTTGAATGCCCGACCTCTTACGAAAGTGATACCGATGTAGCGCTCGCCAGTAGGGGACGTGATCTGGTAGATGACGTGGTTTCTGTCGTTTCTTTTTTTGCGTGCCATGCTAAGCTCCATTCCTACCTTATGATTAATAATACCACAGGTAGAAACGATTTGCACAGCTTTGCTGAGAAACTATACTAAATTGCTAAAATAATTCTTGGCCAGACTTGAGGCTATTATGGAAAGAGCCCACCACGTTCCGACGCCAAGTACTACTCCGATGAGAACAATGGATAGGACGTGCTGAGTCTCCTCAGCAGTGTCCATTGCTCTGGCAACAGCGTTGACAAGTATCGCGAATAAATCAAGCGTCATGCGGCAGCGCGCTCCTTCATCTTGACTTTGACCTCTTTACCCATGAAGTCGGCAATCGCGCCGTCAGTGGTAACAACCCAGCCACGCTTGAGGCGGGAGTGTCCAGGATCAGGAGCGTAACCATCGGTCAGGATGAGGTACCCATCGAAGCGATGCTTGTTTTTGTTAGCGTGAGCTGTAGGAGCCTTGAAACATGTGCCGCCACAACGAGTACGGTGAGTTTCTGGGGTCTTACCTGTACGCCAGACTGTTTCACTGCTTTCATCAACCTCAGTATCGAAGTGATACGTAACAAACTCAGTATTCTTAGCCAGGTTGCGCAGCTCACCAAAGAGGAGAGCAAGCTCTTCGTTAGATACCGAACCACTCTGGTCGATATACACCGCAATCGAAGAAGTGTATCCCCGCTTGTGGCCACTGTGAATCCCTGGGTACTTCTTGTTTAGCCGCATGCGGGAAGTGGTTCGGTTAGAACGCCGAGTCATACCGACGAACTGCTTGAGAATCATTTCCCAAGGAATCTCGCGACTGATAGCTTCACGAATCTTGCCGCGAGTCTCAGAGGAGACCGAACCCCACTGGCCTTTACGGTCACATTCCTTGACGGCCTCTTCGACAGCCTGTCGAATCTTTCCTCTGGCAATTTCTCGCTCTTCATCAGTCATTTCTCCCCAACCTTCGTGGTCATCCATGCCACCGGGAAGACCCGACCCCATGCCACCTTCACCTTCACCGGCTTCATCACCTTCGACAGGCTTGGTCAAGGCGTCTTTGGTTTCTTCATCCTCCATAAGGCGAGCGAAGTACCACTCGCTCGCTTCGCGCTTGGGAAAAGATGCAATCTTAGCAGAAAGGACGTTGAACCGGTTGATTTGAGCCTCAGTCATCTTTTCCAGCTGCTCAGACTTGAGCTCATCGAAAGCCTTACCTGGAATCAAACCACCCTCAGGTAGCTCTTCAACAGGGATGAGGCTGTTGATTGCCAAGTCAGTGCCGTAATTCCAGACGACATGTGGATCATGACGACGGGTTGTGGTGTGCTCGAACACCAGGTGGTAGCACTCGTGCTTGAGAAGCCCAAGAACCTGCTTTGGAGTGAGGCTGGCAAGGAATTTGGGGTTCCACCAAAGTTTGATATCACCGTCCTTAGCGAGTACGCCAGCAGTAGGAATCGCTTCGGTACGAACCTTGGTAACCTTGCGAAGAACCTTACAGAAGAAGGGCTCCTCTAGCTGCAGTTTGACAAGAAACTTGTCAAGGTCAAAATTCTTGGCCGCAACATCACTAGCGTGGTTAACCGGGGCGATGTCAGTAGTTGTTCCTTTGTCAGCCATGTGGCCTCCTTTCCATTATGATTAATAATACCACATGTGGAGCGAATTTGCACGACTTTACTTAGAAATTGTCGAAATAATTGTCAGCATCATTATAAACAAAAGCAAAAGAGTGCTCTGGCCTAAGATAGCGAAAGTGCTTAGTAGATCACTCATGAGACTCAGACGCTGGTATCAGCTCTATCGATGATAACCAGAGAGTCCTATCATCAACGTATATTTCATATTCATCACCATCTGTCAGCGGCAACCTAGCAATGATGCCGACCTTCCCATGAAAAAGAGTTGCCATGGATATACCTGGTAGAGCTTTAATTCTTACTAGATCTCCAATTTTATATTCTTCGCTCATTGATCTTCTCCAGCTGAACTTCATCGAAAGCGATGCTACGGCTTATATCTGGAATATAAATATCTAGATAACGCCCATGTTGATCAACAACCAAACCAATAACGTCCATTTTTTTCAATGAATCAGGCTGGACGATAGTCACCAGATCTCCTAGGTCAAACTTTCTTTTTCTTTGCTTCCCTTCGAGCTTTGGCTGCTTCAGCTTTTCTCTTTTTTTCTTCTTCACGTTTCTTTTTTGCATCGGCCCTAGCCATCCCAACAGTGTAACACTTTTCATCGTTGCTGTAGCCATCAGGATTGTTCATCCTATCTACTCTTCTTTGAGCTGACTCTTCATTAACGGCAGCAGAGTACATAACTGGCTTATCCTTAAATTTCCAGTACTTCTTACAGAGAAATATACCCCAGCGCCCATCTGGCAATTCTTTTACTTCCCACTTCAATTAAGGACTCTAACGCTTAAGATCTTTTTCGAAAATGCGCTACGTGCAACGATGTGATAAGCGTCTCTGACTGCTTCTTGGAAAGTTATTCTTTCAACATTAGTTTTTTCAAACTTACCAGCATTATCAACAACAATCTCAAATGACTGGTATGGTCCGCCCTTAGACATTTTCCACCTCCTCAACATCTTCTTTTAAGATAAACGCTACGCCCCCGTTGACGTTTCTGACTTCAATGAAACCAGCGCTTGGGCCCTTCACACCCCTCGCCTTGAGGACTTCGTAAACATGGCCAACTTTCAGGGTCGTCTTATAGAATTTATCATTCATAATAGCGAACCCCCAATAGAAGTTATTGCCGACCATCCACTGCGCTCTGCCTTCTTGCTCCTTGATGATCTTAACTTTACTTCCTTTTTTCATCTATTTCTCCTTGGTAATCTCGGTCTTATCCAGTGAGCAAACACGTGGTAGCCGGCGTTGAATACCTGCTTCACGACAGGAAGCCTAGAAAATGCGACGCTCTTACTGAACCCCATCTTTTCATACATTAACCTGAAGGTTTCTGCGCCAACGGTTTCTTGACCACCAAACTCTCCTCGCATTTCAGACTCAAAGTCGCGATCAGCAAAAGCGAAGTCGGGACTACTAATATCAACGAACTCAATGCCACAAGCTTCTCCTTTCTTCCGAATTGTTTTTATTTCTAGAGAGCAAACGTAGCAGCTCTCATCATAGTAAACTTTGTCTTTCAATTTTAAATCTCAATAGTCATGTTACCGTTGTCTGTAGTGAACTCTGCTTTCCAACCGGTTAACCCATTAACTCCATTTTCTTCAGCCAAAAGCCACTCGGCTGTAGATGTCAGCGTGGCAGTCACTGTAGTGTTACCTCGCTTGTGATCATACTGCTCAGTACTGCACTCAATGTAGTCATAATAATCATAGAAGTTCTCTTTGATTACTTCTGTACAATAATTTTCAAAATCATAAGAATCTCTTTCATAACCTTCTAGGTGATCTTGATCTCTCATGTCTTCGATCAAGTCTTCCTGGAACTTAATACCCGATCGAGCGGCGTCTACCAAAGCTTCAACAGTCCCAGTTTCGTTGACAGCAGTTTCTTCGGCATCTCCTCGAAAATGAAAAACATCAGCGTCGTCCTCATAGGTCAGGCTAACAGCAGTCTCTGGATCTACCCCTAGTTTAGCAAAGGTGTCCACCAGCTTCTGATGCTTACTGACTGCTGCTGACACAAGCGTCAGTTCTTCAAAACTACAAGGCGTTCCACTTCGGTACGGATCCAGCCAGATACGTGATCCAACTCCTTGCTCGACTGAAATTTCATACACCGTGCCTTCCGCTTCAGTACCAACATCACCGCTGTGTGTTACCTTTGCACCGACCTTGAAAGGTTTGGCTGCTTCAATCTTCGCAAATACTGCTTTATAATCTCTACTCATTATCTTTTCCCTTTTCAGTAGCTTCCAAAGCCACAGTCACATGGTGTGCATTCACACGCTTCACAAAATTCTGGAT